>Ga0255759_10000788_pt1 | contig 28503 bp, 26 predicted proteins | sample 101ome_20_FD_179959 | JGI IMG/M metagenome (GOLD analysis project Ga0255759, IMG submission 179959) | Coastal salt marsh microbial communities from the Groves Creek Marsh, Skidaway Island, Georgia - 101404AT metaG (version 2) | ecosystem: Environmental > Aquatic > Marine > Intertidal zone >...
TGAACTTGCTAAAGTATTGGAAGCAGCACTCAAGCGAGCATTACGTAATCTACTCTCAGCAGGATACTGGGACTTCGATGCATCCGTTCAATCCTTTTTGGATCAAGGCGACGCCCCTGTTGTCGTTATGCTCGTGGGCGTTAATGGGACTGGAAAGACAACAACTGCAGCGAAGATTGCAAATCGTCTTCAGTCAAATGGACACTCGGTTATTGCCGCAGCAGGCGACACCTTCCGGGCAGGGGCAATCCAACAACTTGAATCGCACTGCGAGAATCTAGGAATTCGCTGCATTTCGAGTCAACGGGGAGGCGACGCTGCGGCGATCGCTCGCGATGCTATTGAGTCAGCCAAGGCCAAAAACATCGATGTCGTTCTCGTTGATACAGCTGGGCGGATGCAAAACAAAACCAACCTCATGAAGGAACTTGAGAAGGTCCGACGTGTAGCCAATCCTCATCTTGTTCTCTTTGTTGGTGATGCACTTGCTGGAAACGATGCGGTAGATCAAGCCAAGATGTTCCAAGAAATGATGCGATTCGACGGAGCTGTACTTTCCAAGATGGACACGGATGCAAAAGGGGGCGCAGGCCTTTCAATAGCCTTCGCAACCGGACGTCCAATTGTCTTTGCTGGCGTCGGACAAGGGTACGATGATCTCCTCCAGTTCAATCCAGATTGGCTACTGGACGAAATGTTCTCATGAGGGTCTAGAATGTTCGAAGACAAAGAAACTGAGACATTCTTCACAGTCATCCATATGTTTCAGCGGTCTGCAATGGCCAACCTTGGTCTCTTGGAACATCCTGCAGGAGGACTTCAGTTCAATTTCTCTGAAGCAAAGGACATCATTGACATCCTACGCATGCTGCAGAACAAGACACAAGGAAATCTAGATTCATCCGCTGAAGCGATGTTGAAAGGCGTCATTAGTGAACTTCAGATGCAATTCATGCAGGCACCTAAGCGAAAAAAACGAATGGAGGAAGAAGAGGCAAACATGGAAAATGTTCGTCAAACTTTCGAGAACCCTCGCCAAGGGCCGGTTGAGGACGTTTCAAGTGAAGAATGACGTGAATTTCATCCATTTCATCGGTTCATTGATGAGCAAGCATTGTCTCAGAAGACTTGGTTGCGATGTCATACGTCAGTGAAGTATCTTCAGATGAAGCGCCGACGGTGTTGATTGTTGACAACAATCAGATGTCGATTATGCGCTTGCGTGAAGTGTTCAAAAAGCGAGGGTTTGCAACTCAAGTGTGTGAAGATGGCGACCTCGCTGTTGACGAATACATCAATTTGGATCCCGAACTCGTCGTTATGTCACTCGACATCCCTTCCCTTGACGGGCATCTTGCGGCCTTAGAAATGCGCGAACATGGAGGCGATTCGCGCATCCTGTTCATTGCGCCAAATCGACTTCGGGAATTGGCTGTCCATGCCACATATTCGGCCGGAGCAGTGGGATGGCTCGCGAAGCCAGTCAGTCAAACCCAACTCGACGAAATATGGGATCAAGTACTGGGACCAATTCCCGACGCGCCAGGACTTGAGGACCTCGATGAGTTATATCCTGAAGATCGGATTAAGGCAGAACCGGATGAACCTCAACTCCCTCCTATCGCAGAATTACCGCCCCTAGAACCGCTCATCGCTGCTGCAGAATTGCCTCCAATCCAACCTGGATTGGTTGAAAACACCCGCCCAAAGAAAAGAGGTAGGAAACCCCTGCTCTTGCTTGCCGTTGTCGCAATCTGTGGCGGCATTGCATATCAGCAAGGTTATCTTGATTCACTGCTGTGATTGGTGGTGTTGTACATACACTGGCTGGACGTATTGGCCTGGAAGTTGAACAATCTGGCCTTCCATAATCGTCGATCCTTGTGGTGCTTGGATAACTTGTTCTCGTTGATATGTGCTTGTCGTTAAGAGTGAAGGGTCTCCCAGTTTTATTTGACGGTCCAACTTCCTTGCATTCCAATAACCCCAATACAAGAGAGCGAGTAAACCTGCGAAGAGAACAAGACCTATGGCCAACAAAAAACCCTCCATAATCATCGCTCCATTAACGCTTTCCACGATGCTTCAGCATAAGCAGCAGCGGCTGTTGCGGGGTTCTCCGCTCCATGAATTCCAGACCCTACGATAATGCAATCTGAGCCTGCCATAACAGCTTCATACGGATCTCCATAGCGTTGGCCCATTTCCCCGTCACCGGTTGCGATATTAACGCCAGGCGTCCAAATCATCTTTTCTTGACCAACCATATCACGTAATTTGCGAACAGAATCAGCATTGGAACCGTTGCCGATGAATCCAAACACGCCGGGATGATTTCGCCCGGCTTCAACCACCGTTGAAGTATAATCTGGACTCAATAAATTGCCACGGCTCGACATTTGTGCAAGCAACAAAACCCCTCCTTCCCTTGAAGCATCGGACCACGCACCCTGCAAACCGTCAACAATATCCGGTCCACTGATGAGATGAGCCGTCACAAGATCACTCCATTGCTGAATGTTGTAAATCCCTCCCATTTGCTTTCGTGAAATTTTCCCAATGTCTGCAAATTTACGATCTTCAAAAATTAGCAAATCCATTTCTTGGGCGAGGATACAGAACCGACTCCACTCTTCTGCAGTCCAATCATCAACGAGGTCGACGTGTGTCTTCAAGGCTGCAATGGATGAACCAACGGCGTTGAGCAAATCGAACAGCTCATCCATGGTGTACCTGTCAGCGGCAAGGCAAACCAAACTTTGTTTTCGACAGGCAACTTCCATGAATGTTTTTGCCATCGGCAATGTTGATGCTTCCCAACGATCTTTCCACGCATCACTCGCCTCCATGTTCAACTCCAAGCATTGCCACCAATCATAGTTTACGGAGAAGACGCAAACCGTTTATGTCACTTCAAACAGGCAAAGACATGACGCGAAGAAGTAGCCTGGCCCTTCTTCTCGTCTCGATGATGTTGAGCATGACGCTCTCAGGATGTTTTGGAAACTCGAACCCGACATCAGAAGAGCAACAACCGGAACAATACCCGAGCATCTACGAGCGACATACACTCGAATGGAATTGGACAGGCTCCTATTCCAGAGTGCTTGAAGATGGTCCACATCAACCCCTTCCTGTTCAGGAAGTAACCATCGAAGTTGATACGTCAGGGACATGGGAAGGAGGGCCGAACACTGCCGAAGTACACCTCTCCTATTGGCTTCCATCAAATACAGAAGACGGAGAGCAAGTTCCAGTTATTGCTGTAGTTAGCCCCTACTTCGACTACGGTTCACCCGGAAGCCAATCCTCTCCGACCAATGTGGTGAGCGCCGGCCGTGGAGAATTCATCTACGATAATTTCGTTCCCCACGGGTATGCTCTGGCACAAGTTGCAGTTTTCGCGACCGAAGAAAGTACAGGTTGTTTCGATTACCGTGGCGATGGAGAAGGGCTCGGCATCCACATGGCTGTCGAATGGCTTGGAACTCAGAACTGGAGCAATGGCGCTGTTGCAATTTATGGCAAATCCTATGAAGGTGCTACGGCTTGGGAAGCAGCAGCTCAAGGAAGTCAGTATCTGAAAACGATCGTTCCCATCTCTGGAACGACTGCATTAGGGCCACTTCTCTACAAAAACGGAAGTGCTGAAGCACGAAGCCAAGTTATGCATTCCAATTACGGAGGCTCCATTCTCGATTACGATGGTGACGATTTAGACAACCTATGTGGCGATGTTGTTGAAGGATTTCTTGCTGGTCCGACACGTTACGGTTTAGGAGAGCTCGATCCATACATGGACAACTACTACAACGAACGAAGCCACATCGACAAAGCGCTTGGAAAATACAATGGAAGTATTTACTGGGTGCAAGGCCTTCAAGATTGGAACGTCGATCCCCACATGGTATTCGGCGGCCCTCCTGGTGTAAATTGGTATCAAGAGTACATCGATAACGGCTACGATGTTGCTGGAATGATTGGTCAATGGGAGCACAACTATCCCGACCAATGGACAAAGCACAACGCCCAAGATTCAGGCTATGGAGGTGAGGCGATTCAAAACATGACGCGATGGGATTGGGGGCAGGATCTGTTTGAATGGATGGAATACTATCTGAAAGGTGTTGGAGAAAAACCAGCTTTACATGCGCAAATCCAGCGAAATGATGGACAGTGGAGAATCGAGGAAACATGGCCACCAGCAGATGTTGAACGGTTACAAATCGATTTGGGCGATTGCTCGAACGATGGAGCCTTTGTTGGTGGAGGCGCACCAGTTGTCGGAGGAGGACAATCCCTATCGGTCGAATGTCCATCATTAAGTGAAACCAACGATCTTCATATCGCAGGACTAGCAACAATCCACCTTTCTGCAGTACCTACATTTGACGGAGGCCAAATCTTTGTCGAAATGCAAGATGCTGAGACTGGCCTACGACTTGGCCATGCTACGATGGACGTTCGCTATCATGCAGGAGGGTACGAGGCGCAGACCGTCATCCCTGGGCAGGAAATCACCATGCTAATGGAATTCCAAGCAATTGATGCCCTTTTACCCGCAGGACATGGAATACGATTTGTCTTGAGTGAACAAGGCGAGGATTACCTCGCTCCCGCATGCGGAAATACTTGCACAGTCCACGTTCTTCCTTCCCTATCAATCGCTGAATTGCCAATCATTGAACGCTCAGACAACGACGCGCTCATCACCCCCCAATCAGTGGAAGCGGCGAACAACCAGTGACCCCTAGCAAGAGGATTCTAGGAATTTGCGCATTTGCCAATCTTTCGAAGTTTTTTTCGCGCAAATGGCTAATAAATCGGAGAACAAAAAACATCATAATTATCATTTGATTTACTTATTGATTATATTTTATTCATAAATGACATAATATGGCAAGAAAAGTGAGCAAATGGTTCATATACCGCCCTCATAGCAACGCGTATGATACCATGAGTGATAAAGCAAAACTTGAGTATATTTGGCTAGATGGATACGAACCAACGCAAAACATGCGAAGCAAGACGATGGTTCGTCCGAACTTTACTGGAACACTTGAAGAATGTCCAATCTGGATGTTCGACGGTTCCTCCACCAAGCAAGCGGATGGGAGCTCCTCCGACTGCCTCCTCAAGCCAGTGAACATTTTCCCAGATCCGCAACGTGTGAACGGCTACCTCGTCATGTGTGAAGTTCTGAACCCAGACGGCACACCCCACCCAAGCAACGGCCGAGCAACCATCGACGATGATGATGCTGATTTCTGGTTCGGATTCGAGCAGGAGTACTTTATCATGGATGTTGACACACAATTGCCGCTTGGATTCCCTGTTGGCGGTTACCCCGGCCCTCAAGGACTCTACTACTGCTCAGTTGGTGGAAAGAACACTCACGGCCGCTCTCTTGTCGAAGAGCACGCAGATCTCTGCCTTGAAGCAGGATTGAACTTTGAAGGAATCAACCAAGAGGTTGCATGCGGCCAATGGGAATTCCAAATTTTTGCAAAGGGTGCAAAGCAAGCTGGAGACGAGCTTTGGGTTGCTCGTTATCTACTTGATCGCCTCACAGAAAGTTACGGCTACTACATCGAATACCATCCAAAACCAATCAAGGGAGATTGGAACGGTTCAGGAATGCACGCAAACTTCTCCAACGGTGCAATGCGTGACAAAGGCGGAAAGGAACTCTTTGACAGCATTTGTGAAGCGTTCGGTCAAAACATTGAACGCCACATGGCAGTCTATGGCGCTCACAATGAGGAACGATTGACAGGTCTCCATGAAACCCAATCGATCGATCAATTCTCGTACGGTGTTTCCGATCGTGGCGCATCGATTCGTGTTCCTGCATCCGTCCCAACCGATGGATGGGTTGGACGTCTCGAAGATCGACGACCTGCTTCCAACGGCGACCCATACAAGATTGGTGCAGTCATCATTCAGACAACGAAGTCGGTTTGTTGAGTACTTCGTCGGACCGTTTGCTTCGTATTCGGTACACACCGAATGTTATGGCAATAATGAAGCCCAGCGTCAAGATGTTTGAAACGATCATTGCAATGGAATTTACAATGATTCCATAGACAAGCCAGAGCGAAAGAGAAACAGTAACTGCAAGGAATGTTGGGAGAGAAATCCCCTCTTCCTTCCGATCAACCCAGACGCGGCGTATCTGTGGAATCCAAGCGATGATACCAATGAAGCCAGCGACCAACCCGATCGATTCAATCCACATTGCAGCCATTAGCCCCACTCCGCAGGTTTCTTTGAAGCGAGAATACCATCAATCTGCATCCAATCAACTTCTTCTGAATTGGCACGTCCAACGACATGCATCTTGAGTTTCGGGCCTTCTTTGCACTTGATATCGATATGCCTTCCAGCTGAATCATTCAATGTGATTTGACTCGTTGTTTCCTTGAAGATGGAAAAGAAACCGCGGGGATGTTCCGATGTTGCTCTCAATTCACCGCTTCGATGAACATCCCATTCCTCCACACCAGAGCCAAGGCCAAAGTCGAGAAGATCGCCTTTGAGTTTCAATCCTCCGTGCATGTGAACTTCATCCCAGGTTCCAAACCCCTCCATCGTTTCAAAGAATTCAGGATTGATTTTTTCTCCGCCCGTTGATTGTATACGATTGAGAAGTTGACGCTCGTTGACCATTTCTGCAGGCAACTCAGGCATCTTCTCCGGCCATTCCAGCCGTTGGTGAGTCATTGCAACAAGAACATGGAACGACATCTCATTGTCAGGGAATCGCTTCCGATGGATTTCTTCAAGAAGTCGTGCTTTGCGGGCAATTCGATGGGCAACAGTTGCATGACTGTGCGATCCGCCTTTGTTCCGATGCTGAAGGAATTCCCCATCTTCAAACACCTCAAATCGCCCTGACCAGTGTTTTTGTTCAACAACGAGAACGGTTGTACCAGAAACAAGAATCAAATCGATTTCACGGCGACCTCCGTCAGGATCTGGAATTCTTACCGAGGGGTAAACCGACCACTCCCGGTTCTTTCCAGCCGCTCTGCAAAGCTTCTCTAAGCGCAACTCAGCATTTTCCCCGGCCTGATGAATCTCATCGGGAGGAAAGATAACCCGCCTCTTCTTCCAAAGTTGCCAACGTTGTTTTAGCCCCAAAACATCACCTTAGAAGCGCATCGACAGATTGAACGACAAGTGTTGGTTGTTGTTCAGCACCTTGGGGTAAGCCTTCAACATCAGCTTCAGTTGCTTCTCCAGAAAGAACCAGGATGCCCATGCATTCGGCACGATTTGCCATGGCAATGTCTGTGTAGAGACGATCTCCAACCATTGCACATTCTTCTGGTTGTAGGCCCAACTCCTCGATTTTGTGCAGAATCATTCCTGGATTCGGTTTGCCCGAAATGTGCGTAGGCTCAACACCTGTGGTTGCCTTGAAAAGAGCTAGAAAAGCACCAACATCAGGAAGTCCGCCATCAGGGGATGGGCAGACCATGTCGGGATGTGATGCCATCAGTGGAACTCCAGCGTGAAGGTAGATGCTAGCGGTTTCAAGTCGCTCGTATGTTGTTTCAGTATCGTATCCAAGAACGACGTATTGGGGGTTTGAAGATCGAGTTGCGATTCCTTCATTTTCGAGCATCTGACACATACCTTCCGTACCAACGCAGTACGTTTCTGTAACATTTTGTTGCTGAAGCCAAGCGATGCAATCGTGAGTTGACAGCAGCACATCGTCCGCTGTCGCAGGAATCCCCATTTTCTTTAACTTCTCCACATATTGTTGTACGCTTCGAGAAGAGTTGTTGGAAAGGAAAAACCGTTTCACTCCTTGCTCATCGCAACGCTCGAGAAAATCCAAGGCACCGTCGATCAATTCACCGCCGAGGTAAATCGTTCCGTCGAGATCCAGAAAAACCGCTTTGATCCCTTCAAGTGCAGTCCCCATGATGAGGCCTTAGAACATCAAGGTCTTGAACATGAACCATGGAGAGTGCAAATTTTCCTGTGCTTCCTTGCTTGCAATCATCTCGGTCATCATTTCTTGTAACTGCGGTTTGCGACTCGCCTTTCCAACAAACCAATTGAGCAACCAAGACTTTCGACTCAAGGATTGCATTCTGTAACTGTTCTTCAGTTCAGCACCAAGGGTTGACCAAACTTCGTCTTGGTATTCTTCAGGAGAACGCCCTTCAAGGATGTGCCTTGCTGCGATTTCTCCTGTTACAAGGGCATTACCAACACCTTCTCCAGAGAATGGATCGACGAGACTTGCTGCATCCCCAACAAGCCAAGCTCCATTCATAGCCATTCTGCGAGGTTGGTTTTTCTGCTTCTTTCTCGGAGAACCGAAGGGTAGTTGCCATCCTTTCGCACTACCTTTCACCATAGTTGCATCCGCAAAACGCTCCTTGAATTGTGGATGATTGGCGATGATATCCTTTTGCAGCGCTTTCAATTTCTTTGATTGTTTGTCCATCAAATGCATGACCATGCCGCAACCAACATTGACTCGACCTTCTCCAATCGGGAAGATCCAGAAATAACCAGGAATAATGGTATCAACGAAGTGGATTTCAATGTCACCAATGTTCCCTTCACAGCCTTTAACACCATCCCAATATTCTCGATACCCCCCACAATAGTGCTTTCTGTCTACCATTGTTTCCTGATAGGTGTCGACGACGAGGGATGTTGCAACAGGGCAGAGATACCCACCAGCTCCAACGATTGCTGGAGCATGAAATTCCAACACCTCACCTTTTCTCCCACCGATTGTCAATCGAACGCCGCTTGCCTTTCGTTGCGAACCTGAACCCTTCCCGGGGTCATTACCATCGTTGTACAAGACTTCTTTGACGGAGGCTCCTTGGACAACAGACCCGCCCTTTTCCCGAACCAATTCTTGAACACGATCGAACAACAGGTGGTCAAATTGCTGCCGAGGTAATGCATAACCTGCTTCAAGACGAGCAACGTCTTCTTCGGGCAGTGGGACGCGTACTTCTTTTCCATTCGGACTGGAGAAGAGAATTCCATTGACTCTGAAGTGTGGCGTTGCTTCAAGCGTTTCTTTGACGCCAAGGGCCTTAACGTGTGAGAGCGATTTCCCACCGACAGCATCGCCACAGATCTTGTCGCGCGGCCAGACCCCTTTTTCGATGAGAAGGACTTTCTTGTTTGCCATCGCGAGATAGCCTGCTGCAGAGCAACCACCAGGCCCACCTCCAACGATAATTGCATCAAATGATGCCCCAGACTTCGGGACTTCACCAGTCTCAATGGGTTCCTCCCATGACGCCATGGTAGGACCACCTCTCGACGCTCTTTGAGTCTTATCGAACGACCATCATCACTATGCACTATGGATGGAAGAGACAACACATGGAGGCATCAATGCGTCGGAGGGCGACATTAGGCCTTCTTGCTGTAACCCTTGCTTGGGGTGCTACCTTCATTTGGATGAAGCAAGCAATGAATGCAATCCAACCAGAAATCGAGGCGTACGGCAGGACCCCTGTTGTTGCAGCGCTTGTTGGGGGGCGCTTCTTGATCGCATTCATTGCTCTCTTTGCAATCTCGAAGGAGGCCAGGTCCGCACTCTACAGTCGGCAATTGTGGAAAGGCGGCGCTATTCTAGGAGGGATTTTGCTTGCTGGTTTTATCACCCAGATGATTGGCCTCGATTCGATTACACCCTCAACTTCAGCATTTTTAACATCGCTCTACGTTGTCTTTACTGCGCTGATTACAACCAAATTAACAGGGCAACGTGTATCTCGAACAATGATTCTTGGCGTTGCCCTAGCAACTTTCGGAGCAGGCTTCATTGAAGGCCCCCCTCACCTATCTTGGGGCCTTGGAGAAATCCTTACCGTCATCTGTGCATTTTTCTTTGCCCTACACATTCTTTTCACTCAGAAAATCACCCAAGAAATGAGCCCAATAGGCGTGACAAGCACATCGTTTCTCGTCGTTAGTCTCGGCAGCCTCATCGTTGTAATTACAAGCGGTGGAGCGTCAACAATTGATGCATTAGCCGTTGTCCATTCCGAAGGAGTCATTTTTCCATTGCTTTGCTTAGGACTGATTGGGTCGTTGTTTGCACTGCTCCTCCTGAACCTTCTACAACGCCACCTCCACCCCGTCCAAGCAGCAATTATCTATGCATTGGAGCCGGTTTGGGCAACCATCTTTGCGCTCGGACTCGGCATGACTTCATGGACAGGCTGGATTGCTGTAGGAGGTGGCGCTTTGTTGATCGGTAATCTCATGGTTGAACTGCGTCAAACATCAAATGCCGTGGAAGAAGAACCCATTGAAAAGTAGCACATCGTTCAAGTCCTGTCTGTCATGAGGAATTGTTGGGCGAGGCTATGTCTGAACACAACAATCACCGCGATGCGACCAAAAATGTACACGCAGGAACCAATCACGTCGGCGAGTCTGTCAACACACCAATCTTCCTTTCTTCGACGTATAAGCTGACGGAGGAGCGTTATGCTGGATGGGCTGCTGGCGCCCAACATACACTCCTGTACTCTCGACTTTCTTCTGTGAATTCCGATGCTGTTGCTCAGAAAATTTGCGCTATGGAAGGCGGAGAGGATGCTGAAACATTCGCAAGTGGAATGGCAGCAATCTCGACGACGATGCTGATGCTTCTCAATCAAGGGGATCACATTGTCGCATCTGCAGATGTGTATGGGGGAACCTACGGCTTGATGACAGAGGAATTACCGCGCCTCGGTATTGAAACAACCATGGCTGACATCCGAGACCCAGCCTCCTACGAGGCAGCCATCCAAGACAACACAAAGATTCTCTACATTGAGACCATCACAAACCCGAATCTCAAAGTGTGCGATATTCCGGCAATGGTTGAAGTTGCAAAGCGGCATAATCTCATCGTTATTGTTGACAATACATTCGCATCACCATGGGCCTGTCAACCATTGAAAATGGGGGCTGACCTGGTCATCCATTCCACAACGAAATACCTCGGGGGACATTCCGATCTCCTCGGTGGAGCAGTGGTAGGTTCAAAGGAGCTCATTGCTCGAATCTTCATGGGTAGAGTTCATTTTGGAGGGGCGCCAGACCCTCACAATTGCTATCTGCTTGAACGAGGCATGCGTACACTTCACGCCAGAATGCCTCTACTGACTTCCAATTCAGCAGAACTCGCGCGACGATTACAAAGTCATCCAAAGGTCGTTCGCGTTCAACACGTCACCCTACCTTCACATTCAGATTACGAGGTTGCACAACGCGTCGTTCCAAAGGGTTGTGGAATGCTAGGAATCGTTGTTGCTGGTGGTGATGAGGGGGCAATGGAGTTCATGTCAAAATTGAATCTCTTCTACGAGGCAACATCACTTGGTGGCGTTGAATCGTTGATTGAGGTCCCCGCAACTTCTAGTCACATGGCCATGCCTGTCGATGTCCGTATTGCTGCTGGAATCGAGCCAGGATATGTACGAATCAGCGTTGGTATCGAAGATATTGAAGACCTTTGGGAAGACTTGAATCAAGCCTTAGGTTGATCTGGAAGAGGCTCTTGTTGGCCGGTTGAAGTGTGAAGAGCGTTGAGCGCATCGACAAACTGTGAAGTGTCACTTTCCTCAGAATTGAGAAGTTTTTTGCCAGCTTCGAGCAATGCTTTACTCGCTTCCATCCAAGCACCGCCACGGTCACGAGCAAGCGACTCGAAATGCCATTCTTGACCAGTTGAACGCCCTGCTGCACGTAACCATGCCCAGCCTGCGGCAGCACCGTCAATGTCATCATGACGTGCAGTAGCTTGCCGTTCAGCAATACCCGGGCCTTCCAACAAACCTGTCAGAATAAGGTCGTGAATTGCGCCAACCGCCCCAGGGAGTGATCCTGTACGGTACGGGAACTTGGCCTTTTGTTGCGCCTTTTTTCGTGAAGAATCCAAGCCTTTGAGGAACGTCTTCAGTGGCTTTGGTTTCTTCAATTGCTGTTCCCAGATGATCTGTGCTTCATCTCCTTCAATACCAATGGATACAAGTCCAGCCAAACCGAAATCTTCCCATAAGGCATTCACAGCATCGGTTAAACTCGCACCCTCCATCACCTCAACAAGGCTTCCTTCTCGCTCTTGTCGGCCGCCTCTGGCGTCGATTCGAATGCCTTCAACAGTTTGATTCATAGCCTCAAGGAAAACACCTGCAGCAAGCATTTTCTCATCCTGTGAACCCTGCATATCTTGGAGAGAATCGAGAATCTGATCGATTGAATCTCCCCTACTCCAAGAGGAACCAATAAGCAAACCAAAATCAAGGGAATCAAGAACGGCACGCTCACAAGCACGTGTGAGGTTGCCTTCTGGGACGGTCAAACCGTGCCAACCAGCCATAAGTTTTGCAAGGCCTTCTTCGGCACCCGAAGGAAGAGAATCTTCCGAATTCCAACCACTTGGCACCCACATCGCATCGATGTCCACAATTGATGTCAGCAACGGTGGAAGCATTGAGAGTGCTAGATGATGAACAAATGCACTCTGCTTTTCCTTTGTTGCTTTGAGCGATTGCAAGTCAATACCGACGATTGGCCCGTGTTTGAACATGAGTCGAACCCATCCTTGGTTTGAAGGCGTACTGTTGAGGACGTCTTTGGCGTTGATTTCTCCAGCCACATACACATCAACTCCGTCAATGTCTTCATGGCTGAAATCAAATCGAGATCGCTCAAGAACGTCTTCTAACCATCCCTTTGGCGGATTCGGATTCGGTCCTGTGCAAACAAATCCGTTCTCCCACGAGAAAAAGTACATTCCTCTTCGAGCATGTTCTTCCCAAGGGAGCATTCGTAACGTCATGTTTTGGTGATTTTGCAAACCTGCGAGGTACCCTTGCTTTCCGTCGCCACGTCGGATGAAAGAACCCGATCCAAAGTTCGGTGATTTGAAATTACCAACCAGTGAAATTTCATCATCATGTGCTGCATGTAGAGATCCTGCAAGCGCTTTTCCAACAGGATCTCCTCGCTTTGCTAACATTCGCTTTGAGAGCCATTTCACATCATCTTTCTTGGCGACAATTTTTCGAAGATCTTGCAGCGTCTTAGTGACAGGGTCTTTGCGCCCCCAACTCAAACGTCCTTTCCATGTCATGGTTGGCAAATATGTATCAGGGTCGTCAAGAAGTTGACGCAACTGACGCTTAAGTCGCTTGGCTGTGACATCATTCGCATGCTTAGTACCGCGCATCCGCATCCGCTGTTTTTGGCCAGGGAAGGATACTTGTGCAGGTCGTGCCATAAGTCCGTCAATCCAATCCAAACGGACGTCTCGCTTGAGGTCTTCCCCCTGAATATGTCTATGATGCAGAAGCATGTGCTCGCATCATGGCGGTGGTTACCCTGCTTGGAATTGCCCAAGATGGAGGGCGCCCACAGGCTGGATGCACGAGGCAATGTTGCCAAGGACTAACCGAAGAGGACTACAGGAGCCCGGTCTCACTTGCCATCAAAACCAGTGACGGCAAAACACTTCTTGTAGAAGCCACCCGAGACCTTGGACGACAACTTCGGATGATCAACAATCCAAATATTGACCATCTTTTCATCACACATGCTCATCTTGGACACGTGGATGGACTCGGACTGTTTGGGCGAGAAACAATGTCGGCCAGGAATATCCAACTCCATTGTAGCCCATCGATGCGAGCACTGGTTGAAAGTACGCCTGCATGGAATCAGCTGCTGCAACAAAACGTACTCGAGTTTAGTGCCTTCCCGCAAGTCGAAATTGATGATGTCTTTGTTGAATTCATTCCAGTACCACATCGGGCAGAACTTTCAGACATGCATGCAACAATCATCCGAGGTGCAGAGAAATCACTGCTTTTCTTACCAGATCACGACTCATGGGACGAGACGCTTGAAGCACACGGGTGTGATTCAATCCGTGCATTCCTTCAGAAATTCTCAATCGATGTTGCCCTTCTCGATGGAACCTTTTGGTCTGGAGGCGAACTCAAAGGAAGGGACATGAGCGTTGTTCCACATCCCACGGTTGAAGAATCTCTCAGGCGATTAGGACGCAGGAAGGACAACGATTCAGAACTTTTCTTCATTCATCTCAATCACACAAATCCGCTCTACAATCCACAATCGGAAGCGTCGAGACAACTCAACGAATCAGGCTGGTCAATTGGTTATGAAACGCAACAATTCACGATTTGACTTCAGTAAGCGTATAGTCAAGTGTGATCAAGGAGATAGTCCAATCAACGGATTCATCCGAATCGCCATTACTGCAGGGTGGGAAGGTTGCGCCTCCATCGTTTACGGTCACTGAAATTGTAAACGAATACTCTCCAATGCCGAAGTCTCCGCCATCCAACAACTGATTTATTTGGTTGGTCGAACTGTTGGTTTCGGAGCCAATGAGGCCACTGTCAATCCAATATCCCGAAGACTCAAGGTTCTGTTGTGTTCCTGAATTCGTGACTTGAATTTCCTTTATTCCACCATTGTATGAAACCTCATCATCTTCCGTTGAGGCGGCGAAATTACAAGCCTGTTCATTATCTGTGTGGCTTGTAGTTACTTGGAATCCAACGATGTTGAGCCCACTCAAATCAACAGCATTACTCGATGCAGAGACTTGAGCGGTATCAGAAATAACTTCGGTACCAGATCCTATTTCTACGAGGCTAAAGTTTCCATCAATCTGATACATAGCAACTCTATTTGCATCGGAATCTTCACTCGAATCTGGCCCATAAACAGCATACGCTCCTTCAGCGACACCGATGAAACAGAGGGCGATGATACCGACTGTTGTAAATTGACGGCGCCGATCGTGCGAAATTTCGAATCGGCCAAATGGATTGGAAGCAGAATCATCACGGACAGCGCACATGATAAAGTGCGCAATGAAAGCCGACCCTACTCCTGGAACGGACGGAAAGACATCTCCACCAAGACCGAGGAACGTCCAAACGATGACCCCAGAAAATGCAGAAATCATCATCGCAATCGAATGGAACGTATCGGGTTTGTACCCCATCCATCGGATGATAAGGAGAGGAACGAAGATGCCTCCAAGTCCGTAGACTGCAAGAACAACGAGAGCGAAAACAGAATCGCCCCCGGGAACGTAAAGTCCTCCGATGGAAATCATTGTTGCAGCAGCTGCGACGTACAATGTCACTTTCTTTGTCGTCTTGTGATCTTCTCGCCATTCTGGCTTGATGTCATCTGTAATGGCTGCTGTGCAGGCAAGAACCTGACTATCAGCGGTTGACATAGTCGCAGCGAAAATCGATGCAAGAATCATCCCCACACCAAGTGCGGGCAGTGTGTCCATGGCAAGGGTTGGCAGCCCAAGTTCGGCATCGAAGTTTCCGTCTGTAAACAAGACACGGCTCGCGAGCCCGACGATGAACATCAATGCGATGAACGGTGTTTGCCAAACGAAGAACCAAACCATCGCTTGCTTCCTGTCCTCATCTGATTTGAGTGTCATTACTCGGGATACAACTTGAGGTTGACCTGCTACGCCCAATCCGCCTAGGAAGAAAGCAAGCAAGTACAACGAAATACCCAGTGAAATATCGGTTGGAAGGAAATTGACGAGTGTTGCATTTTGCGCTTCCAGCGCTCCATGCATTCCAGAGAATCCTCCAACGTCGCCAAGAGCAACCCAGCACAGGATAACCGAACCGACGATCATGACACAAGATTGGGCAGCATCAGTCCAAATCGAGGCTCGAATACCTCCTGCGTAACAATAGGCTACGACAAGAACGAATCCGATGAGAATACCAATCAATTCAGGCCAACCGAGCATAACGAAGAGGGCCTTCCCACCAGCAGTTAGTTGAGCTGCAGCATAGATTGACAAGAAAAATACCGAGAGTACCGCAGCCAACTTTGCTTCTGGGGCGCCGGCCTTCTCAGCAACCAATGAAGAGAGTGAACGCAAGCCGCGTTCATTTCCTTCCTTCTGAATAAATTTGTACAACCAGGCCCATGCCACCAATTGACCGATGGTGGAAATAACGCCGATCCAGATTGCAGAATAACCCATTATGTAGATGAATCCAATAAAACCGATGAACATGTAGCCTGAGTTCCAGGTACTTACTGCTGAAAGTGCTGCCAAGGCAGGGTGCATACCTCGCCCTGCAACGAGATAATCATCTGTCGTGTCCTGCTTGACACGCATGCTTGCAAGCCCAACTCCAGCGAAAAAACCGAGAAACAAAAGGAACGAAAGAAGAATTCCAACATCCATTGTATCACTTCCATCGGTTGACGGCTTCTAACTCCATCTCCGACATGTTGGCTAAGAAGACCATGCAATTCAATCTCCCGCCTGTTAGCGTACCAAGATTGTTGATAGTTGTCGTTTTCATACTTGCATCGTCTGTACCCAGGTCAGAACATAGAACACACATGGATTCATACAAGGAACTTGCCTGTTTTTTTATTGCCCCATCAACATCTGATTTGCTGAGCTTTTGGGCCATTTTTTCAATGCTTACGAATGCATCCTTTGGTTGCATTGGGCGCTGATCGCCAGTCCCTGCACCGGTTGGATCGAGATCAAACAGAACGAGTGTGTGAAGGCCCTGCATTTGATTCTTCAACATGACCTCAAGAGGGGATGTAACAATCCAATCACCATAGGGATAGGTCAGAGTCGTTGAACGTCCAAATTTGTAATCCGAAAGACCGGTTGAACCAGGGACAAGCGTTGTAATCGAAATTCCATGAGCCACTTGAACCGGGATTCCGGCTTGTTGTGCGCGCAACTGAAAATCGATGTGTGTCGTTGCTTGCATAGGATCTCCAACCACCAGAATGGCAATCGATTGCGATTTGGCTTGCTCGAAGAGGATCTCAGGCCGTTCCAAAGCAGGTCGCATGATTCGTTCAATCGGTCCAATCAATCCTTCTAATTTGGACAATTCTTCCTTCGGCCACAAGGCAGTATAGGCTTCATAGAGGCGGATGTCTGCCTTTTTCGCAAGCTCAACTGCTTCCAACGTCATGGATTCGACCTTTCCAGGGCCGATTCCAATGAGCGCAAAGCCGGTTGTGCTGCCATTTTCCATCCTCAAACCTCATACTTGCGATGGTTCTCCGAGAACCATGCGTCATTTGAGGGTGCCGAGTGCTCAGACGTCGCATTGGATTGAATTCTGTAAATCGAATGGTTGGTATGAAACCGGCCATCGAGTACAACGAATTGGAGATGAAACGGCAATTCCACTCAACGATCTTGCTCCCATGGAAACAGATCCTGTTTGGGAAGCGCATCCAATCATTGAAATCGACGCCACAGAAAAGAAAAATCGCTACTATTGGGAACACATTCCACTTGAGATACGTCATGCATTTAGCGATGAATTTCCACAAGCATTCGAGGTGCAAGGGGACGTTTTGTTGGTTAAGATTCCAGACGAGATGGCTGAGGTTGAACAAGCGATTGCGCATGCTATGTTGGAACAATTTCCCTCTATTCGAGTCGTTTGCCACGATGCCGGTGTTGAAGGTGAATTCAGAGTTCGAAATTTACGCGTGCTCAGAGCGAGAGACGACAACGATTCGACGCAAACGCGCTACCGAGAACACGGCTATGAATTCAACATCGATCCTGCTGTAGCATACTTTTCAGGCCGCCTTGGAACACAACGAATGCGAACCTTTGATGCAGTTTCTTCACTATCTGCTGCAAAAGGCCGACCCCTTGTCGTTGTTGACCCATACGCTGGAGTCGGCCCCTCGATGGCACTGCTTTACACAGAAGCAACGCTTGTTTCCAAAGCCTATGTGAACGACATGAACCAAGAGGCAATTCCTTTGTTGGAACAAAACATGCAACATTTTGATTCAAAGCGAAAGCAAGAGGGGGCCTACCATATCGATTGTATGGATGCAAGAAAACTTGTGCTCTCAAAGCCAGAAATGATTGGTTGCGCCGACGTACTCTTGGTGAATTTACCACACGATAGCATCGATCATTTGCCGCACATACTCTCTCTTTTGTCCGATGACGTTTCATTGCTTTGCGGATGGTCAATTCAAGAGAAACAAGCCGATGTTTTGAACCAATTGCAATCGATCCTCAATGCCAGTGGAAGGACCATAATCGATCATCAGGTTGAGGAGGTAAAAGGATTTTCAACCGCTAAAGCAATGTTCCGTTACGAATTAATTCTCTCAAACAAAAACAAGCGCTGATTTCATGAACATCAAACGATTGGGACGTTCATGCGCAACGTTGTCCAATGTCAGTGTGGAGCCAGCATCGACATCGCAGGAGCGACTCCACGAATTGATGGAATCAAAGTATGGTGCCGAGTATGTGGCACTGTGACAATTCATCAGAGAGATGAGTGAGGCGCCCGCTCCGGGAATTGAACCCGGGTCGCAGGAATGACAATCCTGCATGATAACCTCTACACCAAGCGGGCCGTATGCATCCTGCCGTAACGGAACCGCTATTTAAGCCGCGAGGTATGGCTTAGTCAGGGACGACCATGGCAGCAAAGAAAACCTCTGCAGAACAAGCACGAGAACAAGCAGAGGAAGCCGCTCTTGGCTCCATGCTCGATGGTGCATTTGGCGCCATGGATGGTATCGAAGCTACGCCACCAACGACTGGGCCATCAGGTCCTCCAGGACCCTCTGGCCCACCTTCAGGTCCGACAAGCCCTCCCTCCGGGCCCCCACAAGGTCCCCCAAGCGAAGGCCCAACAGGCCCCCCGTCCGGACCTCCTACTGGTCCACCCTCCGGCCCTCCAAAAGGGCCGCCTCAAGGACCCCCATCCGATCCTCCTGCTGTTGAGGAGGAACCAATTGCAGAGCCAGAACCTGTTGTCGAAGAAGTTCCAGAAACGCCTCAAGAACCCCCTGCTCAAGAAGAGGCTGAGCCCGCTCAAGATGAGCCGGTAAAGGATGAGCCTGAGACAGCGGAAGAAGTATCTGAATCCGAAGTTGAATCTGAATCCCCTGTTGAAGAAGCCGCAACAGAGACGGCCGCTACAGAGCCCTCTCCAGTAACCGAGGAAGAAACTCCAGAACCAACTGCAGTTGAGCCGGTCAAGGAAGACAATTCCTCAGAGGAAGCGCCAGTTGAGGAACCTGTATCGGAAGGAGAGCCTGTTGAAGAAGCTCCTGTAGATGCCGACCGAGAAATGGAAATCGCTCGCCTCACAGCAGAAATCGAGCGCCTTCGCGGAAGCCTCGTCGGTGCAGCAGAAGTCATTGAAGAAATCGAAGAAATGCCAATGCCACCGGCCGTTTTCGACAACATTGTCATTCCTCCACACATCGTAGCCGACTTTGCTCGAATGGGACGTCAACTCAGCCGAGAAGCACTGGTTAAAGGGACAATGGGGGCAATCTCAATGCTTCATCCCGATGAGCCTGGACTTATGATCAGTACTCGCCATTCAACGATGCTTGCTCGTCTGGATGAGCGAGGAATTGTTGGCGGGCGCCTTGGGGGGAATCCCCCTCGTGGAGCCATTGCTGAGTGGAAGGTTCACGAAGTCCTTCTCGCATCGGTTGCAATGGTTACTGGTGGCCCTGCTGCGTGCATTCACATGCAAGGGCCTTACACTACAGCCGCAAGCAGTGAAAAGGACCTCATTCTTGTTCAGCCGATCGATGTTCTCGGAAAAGAACACATTGGCAAAGTGGTGATTGTAGACCCAGATGATGATGCGGTTGAGGAATACCTGCGGCAAGTCGCTGAAGCATTGAACCAAGGAGGCATGCGCTGCGTTGTCGTCCGAGGATATGGAGCATACGCAGTCGGAGCAAATCTTGACCAAGCCATGGCGAACGCAGCCATGCTTGAACATTCGATGCAGGTTCTCTTACTTGCCCGACAAGCCAATCTCAAGCTTTAGGCGTCTCGGGCTTTTCTGCATACGTCGACAAAGTTCTCGAACATCTCTTTGCCGAATTCAGAGTCGTTGACTTCGGGATGGAATTGCAAACCGAATCGATCCCCGTTATCGTTTTCCATGCCTTGAACGTCACAAGATGGGCTACTTGCAGTAACAAAGAACCCGTCGGGTACAACGTGAACTTCATCGTTGTGTGATTCCCAGACTGTCTGTGTTTCTGAGGTTCCAGCGAATATTTTGCCACCTCCATCGTGAAGTTGAATTTCCATTGCTCCAAACTCAGGGATTGGTGATTCACGAGCATCGCCTCCATAGAACCGCGCCATGAATTGATGGCCCGCACAGATTCCGAGAATGGGAATATCCAGTTTGAGGAATTCTGCACAATTCCCCAATTCTCCAGAGAGGCCTATGCGAGCAGCACCTCCTGAGAGGATGAGTCCATCAAGATCCCGAAGTTGATCGACAGGAGTATCGTTTGGAATGATTTGGGTATCGACTTTAAGATACTTCAACATCCTCCATTCACGATGAGTCCATTGTCCGCCGTTGTCTACAACGTCAATGACAAGAGGTGCAACTTCGCCCATGGAATTGCTTGTTCCGAGAACATCCTTGAACATGCCGAATTTTTCGCGATTATATACTGTGGAAATCCAGAGATTACGAGGAACAAAAATGTCGAATAAGAAATTCACAGTTCACGTAGCACGAGAAGGTGGTCACGAGCAAGAACTCATGACCCGAGAAAACATCGTTGAGATGGTTTCAACAAACGAAAACACATGGGTCTTTGTTGATTCACAAATGGTCAGTGTCGAAGAACTCGAGAGCATCGAGTTGAACGATTCTACCGAGATTCGAATCAATCCTGGTATGGTCGGTGGAGCAGAAACCTTCACCGTACTTGTAGCAAGCGAAAAAGGCGACCAAGCCATGACCATGACCAAGCAAGAACTCGCAGGCGAGTTGGCGAACAACCAAGGGAATTGGCTTTTTGTTGATGGCCAGATGGTCGATGCAGCCACCATTGCAAACACCGAACTCAATCAAGACAATGTCTTGCGATTGGTCCCGTCCATTGTCGGCGGATCTGAAACGTTCAAGGTCCAGATTACGGATGCTTCAGGCCACACAGTTTGCGAAATGACCAAGGAAGAAATCGCCTCCAGCGCAAAGGAAGCTAACAACTGGGTGTTCGTCGATGGTCAAATGGTTGCTGCAAGCGCTATCGCAGAGACAGACCTTGCACAGGCGACAGAGATTCGCATGACACGCCCGCTTGTTGGTGGCCTCTGAAGTCGATTTCTGACGGACAGGTTCAAAACCAATGGGTCGGTCGGTTTGGCTATGTCGGAACTTGTAGACTACAAGTGTGCGCTTTGCGGCACCCACGAAAGCTTTGATCGTGAGCGAAACGGAATTCATTGCAGCCATTGTGGTTGCAAGATTTTCATGAAGCTCCGCAGAAGCAGTGGGGACCGAAAGAAGAAGACACTCAAGGCAGAGTGAATTCACACAAATGGTCAAAGACCTTTGTCGTTGAATGATACGCATGGCGAGTTGGCTTGAGACGTATCCTCCTCGTCGATTCTCACAACTCGCGTTAGACGAATCAACGATAGGAACCATTGAGCGCGTTGCGCTGCAAGCCAACCCACCACATCTCCTGATCTCAGGCCCTGCTGGTTCAGGCAAAACTGCAGCATGGCAACTCATCGTCCGACAAGTGCTTGGCCCTTCATGGCGCTCGACAACGCACGTTCTGCAAGCCAAGGATCTCGCGAAGTCAGCGGGGGCAATGGCTGCTTTCGAGTCGTTCTTGCGACCAGGCGGCAAAGATTCAAGCGATACACTTGCAAGCCGAACCTCACTGGACGCATTTGACTCAACCTTTTCTCAGGTATCTGCAGACGATGTTGCCCCAGCCGGCCATGAATCACAGCGTGGCAGTCAAAGTGACGTCCATATTTCACGAATCATCGTCATTGAGGATGCGGATTATCTCGGCCATAAACGTCAACCGCTTTTACGCCGTATGATGGAGGCAACGAGTCAAACCTCTCGTTTTATCTTCACAGCCCAAACCCCTTCTCGATTGATTGATGCACTCCGTAGCAGAACGCAACACATACGTTTTACAGGCGTGCCAAGAAAGAAAATCGAATCCAGGTTAGCCGAACTTTGTGCAGAAGAGGGCGTTGAGCCTGTACGGGGAATTCTTGGCGATATCGCGCACATATCCGAAGGAAATCTGCGAAAAGCCATCTTTACAACAGAAGTGCTTGCCTTGAGAGAATTGCTCGATGAACGGGGAAATCTCCATCGCCTCTTGACGATGATTTCAACCAATGAAGTACAGCGAATGATTGAGGCTGCCCTTCGTGGACAAGTCGTCGAATGGCGATGGGAGAAAGACGGCTACAAGAATGCCAGAAAATTGAAAGGGGCATTGGGCATCTATGATGAAATTATTTCGCAGCAAAGTTTGGAAGCAGAGGACGTTGTTGAACAAGCACACCAAGTCCTCACTGGCGGGCGCCTCAATCTCCCAGAGGATCAGCTGACACTCGCACTTAGCGCATTGTCCGAATGTGACGTCCGCCTTCAACGATCATCTCAGGGCCGCATTCAGATTGAGCAGATGTTGCATGCTTTTGCAGCAATTCAGCAACAGTAACCTCCATCATAGGGGGCGTTTTGGCATCGTTGGGCGTGTAGCACAGCTGGATAATGCATCGGCCTCCTAAGCCGAAGATCGCGGGTTCGAATCCTGCCACGCCCGCCAAATCGGTTCAATTCATCATGTGAGCATCGAAGAAGACATATGTGGGCTGTCCATAGAACGTCTTGAGTCAGATGGAGCCAGAGGAAGAATCCATCGTTGCTCGCACACGGCGGACCATCAAATCATTGCCAGATCCATACGGTCACGGTTTCGCCAGAAATGAGGACCCTCTCGAGCGAACCCGAGAAGCATGGGAAAAGAGCGAGCGTTTTCGAATGAAAAGCGGACAAATCGCCAACAACTCATTCTTCCTCGCTTTTCGTAATGTAGTGGGGTTTGGGATTGCTACTACCGCAGTTTTGCTCGTCATCGACCCATCCATCCTTCCTTACACTTCCCCGTTGTTTATTTTGGCTCTTTGGCTGCTTCCTGTTTTGGCAGCATTCGTACCACCTATCGCAGGAAGCGAAGCAACATGGTCGGCCGTTGAAGCAAAGATTTCGTTACGGGAACAAGGAGGTTTTGGTGATGGTAAGCGTCACACGCTGAGGGCACAACCGGGGATGGATCGTATTCTCGAAGGGCTTCGAGACGGACGCCGACAGAACAACATAAGTGCGTTTCTTGCTACAACATCGCTGACATTACTCTGCCTGTCGATGCTCATCACCCCTCGTTCAGTCGCTTGGAACCTTTTACTGCTGACGTCCATGACTTCAGGAATTGGCTTGAGTATTCATTCCATACTAACGACCTATTACATCCGCCTTCAAGCAGATACAATGCCTTTGTTGATTCATTATGCTCCAACGCACCATCCAACTCAACTCGGCTCCCCACTAGGTCAACTTCTGCAATCACACCTTGATCCCGATTCCAAGATTGAGTGGGATGAATGGGAACTTCAATTCCGGGAAGCAATTCTACCTGGAACGGATCCCATTCAAGCAAGAGAACGACTTTTGTTTCTTTTACACTTGAATGCCACCCACATCATATCCGATGACATTGTTCTTGATTCGTTGCGTGACTTCATGTCACCTGATGCCATTGAACGAACCCTTCTCTCGGAAGAGGAGTTCTTCAATTGGCGTACACTTCAGCGAGCTCTCGAGCACGCACGAGCGTGGCAACCAGGAGCATTCCATCTGTTTGAGCGATTGCAAAACGATTTCATTTCAGGGGCTCCTGAAATCCTCCTTTCTCCGTGGAGAATGGACATATCATTGGATTCAACGTGCTACGATGGTTCAGGAAGCCTCTTCATTGCATTGAACAACCAAACGTTCGATGCAACCCACGTTCGTGTAGAGGTTCAAGTTCCTGGAGGAGAACCACAATCCATTGACCACAGATTCGAATTGGCACCTTGCCCTCCGCCATTGAAAGCGATCGAACTTACCAATCCTTCAGAGGACGACGTTCTAAGTTGGCTCCCTCGGTATTTGGAGAGAACAGTTGTGCTGTGGATCAACGTAGCTTGGGATCGAGGACTGAAAGGCGACGCACAAGTGCAGGTGACACTCCGCGACGATGACGGGCTTGTACTTGGTTCCAGAATTGTTCGTACGAGTGTTCTGCCAAAAGAAAGCCGTCAACGAATCGAACGAATTCGTCAATTGCTACGAGTTCGTCGATTTTCTGAGCTTGATTTACCAACATCGACGAGTTGAATATTCGTAACGGAACAAGCGCTTTGCTTATGGCGGGGGTTTGCCTCGCAGACATCACCGGGGTATTGGTATGGAAGCATGGGATGTCGTGATTCTAGGAGATGGTCCTGCAGCATTGTCCGCAGCAGCACAAGCATCGAAGGACGGCGCAAGTGTCCTTATGATGAGTTCAACCGGCCTCGGAGATGCCGGTATGGACGCAATGGACGGCATTGCGTGTCACATTCAAGAGGAAAGCAATCGAGGTCACCGCGAAGACACAATCAAAATGGGGGCTTTTCTTTGCGACCAAGATATCGTTGCAGAACATACAACAAAAGCACTCAGAATCGTTGACCTTCTTGAGCGAAGAGGCGTCAATTTCCGCCGTGATGCGAAAGGCATCGTCAAAGGTCATTACGCCTCAGGACATTCCAAACCTCGCCTTTGCAATGCAGGCGACTCAACGACACGAGAAATTCAACAAATTCTCGAAGAACAATGCATGAAGCATGGTGTTACTCGCCGAGGTGATCAAGTCCCTCTCGAATTGATTCATACCGATTACTCAATCAATGGTTTAATTGCTATCGATATGTTGAATGGACGTATACTTTCCATTCAATGCAAAGCACTCATCATTGCAGATGGAGGGTTTGAAGGCGCGTTTACCAATGGCTCAACATCGCTCGGAATGGATCTTGCCTTCCGTGCTGGCGCACCTTTGCGAAACATGGAATTCATTGCTGAAACCCCCCTTGGGGTTGTAGGGACCAACCTCGTTATCCCACAATCCATCCTCTCAGATGGCGCAACACTCCACACGCCTTCTGGGGTAGCTTTGGAGATTACATCAAGCACCTCCACTTCCGAAATTTGTTCGAAGATGCATGAGGCTGGGACTACAGTTCTCGATGCCCGCAACCTTGGCGAAAACGCTGATTGGTGGACTGTGTTGTTTGATACTATCAAACAGCGCACGAGCATCGACATGAATCGTCAGACGGTCGAAGTCGCACCAATTGCGTCTCACACATTGGGAGGATTGCCGACCGATGAACATGGACGAGTGGTGCTCCAATCATGGGCTCGATGGTTTACAGGCCTCTATGCAGCAGGCTCAGCATCTTCGAGCGGTCTACACGGAGCCGATGTCCTGCAAGGGAATCGATTGCTTGACGCCCTCGCAGTCGGAGAGGCTGCTGGCTCGCATGCTGCCGAGTGGATCGAAAAGAGAAAATTTACAGGCGCCTCATCACTTGATGATGCCCATGGTCTTGCCGAGGCGGAATTGAGTATGCTTGGCGGCGAATCAGAAGGTCCGGTTCAACGCCTCAACCCAGTGCTCACTGGGGTGAAAGAAATTCTCTCCTCTCTCCAAACACCTGCTACCGTTGCAATAGATTACGACAACGCATCTGAAATGCTTGAACAACTCTCCGTGAAGGCAGAACAACTCTACTGCGATCAACCATCTCTTATCGCAAATCAAAATCTATTGGAAATTTTGCGCACTCAAGCCGCCATACGTATGTCTCAAGCGTACGTTCAATCCGCTTCCATGCGAACAGAATCACGCGGTCTCCACCAACGTTCAGATTTCACAGAGTCAGATGATGAACAACTTCACCATACGCTTGTATTTTCAGATGGGGAAATCACAACACTGGCACTCCGAAAGGGCCCTTCCGGAAACTGGATTTTACCCCCCTCCGCTGCGGTTTGATTATTTGTCCGGTCTGATTCGTATGACCATGGCAGAACAGACACTGTTCGAACGTATTCTGTCGGGCGAGATTCCTTCGCATAAGATAGGGTCCGGCGAAGGATGGTACGCTTTTCTCGATATCTTTCCGCGACGCGAAGGACATACCCTGGTTATTCCGACAAGATCCGTGCAGCGAATTGCCGAACTCAATGAAAACGAACGATCAAACCTGATGTCAGGCGTTGTGGAAGTTCAATCCCTCCTCTCACAGTTTTTCAGCACATTCGATTTTACGGTTCTTGTTCACGATGGGCCGCTAGCCGGACAGGAGGTCCCCCACGTTCACGTCCATGTTTTGCCGAGAACACCGGGTGACGAAGGCTCAACACTTGCTGCAATGTGGCCAGGGACCCAAATTAATGAACCAAATCATGGTTCGCTTGCATTACTTGCGGCAGAGATTACGAAGGAAGCATGAACATGGCAAAGGGGGTTGCTCCATTTGATGGCGCTGTAGATCATCGAGGTGAAGCTCTACCGGTTCTCTCAAAATCATCGGCGAACATGAAGATGGAAAAACTTGTCAATACGCCGATGCCTTCTTTTGATAAAGAGACTCCTGGAAGTCCCTTTTGGACAAAACTCGCCTTCTTCTTCTGTCGCCGTACAGCAGCGAATCAATTCCGAACGATCGAATATTCAGGTATGGAAAACATCCCAACCGATAGAGGCTCACTCTGTGCAGCGTGGCACACCAACGGCCTGATCGATCCACTTGGTATCATGCTTGCACACCCTAAAGAATTCGTTATGGGAGGCCGACACGATTTGGTCACTCGCCCCGTTCTTTCCTTTTGGACCCGCAGGCTTGCGGTTCAGCCAGTTGTTCGTAAAGCAGAATTACTTCGTGGAGGATGTAGTGAAGAGGAGGCAACGAATCTCAACGGGCGCTCACTTCTCACACTTGCGACAGGGATTTCAAGTGGTTTTGCTTGTGTCCTCTTTCCAGAGGGAACAAGTCACGACCTCCCTCATATGCTCCGATTTAGAACTGGGCCAATGCGAACCGTTCTTGCAGCTGCTGCAATAGCAAAAGGGACGGGAAAGAAGTGTCCAGTTATGCAACCTGTCGGACTACATTTCCGAGTCCGTCATCATTACCGAACCGATATGTGGGTGGAGTTCACCGAGCCGTATTACCTGCCAGAAGAAAAAATTCCAGTTGAACTCATCGAAGCGGTCCAAAAGCGAGAATGGGTCGAGCCGCCAGGCGATTTAGTCCGCTCCTTACGAGATGGATTGCGCCCGCATCTTACCCCTATTACACCAAATGTCTCAAGTTGGGATGAGCATGGAGCATATCACCTCATTGCACAACTTGAAGCAAGAATGAACAAGAAACCTCTCAGTACATGGCGAAGTGAGGTGCTAAGCGCACGCGCGGTACGTGACAGATTTCAGACCGAACCTCAAGGAGATGATGGGAAACCAGTTGAAATTCAACACCCAATTGTCGATGTAGCTAAGGACATTCATTTACAGCTCCAAGAACGAAATCTCGATGGTCGGGATCTGGATGCTTCCGGTCACAAATTGAGGAAAGGTAACCCTGCAAGAGGAGTAGGTTTTGCTGTAAAGACAACCCTCATGACAATTCTTCTACCTGCTTTTCTTTTATCCCTCACCCCACAATTAGCACTCGGCCGATTCTTGGGCGATCGTACAGATGAAGGGGTTGATGCGCGAACAACCTATCAATTCCTGACTGCAATGTTTGGCTCAGTGCTCCTTTGGCCGTTCTTTGCGTTCATTGGAGCCGGATTGATATGGTGGAATTCCAATGATGTTGGTGCCCTTACGTCGATTGATGTTGTGACAATGTTTGGGAATGATCAAGCAAGTCAAATTGCAGCCTTTGTGATTCTTTACCTCGCAATGTTTCCTCTTTTCTGGACATCTGGTCGAATGTTTGGGTTTTGGTGGGATGGATATGTGGACGCTCGCAGAGCCTTTTCTCGCCTATTGGCAAACAAGAGTTACAAACAAACCCTTGAATTGAAATTAAAGGAATTGACTTCAGAATTGAAGGCTTCCAACGAGCGTTGAGTTCAAAACACCCAAACGCCCCGGTATGCCATGGTCGATTCCGGACATGTCCAGCAAATCCGCCAATGGCTTGCAAGTGAGCGCTTGGAAATCCGAGACAAGAACGACCCACGCGCTGAGTCGCATCTCTTGGTTCGATATCCCCCTGGCCCACAAGGTCATATGTTTGCAGTTGTCCTTCCAAAAGGAAGAGATCTCGTCTTTGTATCGAGCATGACTCGAGTCGATCTCGGCCAGCAGGATCAAATGAAGGAACACATGAATGAAGAGCCTGAAGTTTGGTCCGAATGGGTCCATGAATGCAGACTTTCTCTGATGCGGGCTGAACTTGACTGGGGCATTCATATGGGGCACCAAGGTAAGGAAAAACCAGGTCCTCTTCAAGCGTTCAATGTGAGCCTCCCAATTTGGTTTGACGGTCTG
>Ga0255759_10000792_pt1 | contig 28468 bp, 41 predicted proteins | sample 101ome_20_FD_179959 | JGI IMG/M metagenome (GOLD analysis project Ga0255759, IMG submission 179959) | Coastal salt marsh microbial communities from the Groves Creek Marsh, Skidaway Island, Georgia - 101404AT metaG (version 2) | ecosystem: Environmental > Aquatic > Marine > Intertidal zone >...
CCTGAACCTACTTGTAGTGCTTCGTGACCTGCTAGTAACTTATATCTCATAATTTAATTCTTAACTATCTGCTAATACAGTATCGTCATCTACATCAGGTGTTGCTACGTCTGAATCGTCATCAAAGTCTGCAACGTCTGAACCCATTGAACCTGAAGACATTGCGACTAATGTCTCCCACTGTACTCTTGAACCAACTGTTTTTCTTAACTGCCAACCTTCTGAAATAACACCAGCGTTTGCACCTACTTCAGCAGTATCTGCTCCATAAGTATTTGCTTTATCAGCAGTGTTAAGATATTTTGGTTTAGAAGCTTCGTTGTCTAATAATCCCCAAAGTGCCATTTTTACTTTCTCCTCTATTGATTTGCGACTTTCAATATTGCTTTAAATGCTTTATTGAAACTCGATTTATCTTTTTGTAGTAACTGAAGGTATTTAGACCGAATTGGACCTTTAACCTTCATTAAAGTGTCGTGAACTTTCTCTGCATCGTCACGTTTTACTTTAATTTTCTTCATATCGTCTGTTCTAACTTCACCGTCTTTAGTGTAGTCTTTGAACTTACGAAGTTGTATTAACATCGATGCTTCTGGTCTGTTTTGTACGCCTTTGGCTTTACTGCCGTATGCATCTAATGCTCTTTGATAGACTTCATCTTCATCGGCTTCAGCGTATTTGCCTTTTGCCATTCCAGCAATTTTTATTAGTCTATCTTTTAAATCTTTCTCGCTTTTTGCCTGAGCAACGGCACGAGCAACCTTTTTATTACCAGCGTCTGACATCATACCAAAGTCAGCGATCTTTTCCATGACCTGTCTAACTTTAGCAGTCTCTTGTTTGACGTAACCAAGTTTCAGAAGTTTCTTTCTGAAGGCTTTAGTTCTAGCATCAGCAGTTAAGACTTTCTCCACTTCTGCTCTGGTTAATTCTCTTGACATTACTTGCCCTTTAAATTTTTTGACAACATTTTATCTATTTGAGGTGTTGTCATATCTTTTTCTGTTGGGTCACCATATCTTGATCTGCCAATAACAACTCTAAGGAAATCATTAACTGCTTTTTGGTTACCAACAACTCTGATATTTTTACCCAAGTATGCGACTTTAAGACCTGATCTTTTTGCTAGTTGTGCTACTTCTTGAGCAGCTGCGTTTTGGGATTTTCTATCATTGAACTTTCTATTGTTTGGGTCGACTGTAATGTTTGCAACTTTTTCTTGCAAATCTTGTTCACCTAGTTCTTCTCTAGGTGCATATTTTTGGCCATCTTCCCACATTTGTCTGTATGTATTCAAAACATTCTCAGACATTCTTTCTTTTTCCATCTCTTGTTTTGCTTTTAACTTTTCTGTTTCTCTAGCATGTTTGAGTTGGAGTTTTGCTTTATCTTCAGCATCTTCTGATACATCATCAGTCATGTAACCTGCAAACTTACCTTTTTTGATTGTGTTCTTTTTGATGATGTTAGATAGTTTGTCTGTTTTTACTAAAAGTTTTTTTGCCTTTTGTCTATCTAGGAAAGAGAAAGAGTGCATTTTACCTTTGTTGTCTTTGACGGTATAACCTTTTTTATCTTTCTTTACAATTTTACCGAAGTGTTTGTTACCTTTTGAATCATAAAAGTCTAACTCTAGGCCAACTCTTGCATCTTTTTCTGACTCTGTGCCCATTCCTTTTTGTGCAAGAGCTCTGTAGTTCTCGCTTAGGGTGTTTAGGTCTTCTTTAACTACTTCTTCGTTTGCATATTTTAATGCGTTTTGAACTTCTTTTGATTTTAGAACTTTGTCTCCGTAGAACTTTTTGATTTCTTTACGAGCAATAGAGTCTGCACCACCAAGATCAAGAGCGACTTCTACTGCCTTTCTGATCTCAGCATCTTTAACTTTATTTCTACGGAAGTATGTTGATATTTCACGACCAGTTAACTTAGACTTACCGTATGGGCCAAGGGGATTGACCTTACCATCTTTGTCTAAAATGTTTTTTGATTCCTGAAATATGTTCATTATTTGCCTTGAGTTTTGTGCAAGAACATTTCGATTTCTTTTTTCTTTGCCTTGAACTCTTTTGAACCGTGTTTGAATTTCATCATGTCATTCATCATGTCGATGAACTTCTTGTTATGAGGTGAAAGTTTTACTTCTGAGAGATCAAAGAATACTTCTTCTTTTACATCTTTCTCTTTGATGTCTTTTTTCTTGGCATCTTTTTCAAGTTCTTCAACTTCATCTACAGTGTATTTTTTACCTGCACATGTGAATTCTTTTTCACCTTTTTCTTTAGCAGCTGCAAGAGCACCAGTAAATGCATTACCTTCGTCTTTCATTGCTTTAGAAATTGCAGCTCTTCTTTTCTTTAGATACTCATCTGAAGAGTCTGTATCGCCATCGTTGTCGATATCAGCATCTGCTTTTCCGACTGGATCGAGTTTCTTGCCTTCTAACATGGCACGTGAATCATCGATTAATTTTTTTGTTAAATCGTCTATCATTGTTTGAGTTCCCCTTTTTCAAAGTAGTCGAACAGTTGTTCTTTACCACTTTCGTTAAGTCTTAATTGTTTTGCTAATCGACCTAACATGTTTTTCTCTGTGAGTTTTTCAATAGACTTTTCTACTGACTCTTTAACTGGTTTAACTTCTTCCATTGCAGGAAGTTCGCCCAACTTTTCTGCCATTCTTAAGAATCCCTGAGGATTTTGTTTTTGCATTGACTGTAGAACTTTTACACTGGTCATATTCATAAGATTTGCAACTCCATTGATTTGTTTATCATTTTTGAGTTTGAACAATTTCTTAAGTTTATCACCCATGCCCTCTTCATCAAGGACAATCTCTTCTTCTACGGTATCTTCTGCAACTTCAAGCGTTTCATCGAAAGCTTTCAGTTCTTCTTCAATTTCACGATTTAAGATATCATCAACAGATTCTTCGATAGAATCTTCTTTATGCTCTGCGAATGTTCCGTATGCACGAACCTGAGCCAGTTTATCTTTCCAGTTTTCTGATTTAAAACTCATAGTACTATTATTTATATATTCTCAATTCTTATAACAAGATTTCCTTCACCTTTTATCACTCTATGATACGTTTCTCTAGGTATGAAGTAGACCTTACCCATTTCTAACGTTGTAGGAAGACTGTCATCCATCTGTAGTTGCCATCCAGTACCACTCAGAATGTGTATTCTTCTGTTTGTTGTATCTCTATGCCATACGAGCTCTTCAGTGTCTACGGAGTCTTCGAATGTCCTAATGACATATTTACGATCTGTTCCGTGTTGTACTTCAAACTTTTCTGTATATGGTTTAGACATTTCCTGATACTAAAACTATTTTACAAATATGTTCCAATCTTTCTATGTGTTCAAATGCCTGCCATGGTGTCTCAGCGTGTGCAACAACACCATGTCCGTCAATGCCCACTATATCATATTTAGTTGCACCAGTCATAGTGTCTAGGCCTAGGTTTTGATGACATTTATCAGCAAGTTCACGGCTTATAGGGGGAACTTCAGGTACGTTTGGAGCGACTGTGGTGTATCGACCTAACTCTGGAAACTTCTGAGTTAGTGTACTCAACTGTATGCCTCTATGCATGGCAGCTACTGTATAAGTAGGGTGTAAATGCATAACGACTCTAGTTTTTCTATCCAATTTACGCAATAACCCATAATGAAGTGGTAATTCGCCTGTTGGAGTGAGTCCTAGCGACTCTGGTGTGTAATCCATAGGCAATCCTGACACTACATCTATCTTCTTAAAGTGTGTATATTGCATGTTTTGTTTACGTACACCTGATGGTGTTACGTAGAAATGGCCATCTTTACTATGACGTATAGATGCATTACCATCACGTGTGGATATCAATCCAAGATTGTATGAGTGCGACATAACATCGCATATTGTTTCTAGCATTAAAAGATTCCTTCAACCCAATTCTCTGCTACGTCTTCAGCATAAGACTCAGAATGTCCATGCACTTCTTTAGTCTCTACCATAACTTCTGACTCGTATAGGTCGACTTCGTAACCCTCTGAGGTTAGGCGAATGATTGCTTTACGCTCATCTTTCCAAAATTCGGAAATCACTTGATCCATAATTTACTCCTTAATTTACCAATAAAAACTACCACCACCAGATAAGCCTAGTTGCTTAGCATAGTATGGTAATCGACATGACCAGTAAGACGCTGATGTCTTATCGGTCGCTGTAGAACAATTGTGCCTAGAAACAAATGATGCTCTAGCATTCTTGTCTGCAAACTTCACTTTTAGTCCTGTAGTATCACCAAAGGTGACCTTTTTGACATTCCCTGTTTTAGGGTCTTTCACGTGAACATAATATTTTTTAGGTCCACCAGATTTTGGTTTGTTTAGTTCTGGTTCGTCTTCTTCCATAAGAGGACAATCTAAAGGCACTAAGTTGCCTTCATAAACATCAAACTCACCAAGATCGGTTTCAATAATATTTTTGTCGATCTCTGTTAATCTGTATCGACCTTCTGCGACTTGTTTTCTTGCCTCTCTGATCACTTCAAAATACATCAATGATCCTAATCTAAATGGATTGTCAAGTAAACTTGTCTTTGATTCTTGTAAATCTGTTAGTACAGTATCTACGGCTTGTTCTTTAAACGTTTTCATTATACTTTAGCAGCTAAATCTTTGTCTGCCCCACCCCATGTTCCTTTTGATTTGGTTGCAAAGCTGTTCACTCTTGCATGTCCCCATTGCTCAGGTGAAGTACCTGGTCTATGACCTGTACGCCAAGCGGCAACACCACGTTTGTATACTTGTTTTAATATACCAAAAGGTATGCCTGTTTTCTCTGCCTTTTTCTTTAGAGATACGTCTGCATCTTCTTCTAGTTCTTCATGTGTAGAGACCATATCTAAACCTTTAATGTTCCCTGTTAAATGTGATTGCATTTTTTGAAGTTGTTTCTCGTCACCAGCAAAAGTGATTACTTCGCCACTTTTAACTTTACCTTGACGTTTGACACTAATACCTTTGAATTTTTTCATTGCTCTTTTGGCAAGTGCAACGTTCTTGTCGCCTCTCACTGTCAATACAAGATCGAGTTTTTCGTTCAAGTCACCAAATTCTTTAACTGCTTCTTCAGTTACTACAAAGTCTTCATTGTATGGGAAACCCTTGAGAGGATTGTCGAATACTTGGGAAAAATGTTTCTTAGCTTTGATTGTCTGCTTCTTGTAAGCTTTCTCTTGTTCTTTAATAAACTTTTCAACTGCTTGACCTGGAGTATCGTTTTCATACGCTGACCTTATTTCATCTGTGCCTATTTCGTGGACACCGTTATTTGTTTTATTACCTGACATTATAATTCCTCTCTTGTTGCCATGTAGTTATTTATGTTTTTCAACCGTGTAATATCTTCGATCTGCTAAAGGTTCATATAAGTTCAAAGCACCATCACATTCTCTAAAATCTCTGTTGTTACTATAGAAGACATCAAATGCCATACTTATTCTAGGTTGTCTGTTCACATTTGTTTTAACTTCGTGTCTGAGACTAGAACCTACCATATGTAGAGTGCCGATTATGTTCTCTACTCTACCCTTATCTTCAAAGTGTGTGTAACATGGTTGCACACCACTAATAAAGACACTACATGCCATCATATTTGTATGGGCGATCTTACCTCGATCTTCTAGGCTTAACTGAAAGAATTCTTTTTCGTTGTATTGATTAGGGCAATGATGTACGTGTGGGTTGATATTTTGTCCTTGCCATAATACATTGGCCCAACACTGTATTCTATAGTACTTGTAGTCTGCAATCTCAGGTAACGATACGATTTTCTCGTGTAACTTGATGTGTTCTAATTCTTTGTTGTATATCCAATTGTATACATTGTGTTGAGCAGTTGTACCTGTGTAATCTGTTTTGTTATTGTTAGGTATAGAACATACCTCATCGTGGTATTTCAGTACAACGGTTTCTATTGTTTCACAATCTTGCGGTGTTAAGAAACCAGAATGTACAGAATGATGTACATTGGTTAGATTCATAATATATTATTTTTGTTTTTCGTATTTCTTAATAGATTGTCTTGCAAGTTTCGTAATAAGTTTTTGATGTGCTTTATGTTGAGACTTAGTTTTTTCTCTTTGTTTATCTGCAAGTCTTTTTTCAGTTACTTCTTCACCCATTACTAAACCACTCATCTGTTGAGCAATCTGTGTGAGAATAGCAGGATTCATAGCGGCGATTACCTCTGCTTGTTTGTAACTTACACCTTTAATTTTCTTTAAAACTTTTTTGATATCAATCTTTTTAGATTCAGGCACACAATCAGGCACCATTTTATCGCCTTTCTTTTTCATGCCTACTTGTTTGTATCCTTGCCAACATGCTTCCATTAGTTTGACTTCTTCTTCTAACATGTCTTCAATAGCAAACTTGGCCTGTTGTACTTTTTTCCATGCATCTTTATCTTCAGGTTGTACACCTCTCATTTTGATGAGTTTGTCGATAAGTTTTTGCATTTCACTTACTCGTTTTTGTAAGTATTTTTTGTCGGTATCTTTTAGATCATTTTTTATTACTTCATCTAATGGTTCAAAATCGTCTTTGATGTATAGATGACCTTTTCTTTTGTGTGATGGCATTACTTTAGCACCAACTAAAGATGCAATACTATTCATAAGACCAATACCGTCTTTCTCATCTTTAGAGTAAACTTTGCCAACTTTTGATTTAACTTTTGATACTAGAGAATCTAATATACTAGAAAATGGTGCTACTAGTTTACCTTCTTCTAATTCTTTCCAGATTTCTAAGTCTTCTACTTCTGGTAGTGTGTCTTCACCATACATCTTTTTAAATTTCTTGGTGTGTTGAGAAGGTTTGGTCTCAGCATCTTTATCACCTGGTGCAGGTGTATATGCTTTTGGATTGTCATCATCCATTTTAGTTTTGTTCTTAAAGTGTTTTGCTCTGGCTGATTTAGTCTTATCTGACATCTCATCGCCTTCTGCATCTTTAGCATAGTATTTTGCAGGCTGTGTACCCTTGGTATCTTTACCAATGTCATCGTCCTGTTTTACTCTTCTAATTTTTTCTCTAAGTTCTTCTAACATAATATTATTTATGATTTTTTTCTCAACAACTCTTTCTCTTTCCATGCTGTGGCAATCTTATTACCTGGAAATGTAGATGCCCATGACATAATTTTAGAGTACAATGCACTTGCTTTCTTGTCGAATGAATCTATATCGTCATTGTTTGTGACTTCTATAAAATCTCTACCAAAGATTTTCTTAAACTCTAATGCATTTTTGTTAGCAGCTTCCCAATCGTTTTGTACTACTTGAGGTGGAAGTTTCCTTGATCTCATGGCATTTCTTGCTTGTGCATTTTTAAGTGAAGCAGAAACATAGATCATCTTGTACTCGTATCCTAGTTTATCTAATAATTTTTTATAGTTCTTAATCTTATTTGACTTAGCCGATGTGGTATCAAACGTCACACCTAATCTACCACCAAGATACATGTCTAGTGATTTACCTGTAAGAGTTTTTGCTTTTGCTCTGATCGGATCTCTGTCTGCTGGGTCCATATTTCTCAAGTCTAAACCAAGACCTGCCTTCTTCAGACCATTTTCAAATGCTTTATCTGAATTAACTGATTTTAAACCCATTGTGTCTAGTGCTAACTTCTTAACAAATGTAGATTTACCTGAACCTGGTCCACCTGCTAAAAATATTGCTTTGAAAATACCAGGATCGTATACGCCCTCTGTAATCAAGTCTTCGATCATATACTTAGGCATAGTTTCTTCTGTAATACCCATGCCTTTTCTGACATCTTTGTACAAGGCATCTGCAAATCTAGGAACTGGTACGCCTTGTTTGAAATTATCAAAGTCGCCTTTCTCTGCATATGCTCTCATCTTAGAAGCTGACATGCCTGTGACATCACTTGCATTCTCGTCTCTCTCACCAGCAGAAACAATTTCTATCATGTCAAAGTTATAATAACCATGACGACCTTTAACTTTGTTATATTTGGTGAGAATGTTTCTGAATTCTTGTACTCTATCTGAACCTACAACCATGACCAAGTTTCTATAACCTTGTTTGTATATTTCATTGGCAATTTCGAATACAGTTCTGACATTGGCATCAACAACAGTGATTTTTTTACCAAAGAATTTTTTCAACCATTTAATCTTTTGTCTGTGAGGTAATGGATTTTTAACTTTATCATTTGAATGTGATGAGAATAATAAAGCATCACCACTCACCGATCTTGCCACTTTCTCTAACTTAGCTGCTAATTTACCATGGCCAATTGTTGGTGGGTTAAATCTACCAAATGTGAATACTGCTGGTTTGTCTGCTTTCTTTTCAGTTAAGAATTCATTGAATGTTTTCATTTTGAATTTTTTGGATTCTGTTCTAATCCTGATATTGCATTTTTAGGTTTAGGTTTTTTCTTTTCTAATTCTTTCTTTCTAACGATAGGCAAAAGTTTTTTAGCAATCTTGGCAATTACTGCTTGTTTGCTTTGTAATCGTTTCTCTAATTGTTTCTTCATACCGATACCCATTTCTGATCTATCGGCATCTCTCATCCATTTTTTGATGAGAATGTTACGTGCTTGTTTTCTAGCACGTAGTTGTAACTTAGCAGGATCGAGAATAACTTTCTTCATTGCTCTCTTTCTCTTTGCTAAAATTTTATTTTTGTTTTTTCTAAATGCAGCTCGTTTTTTCATACGAGTCTGTAGTGAGTCTACTTCTAATATAACCTCTTCGTTTCTTACATTACCAATTGCATCTGTGTATGATAATGTCATTGGTAATAGTTTGTCAATTGGTAAATCTATCTGTAGTGCTGAAACTTTTATTTTAGGGTCAACCAACACAGCAGACAAGAATCTATGGTGACCATCTATGATTCTGTTGTCTTTAGATATAACATAGAAATTATTTTTTGAAGATGCAAAATCTCTAGTACCTTGAGCACCAAACTGTGCTACATTTTTGATTGATTTATCAAAATATATCTGTTTTTGAATAGGTTTTAGGTTGCCTACTGATACTGATTTTATTTTAACATCAACTTTATCATCATCTTTATCACCGTCTCTGAGACCATGTGTAATCCATTGTTTACCCTTTTTAGTATCTAAACCTTGTGGGAATGGATCATTAGGCACATCGTTGTCTGCGAATGGTTCTGATATGTCTACTTTACCTTGTGATAATCTTTTCTGTAGTAATTTGATATCTTTGTTATCGATAACAGGCATATCTTTTCTTTTTGCAAAACCACCCTTTGCCATTTTTTGGGCAAACTTATAGTTTTTTTCGAAATCTGGAATCTCTTTGTCTATGTCAAAATCAGGATATTTCTTACTGACATACTCTTTTGCTTTCTCTACTTTAGTAGATACTAACTCATGTGTACCTGCACTTGCACCACCAGCTTCGTGTATAGTCTCTTCTTTCTTTATGCTGGGGTGGTCTGGATTTTTGTAAGGTGTCTTGCGCTTGCCATCTTTATCGTAATTGCCAGACTTCTTTTTAGCAATTGCGATTGCGGCTTGTTGTGCTGTAAACTCCTTAAACGTCTTCATACCACTATTTATCCCAATTTTTTGCTACTGTAAAGTTGTTGAGACTGAACTCCATACGGTCAACTAATTTGACTGCTTTGCCTTCTTTATCGATTGCAACATATCCTTCAGGATTTACCACTTTATAACCATTACTTGTTTTTACAAATGTACCAATAGACTTCACTCTGTTTAGAGAATCAACAATAACTTTTTTAGACTCTACTAGACCTCTCTGAAAGTTTATTAAAGCTTTGATTGTAACTTTTAATTTTCTAAGTTCTGCTAGAGATTGTTGTTTGATTTCTTCTTTGATCTTTTTTGTTTTTTCCATTTTGACTTTAGCAATAACGTTGTCGTTAAAATACTTATCTACATATTTTAAATAGTCTTCGTATTTTGGATCAAATTTACCTGATCTTATCTTTGAATTAACATATGTTTTGTATGATGCACCGACAGCACCCTTATCTGAAAACATCTTCATTATCTTATTGAACTGATCTAAGTTGTTTTTCTTTATGTTTCTAAACTCTTTACCTACTGCGGATAGGTTTTTAGAAAGTAATACTGATTCTTTTGCAGTCATAGAACCATTACCTTGGACATCTTGGTAGGAAGCATCATGCATCCATACATCTCTACTTGAACCCAAGGATGAGATATCAGCACCAAAGCTGGCATTCAATTCCTCTATGGAACTTCCTGTATATGTGGTGTGGAAAACGATGCCTAATTTAGCACCCATTATGCTATTTGCCAACGGCGAACCAGTCAAAGCTGCATACTTGATAGTATTAGGTTGAAATGTGACGTAATCTAAGTTACCAATAGTCTCTGTTTCTTTATCACTATCTGTAAACATAAGATCACCTTGAAGTATCTTATCACCCCATGATAACTTTGATAGATATTTAAATGACTCTAAGAATTTAGATTGGAGATCACCTGTGAGATCATCTTTGATCTCTTGTTCGGTTGTATAGAATTTAGGTGTCTTGTTGAATAAAGATTTCTTGGCAATGAAGAATCTGCCATCTTCTGGATGTTTACCAACCCATAGAGCAGGTGCACCATCCCATTTTACAGTCATATTGACAGCTCTAGAGGCGTGACCTTTTAACATGTCACGTAACCCTCGTAAGAAATTTATAGATGCACGACCACCATCAATACCATTGTTGATGATTTCGTCTTCTAAATGCTCAAGATGTAAGTTTTTGACCGCCATAATAGTAGTATATCACAATTTGTTAATGTGTTACTACTATTTATGCTATTTCCGTTTCGCCTGAATCGATAAGAGCCTGATACTCTGCTATCTTAGAGTTACAATCACTAACAACAGTCTGCCATGCAGTTAGTGTGCCAGAAGGTAATGCAACTGGTGTGCCATTGGTAAAATCGTTCCAAAGACTCCACATAAAGTTCTCGTTATCTGTGCCATTTGAACCGTCTAACGAAGCATTGTTTGTTCTCCAATCAGCCCAAAATGCAGTTCTACCACCTGTGCCTGTGAATGAATGTCCACCAATGTAATAGCTGTCGGAGTTATTCTCTCCTTCCATCCAGTTGATCTGTCTTTGAGTATAGTTTTTACGTTGTGTAATTTCTGTTATAAGGTCGCTTAATAGAGGCATATTGTTCTCCTATTTGCTATTATTTAGTTAAATTAACCTTGCACGATCAAAGATTTTTAGATAAAGGTCGTTTCTGAAGTTGATCTTCGATATCTTGGATTAGTAGTTCAATCATTTTGGTTTTCTGTTCTTCACCATTGGCCTTGAACTCTCTTAATTGTTTCTTTAGAGATACCTTTCTTTGTATAAGATGTATCACTTCGTTGCTTTTCAAATTTTTCATAACCATCTTATATTATATATGTAAAACCCCCAAAATGTAAGGGGGTTTTATTATTTATTGGCGATCTGGAAGGGACTCGAACCCTCGACCTCCGCCGTGACAGGGCGGCATTCTAACCAACTGAACTACCAGACCGTTAAGTAACACTATTACTTATACTATTGACCTCTGATTCTATAGAACTTATTAGCGAATCTAGCGCACTGAGGTTAGATGAGATATCTGACATCGTGCTTTCTAAACTACTGATAGTATTTTCCATATTATCTAACATTGTTAAAGTACGCTCTTGTTCAGCAAGCATATTCACCAACATTTCTTTCGTGTTTTTAAAAATTATTTCGTCTCTATTCATAATGTACTCCTTAATTAAAAATCTCCTTCTGCAACTTGGACTACCATAGTCCCTCTCTTTCTCCACATATCGACAACTTTGTTTCTGTCGTCAAATACTAAGTCAATCTTACCACCCATTTCTTCAAACTTGTCTGCAAGATCAGATTTAAAAACTTCATCTGGTTCATACGAATCGTTTGGTCTAAGGAATAATCCTTTATGACCATCCCCAATCCACTCAGAAATTTGTTTCTCTGTTATCTCTCTTTCTGATTCGTTTCTAGCACTAAAGAATGCGACCTCTTCACCTTGAGCAATAAATCTTTTTGCAATATCGCAAACCCATTGAACAGGTTTATCATCTACAGTAGCATTTCTAAATGCATTCCAATCTGGTTTAAAACCTTTCTCACCATTTACAAGGTGTCTTCTATGTTCAACGTCAGCGATAGTACCGTCAACGTCAAAAATTATTGTTCTCTTAGACATAAGCACCGCCTACTCTATCGACTCTATCGAGGATTAAATCATCGAATGAGCCTTCCCAATCAACATACACTTCAGGATCAGTCTCATAAGTTTCCAAGGACATTTGATCAATGCTTGTAATGTAATCAAAAGAACCCTCAAGACCATTATAAGCATTAACGTGCTTCATAACTTCAGCAGCGGCAGATGCCTTTGTGACTTTAGGTGAATAATACCAGTCATGTTCACCAGGACCATAATAATCTTTTTGAAAGATTTCTTTGTTCAGTTCAGTGTGAACAACATAGGTTGAACCACCCTTAAATTTGTGAAAATTCTCACCATACTCCTCAAGGTTTTGAGTATTGATTACATAAACATATTTCATAGCGTCTCCTTTAATTTTTTCTTCATTTCTCATCATGTCCATTCTACGAAAAAATCAAGGTCATTGTCAAGCTTTTTATATGGTTTTTTTAGCATGGCGGAGGGGGTGGGATTCGAACCCACGGTACGTTGCCGTACGCTGGTTTTCAAGACCAGTCCATTCGACCGCTCTGGCACCCCTCCGATTTGGTGGAGCTGACTGGAATCGAACCAGCGACCCTCTGCTTGCAAAGCAGATGCTCTCCCTACTGAGCTACAGCCCCATTATCTACCGACTTCACCTAGAAACTTTTCTTTACATTCTTCCCATGTAAGAAAAGCAAGTTCGTCATAGAATAAGGTTTCTTTTAGATTTGTTCTGTTATTATTTAACAGGTTTGTAATTCTTTTTCTGGCATATTTTTCTTTCCAGAGTTCTGATAATGCCTCTGTAGAAAAGTCTTGTGATTTGACCAACTGATCTTCTGTAATCTCACCTCTTAGAAACTCACGTGAGTTATCATATAAAGAGGACCAATAGATACCCCTTTGATGATCACTACGAATTATATCTTTTGGTATATCGAGTTTAGAATAAATGAATTGTCGCATACGATTACGATGATCTCGTTTAAGTGTTTGACCATTCTCTCTCTTCGCAACATAGAGTAAGAAGTATCTGTCGTTGTAGTGTTCTTCAGCATAATCAAGCATCGCCTTTTCAGTGTCTTTGGTAAGTTCATATGATAATGAACCTTTACTGTAACCCATTTTCTTCCAATGTTTCAGTCTATCGTACTGAGATAAACCACCTGTCTTTGCTTTACCATATAATGATGTAGTTGTAACTGAGACCAAAACATCACCATAGTTCTCACGCCACTGGCGTTGGATATCTTCGGATAAACATAGAAGTGCCAGTAATTTCCCACCTGTGTAATTGAAACCTAGAGGCTGAAGGGGGACAATAGTTGACCCAATAGCACTGTTGTTTAGTTTACCACTGTTAGTTTTGTATTCTCTATCCCACCCTATGTGATCGTCACGTGGTGTTAGATCAATGAAATCTCCTGTAATACAAATGACACCAAGATATTTACCTGTAACTTTATCTCGTACAAGATAGTGTAGGTTACGACCAATGTTTGATGAGTTTTTCATCGTAGATGTCATAGTTCGTACACAATTCCATTTCTCTGTGAGAGTGCCAGTAGACTGGCGATCTTTAATGTTATCCGTGTAGACTAATTCAGGTTCTAGTTTCTCAAAGTCCATAGGGTCTTCAGGAAACCATATATTGTTTTTACTTTCAGTGATGATCTTTAAATGATCTTCGTTGACAAATTGTTTCTCTTCACCAAATAAAGTACCCATAGATTGTGTTGGGTATTTCATTTGTATTTCTAACCATTTTTGATAGAGTGTATATTCTTCTACACCCATTTGTGACACATAAGATAAGTCTTTGATAATTCTTTCTCTTAACTCATCTTTTGATAGTACTTCTTTCTCAGACCTGTTAGCCTGATACTCGTCATATTGTTTTTGTACGAATGGTTCCATTATACTTTAAAGTCCTGAAATTTTTCACTGCCTCTATTTCTGTCAAATACAGGAGTGTCATCATTATCATCAGCATCGAACAGTTCTTCTTGTGCTTCTTGTTCGACATCATAAAACTTCATACGACTTCTATCAACACCAACAACAAATCTTTTGAAGATAGTTGGATCATTGTATCGATTCTTCAACTGTTTAACGACCATTTGATCTAGTTCTTCTAGTTCATCACTGGTGATCAAAGCAAACATCAAGTCAGCAGTTGCAGGAAGACCAAACGATTCTGAAGTATCTTCTAGACCAATGTCTGTAGAACCATAACCTGATCTTGTAGTCTGAGTTGCACTGACAATAGGCAAGTCAAACTCAACTGCAAGACCTCTTAGTTCTTCTGCAATACTTTTTACAAGTGTGTAAGAGTTTGCACCTGAACCTGGTCTTACTCTGTAACTTGCACATATGTTTAGATAGTCTACAAAGATGATATCAGGTCTAAAGTCCTTTTTGATATCAAGTTCTTGTAGTAAATGTCTAAAATGACCTACGTGAGCGGCTGCTGTTGGATATTCTTTGACAATAAGTTTACCTTTTGTTTTGTTTTTAAGTCTGTCGATCTTAGTTTGATATTGTTTCTTTGGTAGATCGGCAAGTTCTTTGATAGGCACATTCAGTACATTAGCATCAATACGTTCTGCAATCTTTTCTTCTGACATTTCCATAGACATATAGAGAACATTCTTACCCATAAGTAAACATGATGATGCCACGTGGCACATGAACATAGATTTACCAACACCTGTACCTGCAAGGCATATGTTCAGTGTTTTGTTTGGTAAACCACCTTTTGTGATCTTGTTGAAATATTCAATGTCAAATGGAATCTTCTCTTCTTCTTTGTTGTAAAACTCAAATCTCTCGTCAGCATCTTCTAAAACATCGTGACCGATGTGTGTGTCGAATGATACTGAGAGAGCATCTTTGAGTAAGTCTGGTATTTCACCTGTTGATCGTTGAGACTTATTATCTAATACTTCAATAGAGTCCATTACTGCAATGTAAATTGCCCTATCTTTGCACCATTGTTCAGTCTCATCTATTATCCACTCGTTGGCGGACTCATCTGCTTGGACACTCAAAGAATTTATCAGTTGTTTCGAAGACTCGACCACTTTGTCGTTAGTACTAGTGGTCTTGTCTAGATTTATGAGAAGTGCTTCAACTGTAGGATTCTTTGTGTACTTATCAAAGTACTCTTTAATTAGTGTAAAAACTAATTGTTCAGATAAGTCGGTGAAATACTCAGACTTTAAAAAAGGAAGACACTTACGTGAGTAAGACTCACTCTGTATCAGATTCCTCAGGACTGTCGATTCTATTCTTGCTTCCATACCTAAAATACTCATTTGCTACTTTTTCTAATCTTTCCATTACCTCTTCTGTAAAGTATTGTTCTGGATTATTGTTAATTGTCTTTGCGAATTGTGTTGTACCATCAGGAAGTTCTACACGTGTAGAAGACTTCTTAAAGATACCACTCGCAAGTGCCATGTCTAAGAGACCATAATATCTGTCTAGACCTTTATCGTATGTCAATCTGACATCTACGATTCTGTTCTCTACAGTTAATCTGCTCTTAGCATTCTTACAGTGTATAATATTTCCTATAACTTCTGTACCCTCTTTTTCCTTTTTCTTTGACAAATAAACGATAGAAGAGGCTGCATATTTCAAACCTGAACCACCACCCATTTCTTTTTGAGGGAACATAGAACCAATTACATCGTATGTGTGATTGGTCACAATCATAGGAACACCTGCTCTACCGAGTTTAAGTGTTAACACCCTAAATGCACCTTTGACAACTTGAGCACGAGTCATGTCTCTAGTTTCCTTACCTGCAGCTGTATCTTCGATCTCTTTGGTAGTTGATAACATACCAAGTGAATCTAAGACAAACATCATAGGTGGTCTTTTAGACTCATCTGTTTCTAAGTACTTGTCAAGAATACTGATTGCCTGTTGACGGAATTCTTGAACTGTTACCACAGGCACGATAACAATTCTTTTTGAATCGATTCCTCTTTCTTCAATCATTTCTTTTGTGATTGCAGATTCGGATTCGAAGTACATAACAGCAGATTCAGGATTATCTTCTAAGAATTTTTTGACCATTCCTAGTGCAAAGAAAGTTTTACCTGTTGCTGATTCACCTGCGATTGCAGTGATTTTGTTTTTGGGAAGTCCACCGTAAAGTGAACCACTAAGTAATGCATTGAAGATGTATGACCCACTATCTACGAATGAATCTACATCACCAGCTGCAACACCATCTGATACGACATTTGCATATTCGTTACCAGAGGCTTTTACTAAATCTTTAATAAATGACATAAACACCTCTCATAATGTAATACTATACAGTATACTCTATGTAGTGTTAATCGTCTAGTGCTTTTTTAGAAAGTTTTTGGTCAAATCTAACATGCTCTTCCATCATGGTTTTGACCTGTTTGAGTTCTGTTTCAATATGAACAATGAGACCAAAGATTACAATAATCATTAGTATGAAGAAGCAATCTAAGAAGTCTAAAATCATACGTCTAATTCACCTTGAGTTTCGACAACAACTGTGCCTCTTTCGATGAGTATCTCTCTGTTTTTAAGATGATTATTTGCAATATCTTCTTTAGATTGACCATCATAAGGAACTGCATGATTATCATTAATCATTTGTGCATTGATACAAAACTTTGTTTCGTTTTCAAATACTGGATGACCTTCATTCTCTATAGAATGAACCCATAATTCACCTAGTATTCTACCGAATTTACCTTTGTCGTGTGATATAAGAGTTACTTTACCTTGAGCTAGTAATTCTTTTAAATGTTTCTTAGATGCTTTACCAAATTTCTTTTCAACTAAGTCTCTTGTTCTGGATTCAGGAGTGTCAATGCCCATTAGGCGTACTCTCTGCTTTTTGTATGTCATGCCAAATCCCAAATCGATATCTACATCGACTGTATCGCCATCAACAACTTTAGTAATAGTTACGTTATACTCATACATTCTTTTTATTCTCCCAATCTTCGATAGCTTTTTTGATACTATCTTCTGCAAGTACAGAGCAGTGTATTTTAATTGCAGGCAATTCTAATGCCTCTGCGATGTCTTTATCTTTGATCGCTTTTGCTTCTGTAATTGTTTTGCCTTTTAGTAAGTCAACAAACATTGAACTACTAGCAATTGCACTTCCACATCCATATGTTTTAAATTTGACATCAACGATTCGTTCTTCTTCGTCAAGTTTAAGTTGTAGTCGCATTACATCACCACATGCAGGCGCACCTGTCATGCCTGTAGCGACATTGGGATCGTTTGGGTCAAATCTTCCGACTGAGAATTGTTGAGGTGCATTAAGAACACCTTCGAATCTATCAATCACTTTTTTACTATAAGCCATGACTTTATTTATCCCAAATAAAAGGGGACTGACTAGCCCCCTTTTACAGTTCTACATTTCTGTGGGAACTCTGAACAATAGAGCATCATTGCCTCAAGCAACATTGCTGTCGGAATGATATCCTCTACTTTTTTTCAGGTTCGTCCTGTAGTTCATCGGTCTGTCTGTCAACCTCATCTGCAACGGTGTCTACTACACCAATTACAGTATCAGCTGCTACAGTTCCGACTGTAACTACATCGTCCTTCACTGCTGTTGCAATGGTTCTTGTTCCTTGAACTGCACCATCGACAACACCAGTTGTAAACTCTTTACCACCTTCAATTACTGCTCCAACTGAGGCACATGAAGGAAGTAATACCACAGAAAATAGTAACATATACATTACTATTTTCATTATATACTCCATATATGAAGTGTGTTTTGTTAGACCACCAACTGTGAGCCTAACCCCTCATTTATTTATGTTAGATAATAACCTGTACTCTTTAATTTGAGGTCAAGTTCGTTATATTGTTCGTAGTCATAAAATTGCATAATCTCATCTATTTGGACTTTTAAACTTATCCATGCAATGATAACAGAACACATAGCTATGTGTGCAGTGAGATAAAGCATTGTAGTGGGGAATAGGTATACAAGTGTTAGTAAGTGTGCAACTAAGACACTGTAAACTCTAAACTTAAGACTTATCAGTAGGTGCCACATTCAACAACAAATCCTTGAACTCATTCGTGTGCCAATAACTATCCAGTGTGATATCAACCACTAATGCAATTAATACCATCGTTAGAATAATCCCCAAATACAAATTGACGAATGCATTGATTTTCATCCATCTAATTAAATGTTTCATTTTATCATCCGAAAAAACTATCTAGCGATGCAACTGGTTCTACATTCCAGTTGATCAGTTTTACAATCGCACTCAAAGGTTCAATGAATGCTTTATCAAATTGCATATCATAATCTATGAATCTGTGTAGATCAAATTCACGAGGCAAAGCACCAACAAAAGAAATGACATTCTCGTTTATAGGGTTTGGTGTTGTTAGATATGTAAAGTGAACTTTTTCACCGTTCTTAATCATTTCATACCTCATGTCGAGGCTCTTGGATTTTAACAAATGATTATACAAAAGCGAGCCTCGAACATGAATCGGTGTACCCTTAGAATAAATGTTTGTTGAGTCAGCGTATTGTGCTAGACCTTTACACCCACGTGGAAATGCCACTTGTTCAGGTGGTAGATTACGAAATTCTTTTCGTGATGTCTCTACAAACTCCCATAGTTCCTGTTCTGACTTAGTCATAACAACAGTCAATGCTTCGGTCAATTTGTTTCTGACCCATTGTGGTGTAGAAGACTTTGCAGTTTCAATGCCCATCATTTTGAGTTTTGGTTCTGCAAGTCTTACGCCTTCATTGTCATGTACGTTTAGAATGTATCGTTTCTTGGCAGTCCAGATACCACGATCTGCAATTACTTCTCGACCCATTTCCATCTTCTGTTGAAAGGCGTTTGTGTAATCTGCCAAGTCTTTGAAACCGTTTGTTAGTGCCTCTTCGATTTTAGTTTCTGCCTGTGAAAGAAAGTCTATGATCTTTTCTTTGGGCGTATCTTCTGGAAAGATATGTTTAACTAATTCATCCATTGTGATATAAACTGAGTCTGTATCCATTGCAATGACATAGTCTTCATCTGTTTTTAATAGATCATTTAGATAATCATTGACAGTCTTTTCTGCCCACTTGATGATCAATTGACCAGACATTGTGATTGCCTCTGCAAGATCAATGGAAAAGAATGCAAAGTATTGATTTGCCATTGCACCATAAGCTGAGTTCAATGCGATCTTACGTACTTGTTGATTGTTGTATGCTCTTTTGATGAGTGTGTTGAGTTCTCGTTTACGTTTAGGGTCATCACATTTCTGTAACTCTTTCTGATACTCAATCATCTTACCTTTCCACACTTTACGTTCTTCGTAGAAAGTTTCCATGAGTTCAGGAAACATGCCTTGTTTATCACGTGAGAAGAGAGCACCATTTGGTGCAACTGTTGTGTTTGTTTGTTTACAGTATGATAGATCACATTTCTTTTCAAGTAAACGTTCTATACTTACATCTTGTCTATTGCCTCTGACAAGTTTCTCAGGCGAAATGTTGTACTGCATAATGATATGTGGGTACAGTGAGTTCAAGTCAAATGACATTACCCAATTGTGACCACCGACTTGTGGTTCTTTGACATATGCACCAACAATTGGTTTGTTCTTGTCATTGCCAGATTTAAGTCTTTGAGGTGGTGTCTGAATGCCTTGATCTTTTAAGAAGTTGTAGATGATAGTTTCCCAATACTTCACCATGCCAAATGTATCTGCATAGTTACACTTAGCAGTATAAGCTTGAGAACAAACTAACTCTAAGAATCCTAGTTTCTCATCTAGTTCTTCAACAAGTACAACGTCTCGTACATTGTATTCTAAAAACTTACCATAGTCCTGTCTGTATAATGTGTGTAGTGAACCATACTCTGAGTAATCAAGTTTACCTTTGCCTAGTTCTACTTGTGCGATGTGATCTAATTTGTATGACTCTTGGTTAACAAATGTTTTCTTACGATACATTTCCAGATAGTCGATGATATTAATACCATCTAGGTTATAGACTTGTTGTTTCTGATAACCTTGAGATACAAATTCTCTGATAGTTGATTGACCCCATGGCGACAGTTTCTTATGTTCGTGTTCACCAAATAGTCTATCGATACGATTACAGATATAAGTTATATCGAATGAGTTAACATTCCAACCAGTGACGATGTCGAACCATTCTGTTCTCCAATACTTGACAAACTTGGTAAGTAAGTCTGCCTCTGATTTACAATTGTGATAGACTAGATTCTGTTGATGATCCCAAGGTCCAATACCGAAGACTTGAGGTTCTTTACCGAATGGTTTGATTGTGATTGCATTGATCTTTTCACTTGCGAGCATTGGTTCTGGAAAACCATCTTCACACTCACACTCAATATCAAGTGTTGCAATCTTTATTGTATTGAAGTCCCATTTGATATCGCCTTGAAACTTATCTGAAATATATGTGTAGATGTATCTATCATAACCATGTATTTCAAAACCTTCAACACCATCATACTTCTCTTTGAACTTACGAGCACCACCCATTGAGTTGAGTTCTACAACTTCAAGTGGTTTACCGTCTAGTGCTTTGTATGGTGTATTAGGCTTCTTTGAGGGAACAAAGTGTTTTGGTCTGTACGAAACTGAAAGTTTCTTTTTCTTGCCGTTTTGATAACCCATGACAAGAATTTTGTCACGTGTACGACATACATTTGTATAAAAATCCATGTAGTTATTATACTACAAAGACTATTCGTTTAAAAGGGACTTTTCTGTGTAATCGGAGAAATGCTTCTGCACCATGTCTTTGATATCTTCATAGTGTGCAATTTGCTCTAATTCTTTTTCGATTGTTTCAATGTGATCACCATGTTCGGCAACACCGACAGCGTTCTTACATTGAACAAGCACATTAGTTTTGTGTTTTGCTATATGTCCATCAGCATGTGCTACCACTGATTTCAATATTTCATTCGTCATATCTTTCATACTTACCTTACTTGACCTCTTATAGAACCACCTTGTAAGGCGCCAGCACCTTTAACACTACTGTTATCGATAACAGGATTATTGTTACCTGTTTGAACCTTAAAATTCTGTGCTAATTGAGGTCTAGGTTCAAATATAGTTTGAATAGAATTTTTATTAATTATAAATTCATATTTCATGGCATATGGAATCCAATTTGCAAAGTTTACTTCCATTTTGCCATCTTCGGCAGCTGTAATGATTATTTGTGGTTCAATAATTTTCCAATTGCCATTAAAAAGTTTTTTAGCAAAGCCCATAATGACTTCACCTGTGGTGAGTCTGATACACTGGACTTTCATACTGAACGTACCATCTCCTGAAGTTCTACTGATCTACGACCAACTTGACCAAACCATTTAGAATCTTCCATCTGAATTGCCATTTCTTCCCAATTAGATGTAGCACATGCATATAACATGTTTCTAAATTTACCTAGTCTGTTTGCACCTAGATTAAAACACATGTTAACTAACACGTGTTGAATCTCTTCTGGTAAATTATCGAAGTCGATGTTGTGGTCTTTACATACATGTAGAGTTTCTTCTACGTGTTTATCGAAATCAATATCGTATACTGCATCAACTCTTTCTTGTGATACAGGTGTGCCTTCTGGCTCACCAAATTCTGGATCATCTTCTCTTACTAGATGCCCAACTCCAAAGGTTAGATAACCTAATGAGTCTTTGTAAATTTCTAAAACTTCACCTTCATGTCGTTTAATCTGTTCTTTTAAAACGTCTTTATTCATAATTACCCTTTGTTATTATTCTGAGAATGGTTCTGGATCTTGTTGACCAATGTGTGTAAATCCTTCTGCAACTTTTTCTGCAATCGCATCTGCACATCCAGCATCTTCAGCGTCATCAAATGACCAGTAATGTCCGACTACTACGCCGTCTATTTCTTTTTCAAATTTGTGATATATAAGTGCCATTATAGTGGTTCTCCGTATTCGTTTAATTGACTCCAATCAACATTACCAAAATATTGTTCATACAACCTATTACGTTCTGCTTCGATTTCAGCTTCAGTCTCATAAATTGGACCTGGTAAAAAGACAATCTTCGGTTCTTCCGTTTCTCTGTCTTTATAAGGTAATTCGAATCTGTAATTAAGTATTCCTTCCATCTGGTTTATCCTGATCGGCTTCCTTTTTCATTTGTTCATCCATGAGCTCAACTAAAATTTCACCCATTAGATCGTTTAGTTCGCTATTATTTATATATTCTTGTATCCTTTCCTCTGTTGGTTCGATGCCATCTGGTAATTTTCTGATAGTTCTTTCAAAGTTTATTTGAGGTTCACCATCAACAAACTGAACATTACCATATTGATAAACTAAACCCTTGTATGGGTCTTCAAGCAACTGAATGCCTGCATCTTTTTCAAAAGGATTCTCTACGACTTGGTATACTGTACCGAATAATTTACTCATCTTATTATATCTATATCTGCATTCTTAGACCAAACTTCAAGTTCTGTTCTAAGTCTGCCATCATTATTTAGGTTGTTAAATCTTTTTGTTGCCATCTTTTTCCACCACTCAACAATGGAATCAAATTCATATCTGTCAAAGTTTTCTTTTTTGACCAATGTATCAGTCTTCATATTTAGATAGTCGGCAACGTTCTCATATCCATATGTTGATACGTATTGTCTTTTCTGTTCTGTTAAACTCTTAGCATCAACAAAACATTGATTGAATTCTGTAAGTTTAGGATTACCTTTCAAACTATTCTTAATGATACTAATCATCTTAGTTTGTGTTTTAAGTTTTCTACTTGAAGCATTTGGATCAATGAGAGGTTTACCATCATTCTTATTCTCAAACCAATCTTTTAAGTGATGATACTTATTATCATTGATTGAAGGTACAAAGTCTGATACTGTAAGACCTGTAAAACGTAGGAAAGGTTTCATGCCATCATACATTGATGATGCTTTGGAACTACCATACAAAGATGTAGTTTCGAACATACAAAACTCTGACCCATATTTATCTCTAAGTGTTCTTCTTGCAAGGTGTGAACAACAAATACCAGCAAGTAGTTTACCACCAAGATAATTAAATCCAAATGGTTGAGTAGGTACAATGTTGAAACCCATGATCGTTGAATCATTGAATCTCTTCATTACATCTTTGTCTAAAGTATCTAACGGATTACCCAAGAACTGATTTCTTGGCTTACTATTAATAGTAGGAGAACCGAAACGTATAAAACCAACAATCTTGTTAGTATTCTTTTCATAGACTACCCATTTAAGTGATTTGCCTGGTATAGACTTTTCAATTGCATGTGATGTTACAATCTCTAAGTAATTATCATAGAGTTCGTTTGATAGAACTCTACACTCAAATTCCATATCTTGTGGGTGCATAGTGAAATCAGAAAACATATCATCTTCTGGACCCATGCCGAATAATGGAGTTGGCATTTCTGCCACTCTTTCTAGTTTGACCTTTCTTAGATAGTCATCAATGCGATCAAAGTTCGCATAGTAATCTATGAAAACTTGAGCTGCATATTCGGCGTCTTGTTTTTCTAATATCATAATGAATAAACCCACGTACAGTATATCATACTACGTGGGTCTATTGTAAGGGGATTTTTCTTAAAGATTCGCTAGTACGTTTTCTGGAGAAGAAATAACGTATGGGTCGCCTTCGATGTTTGCACCGAAACCTTCTTCTGCGAAGACTTGTTCTACAACACCATCATTAACAACCATGCTATATCTCCATGATCTGTGACCGAATCCTAGGTTATCTTTTGGTACTAATGCACCAATTGATCTAGTGAATGTACCGTTACCATCAGCAACTGGTTTAACGTTCTTCACATCTAAGTCTTTGAACCAAGCATCCATTACGAAACTATCGTTTACTGATACACAATAAATCTCATCGATGCCTTTTTCTTTGAATTGATCAAACTTCTCATCAAAACCTGGTAGTTGATATGTTGAACAAGTTGGTGTGAATGCACCTGGTAAACCAAATATAATAACTCTTTTACCTGAGAAATATTCAGTTACAGGATTCACATGTTGAAATTTGCCATTTATTCTTACTGGCATGTTTACGTTTTGTAAACTATCACCTACTTCTATCATAATAAATTACCTTTTTTTTAAATTGGAGCGAGATAGGGGGTTACCCTATCTCTTAACTGGTAGTTAAGCGTTTTGTCTTAAACTAATCTCGCACCATCCATATTACTAAAACAATTAAAAAACTACAAGGGGTTTTTTTATTTTATTTTAATAACTTGTGGTTTCTCTTCTTCAGGTATCTCTCTTTCGAGGGAAACAATCAAAAGACCATTAGATACTTCAGCACTTTTAACTTTGACGTGTTCGCCAAGAGTCCAACTTCTAATGAAGTTTCTTTCTGAAATACCTTTATGGGCGAAATCTAGTTCTCTAGTTTCTTTTTTACCTTCTATCTTTAGGACCGAGTCTTTGAACTCAATAGAAAGTTCACTCTTATCAAAACCTGCAACTGCAAGCTCAATGAGATATGTGTCGTCTGAGGACTTGATCACATTGTAAGGTGGAAAGTTATCTGAAATATTTGAAATTCTCTCCATGTCTTCGAAGAGTCTGTCAAATCCTATTGTGAATGGTCTGAACCGACCAAGTGCGTCTATACTTGTCATATTTTTCTCCTTTATTAAGCAAGTTTATATTCTTGACCCCATATGGGCGTCAAGGCGTATGGTCTCTTCGTAACCGAGCACTTTTGAAGATAGTTTTCCCGAAGGTCATACCCGTGCTCTTTTGAAGTCACAAAGAGATCATACTAAAATCTATCACTTTTGTGTGGTGCTAGAGAAGTAGGATTCTTTCACTTACGATCTAGTCTCCCTTTCTCAGTGAACCTATCAGGTGATAGGGTGAGGGTAATAGTAGGATTTCTTCACTTACGATCTGATCTCCCTTATCGATCCCTCTAAAACAGTCCAAAGTCAAGTAAACTTGTTTTGAACTGCTTTATATTTATACCATTATATAGCCTTTCCTAGGAAAAAACTAGGGGTTTTTTAGCTAAGATATTTGTTACAAATTTTATGAAACTGACTTCGTTTCATCATTTTGTCGTATGCTTTGAATCTGTCAATGAGAAAGTGTCCCACATTGGCAGACCATGATGCTAAATATTGCATTTTAATCTCCTATGTTGTGTTGTAACTATCCGTGACTTGCTCTTCCCATATAGGTACTCTGTCTTGTCACATAATTGTCACATAGGTATATATGCTTAATTAAATACTATATTTGCTTTACCGATCTTATTTCTTCGTACAATTTCGTTTTTAACTTTCTGTTTGAGTTTAGGTATTACAGGTTTGTTATACGCCTCAATTAACTCAGCATTAGTTTTTGACTTCATGTACTCGTGTTGGATGGTTTTCTTTTTGGTAGCACGATCAATTAAGACTGCTGTTTTTCCATATTTCACTGGCATCATGTTCTCCGTTAATCGTGTATTTAGTTTTTTATCGTTTTTGACAGTTTCTTTTTGCTCGATCTATGACCTCAAAGTTGTTATGAACAACATACATTCCTAGTGCTGTTGGTAACCACATGTCCCTCTGTTCTAAGATATTTTCTTTTTGAAAAAGTATAAAGGGGTGTAAGAAAATAGCTTTGTGTATGAGTATTCTATCTAAATGTGGTACTTCTGGTAATAATGGATTCTGTTCGTATACGCAATCGTATTTCATACCTCGATTGGTTGTCCATACATCTAATGCCTGAAATGTCCAGAATAAGTACCATTGGTAGTCGTTTACAGGTTGACTATCTCTAAACGGTATAGATGTCAACTTGTTCTGATTTGCCTTTAACTTTAATTGAATCGACTTTTCTAAATGAGTATTCTGTACATAATCCAGCAGTTCTTTGCGATAACAACAAGTCCACCCCATTGTAATTACGAGTTTGTCCTTCGAGTCTAGCACCCAAGTTGACGGCGTCTCCAATGACGGAATAGTCAAATCTAATTTCTGATCCCATGTTTCCGACAATACATTCGCCTGTGCTGATGCCGATACCGACATTAATAGGAGGGAGATTGAGAGGAGAAAGTTCTTCATTTAATTCTTTTGTAGCTTCTAATACTTCTAATGCTGATTTAACTGCTAGGTTCGCATGATCTTCACAATCAAGTGGAGCATTCCAAAATGCCATGATACAATCGCCCATGTATTTGTCTATAGTACCTCTGTTATTTATGATTATCTTTGTTTGCACATCTAAGAACTTATTGATTAGTTCTACAAGTCCTTCAGGATCATCTTTGTTCTTATACGCTTCTGAGATTGGGGTAAACCCACATATGTCCATAAACATGAACGTCATCTCTTTTCTTTCACCACCAAGTTTGAGTTTACTTGGATCTTTCTGCAATTCTTCAACCATCTCTGGAGATAAATATTTCTGGAACTGCTTCTTAATTTGTTCTTTGAGTTGATATGTTACATAGTATTTGTTAAAAGAAGCATGACCGAAAACTATTAAGGAACTCATAGATGACCAGAAGGTATCGAAAAGAACGAGATCAGAAATCCACAAATAGTAACCCCCACCCAATTGAAGTCCAACAATACCTAGACTCGCTATCGCCGACAGACTTGTGGGAACATTGTAAACCACTCCCAATATTAATAGCAAGACTGACACCAAAAGAACAACTTCGAGAAATTCAAGATAGTAGGATTGTTGTATTTGAACTCCTTGCCAAACGGTTTGGATATGGGATGCTTGAACTTCGTGGGGATACTTTGCACCCATTGGGGTTGAAGATGGATTATTCAGTCCTTCAGCAGTCAGACCCCACACTAGAATCTTATTCATAAGATCAGTAGAAGATAGGTCGGCAGCTGAGACTCTATTGAAATCGTACCAATAAGAGATCATTACATCACTTGTTGGGGTGGTTTCTATTGGGTCTTGTTTACCAATTCTAATCCATTCTATGCCTACTTCAGGTGTAACCTTTGTGTTGTAGTTAGGCATATCCCAATATGCACGTATAGTTTCAAGTGCTATCGAAGGATAAATTGTATTGTTTGCATAGACTAATAATGGTGCCGATCTAATAGTACCATCAAAGTTTGGTGTACCTGCCTGTAAAGGTGTTGCACTAGTGACACCAACACCATAAGTATTCATCTCTAATACTGGTACAGGAGATGAGATACCTGGATATTTCCATATAGAATCTTCAATACTTCCCCCACCAAATGTAGTTGTAGGAACGAATGGTGCGTTGCCTGTGTCTTTCTGTGTAGTTGGTTGACTAGATAATATAGTCAATCGATTGATAAGACCTTCTGCAAAATCATTGTCTTGGCCAAATCTATCTGGTTCTGTAAATGCAATTGCAAATACGTGAGTGTTTGTAGGGTCTGTATCTAATAGTATGTCTCTGTAGATGCCTCTAGGCCAAGGAAACTGACCATATTTTTCTAATGCTTTCTCATCAATATCTACTAAAACAATATCGTCTACTAGTTCTATTTCTTTTTGTTGATGCAAGAAATCGAACCATGACCATGATATGTTTTCTATAAAATATGGATTCCAAATCTTAAGACCGACCAATAATGAAATGGTCACTAAGACTGTTTTCCAAGAATACATTAGTTTTGTGTTACTGAGACTGAACAACCACCGACTGTCTGACAGTCTTGTGTAAGTGTATATGATTGATTCGTTGATGTTTGTTGAAGTAGATATAAATCTGTAGCATATGTTCCACCGAGTGTGATTGTGGCGGAATGACTACCTTGTCCTTCTTGTTTTATCCATGCTTCATTGTAATCATTGTTTGTTGTAAGTGAAAGATAATGGTCACCTTGTCTTTGATGTGTATAGATGTCATTGTAATCACTATAAAGATTTACGTATGCTTGTATAGTATCACCTGAGTCATCATTTCTTTGTGTTCCAATATATGTGTTATAGTCACCATGTATATCTAATCTCATATACATTCCACCATACTCATCATTGTCGATATAAAAATCACCTGTATCCGTGACTCTAAATCCTTGTCCAAATTTTACTGTATTGTTATTACCTTGTATATGAAATCCAAAATAGTTATTGTTTGGACTATTTCCTGTTGAAGTATTTTGTTTGATGGTA
>Ga0255759_10000799_pt1 | contig 28346 bp, 26 predicted proteins | sample 101ome_20_FD_179959 | JGI IMG/M metagenome (GOLD analysis project Ga0255759, IMG submission 179959) | Coastal salt marsh microbial communities from the Groves Creek Marsh, Skidaway Island, Georgia - 101404AT metaG (version 2) | ecosystem: Environmental > Aquatic > Marine > Intertidal zone >...
GGTTGGAATGATGCAATACAAAGAAATTTCTTATCAAGAAAATGTTGAAGAACTTAAAAATTTTAAAAAAAACGATATCTTAAAGGTAAAAATTATAGATGTAAAAGATGGTAAAATTAAATTTTCTAAGCGAGCTTTGGAAAAGGATCCTATGGATTGGTTCAAAGATAATGGAAAAAAAGCTGGAGATGTAATCACTACGAGAATTCATGAAGTTCAAAAATCAGCTGTAAAAGTGACAGTGGATCCAGAAAAAAAATTAATTTTTACAATTAAAAAAAATGAGTTGGCTAAGGACTCGGCTGACGCTAGACCAGAAGTTTTTTCAAAAGATAATGCGTTAGATGCGAAAATTACCGAACTTGATTTTAAAAATAGAAAAGTAAAACTTAGTGTTAAAGCTGCTCAAATTGACGAGGAAAAATCTTTGATTGAAAAATTCGGTGAAGGTGCGACGAAATCTGGTGCAACACTTGCAAGTATATTTAAAACTGCATTAGGTAAAAAAAGTAAAAAAGATAAATAATTGTCCAGAAACGAGCTAATAAAGAAGCTTAAAGAAAAAAATGCTCAGCTTAAAAAGTCACAATTAGGATCAATCATAGACATTTTTTCTGAGAGTATAACAAATGCCTTGGTCAAAGGTGACAACGTCGAAATCCGTGACTTTGGACGTTTTTACTTAAAAAAGATTAAGGAAAATTTTAATTCACGCAACCCTAAAAATAATCAATTAATCTATAAACCTGAACGTGTTAGAGTAAAATTTAAAGCATCAAAAAAATTAAACAAATTTATTAACGAATGAGAAACATATTTATAGCTGTAGATACAAATAGAATAAGTATTGCTAAGAAAATAATTTCTCATACTCAAACAAGTAAATTAGATATAGGTTATAAATTTGGCCTCGAGTTTTTTTATTCAAAAAATGGACGTAAATTTATTTCAAAAATTAAAGATAAAAAAATTTTTTTAGACCTCAAACTTAATGATATTCCTGCAACATGTTCTAAAAGCTTAAAATCTTTAAGTGACCTAAGAAATATAAACTATATTACTTTACACGCAAACGCAGGTGAGGAAACAATAAAAGAAGTTGTTAAGACTGCAAAAAAAATTAACCCTAAATTAAAAATCTTATTGGTAACTATTCTTACTAGTATATCAAATTTATCTATAAAAAAAATAGGTCACACAAAATCAATTACTAAGTTAGTTGAAAAGCAGACACTATTGGCTAAAGCGTGTAAATGCCACGGAATTGTTTGTGCGGGATCAGATTTAAAGTTTGTGAAAAAAATATTTAAAGGAGAGATAGTAACACCCGGCATAAGGCTTAAAGGTGATAATGCTGGAGATCAAAAAAGAATTATGGGACCAAAAGAAGCTTTTGAAAATGGGAGTACTAGTTTAGTTCTTGGTAGATCAATAATAAAAGGCAATATTAAAAAAAATATTTCTAGATTAATTAAAGAATTAAATTAATGAAAATTAAAATATGTGGTTTAAATCCAGCCAGAGATGTGCAGACTTGTATAGATCTAAATGTGCATTATCTTGGATTTGTTTTTTATGACAAATCACCAAGGAATATACAAACGAAAGATATTGATATTTTAAAAAAATATAATCCAAAATCATCTCTTTACGTTAGTGTTTGTGTGGACCCAACAGATACTTTTTTAAAAAAAAATATTTTGGGAAATTTTGATTATGTTCAGCTTCATGGTTCTGAGACAAGTAAGCGAGTAAAAGAAATTAATAAAATGGGAATTAAAGTAATTAAAGCTATAAAAGTAAAAGAACAAAAAGATGTTGAACAATATAAAAATTATGAAGATATAGCAGATCTAATCTTATTTGACTCTATATCTATGGAAAAATCACAAAGCATTCCAAAAGAGTTGCTTTACAAGCTTCCTAAAGGTGAAAAATTTGGTCTAGCTGGTGCAATTAATCTTGAAAATATTCGAGAGTACACCCAATTAGGGTTTAATTTCTTAGATCTATCTTCAGGACTAGAAAAAGAAAATTTAAAAGGATACAAAGATCATCTTAAAATCAAAAGATTTATGGATAAAGTAAATGAGCTTGAGAATTAAAAAAGGTATTCCTCTAATTGATCAGTACGATAAAAATTGTATGTGGGGTGGTAAATTTGGTGGGAATTTCGTTCCTGAGACTTTAAAAAAACCCATAGACGATTTAACTAAACTCTTCGAAAAATTAAGAAAAGATAAGAGCTTTTTAAAAGAAAGAGATGATTATTTTAAAAACTATGTTGGCTCGCCTACGCCACTGATCCGTCTCGATAATTTAACAGATTACTTAGGTGGTGCACAAATTTGGGCTAAGGTTGTATCAGAAAATCCAGGCACAGCTCATAAAGTTTATAATGTCTTGGTACACTGCTTGATGGCAAGACGTGCAGGTAAAAAATCTGTGTGTACGGACACAGGTGCGGGGATGAATGGAAAAAATTTAGCTATGGTTGGAAAGATGCTCGGATTAAAAGTTAAAATTTTTATGGGGTTAGTGGATATTAAGCGTCAGCAAAAAAATGTTGATGTCATGAAGAAGTATGGAGCTGAAGTTGTTCCTGTTACTACAGGAAGTCAGACGTTGGTTGATGCTGTCTCTGAATGCATGAGATATTTTGTAGCTAACTGCGATACCACACATTTAGTAGTAGGCAGTGCTGTGGGCCCAGCCGTCTGGGTAAGAATCTGTGCTTGGAGTGCAGCTCAAATTTCAAGAGAGTTAATAGTTCAAATAAAGGAGGAGTTTGGAAAAATTCCAAAAAAATTAAAACTTTTAAATTGTATAGGCGGTGGTAGTTCGGCTTTAGGTTTTTGGAATGAGTTTATTGATTATGACAAAAAGCAAGTTGAACTCATTGGGGTTGAAGCAGGTGGAAGTAAAAAATCAAAAAAACATGCAGCACCTCTTACCAACGGATCAAAAATTGGAATACTACATGGATCAGCACAATATGTAATACAAGATGCTGATGGTCAAATAGGAGAAACCGAGTCGATTTCTGCGGGGCTCGATTACCCAGGAGTCTCAGCTATACATTGCTTCTTAAAAGATACAAAGCGAGCGAGATACACTTCCGCAACTGATGAAGAGGCTCTTAATGCATATAAACTTGTTTCTAAATTTGAAAATATTTCACCATCTCTAGAACCTAGCCACGCTTTTGCCGAAGCAATCAAGATTGCACCTAAATTAAGCAAGGATACAGTGTTGATTATAAATAGTTGCGGCCACTCGCTAAAGGATTCAAGTATAATTAAAAGTAAACTTGGCTATTACACAGAATGAAATCAGAAATTCAATTAGCTTTTGAAAATTGTAAAAAAGAAAAAAGGCCAGCTCTTATCACATATATTGTAGCTTCTGATCCAAATAAAAAGAAAAGTTTAGAAATTTTAAAGTCACTGGCTAAGCATGCCGATATCTTGGAACTTGGTTTCCCACACTCAACCCCAATTGGTGATGGAGGACAAATTCAAACAAGTTCTCATAGAGCAATTAAAAATGGTTTTAAAATGAAAGATGCATTTCAAATTGTAAAGAGTTTTAAAAAAACTGAGAAAAATAAACCAGTTATTCTAATGGGCTATTATAATATGATATTTCAATACGGAGAAAACAAATTCCTAAATGATTGTAAAAAGTCAGGAGTAAGTGGAATTATTTGTGTTGATTTGCCATGGCCAGAAAATAAAAATTTTGCAAAAAAATGTAAGAAAAAGTCCATAGTATTTGTTCAGCTTCTTGCGCCAACGACCACAAAAGAAAGAATGAAAAAAATTATTAGAGACTCAGACTCCATGAATTATTTAATCAGTATTTTGGGCACAACTGGAAGTAAACTAAAAGTCTCTCCAAAAAAAATACTAAAAAATTACAATAAGATTAAAAGAATCAATCCAAAGAAAAACCTAGTAATTGGTTTCGGTATTACAGACTCCACGATTTCATCTTTTAAATCAGCCTCCGGCCTGGTAGTAGGTTCACTTTTATGCAAAACTATCACCAATTCACTCAAAATGAGGATAAATCCTGCCACCAAATTGCTTCAAACCGTATATAATCTTAAAAAGAAAATAATTTAAGCATATGAATTGGATATCGAGATTCATCAAACCAAAAATTAAATCTCTTTTTGAGAAGAAGTCTTCAAAAACAGAAGAAAATCTTTGGACAACATGTAGCTGTAAAAATTTAATTTACAAAGAAGATTTAGAATCTAATCAAAAGGTTTGTCCTAAGTGTGGAGAACACCACAAGCTAACTTGTAGAGAAAGATTTAAAATATTTTTTGATGATGAATTTGAAATAATACAGACACCACTTCCTAAAGATGATCCGCTTCAATTTCAGGATAAGAAAAAATATACTGACAGATTAAAATCTGCAAGAAAATTAACAGGTCAGGATGATGCTGTTTTAATTGCAAAAGGAAAAGTTCAAGGTTTAGACGTAGTGGTTGGTGCACAAGACTTTAGATTTATTGGCGGTAGTTTAGGCGCTGCTTCTGGAGAAGCATTCATTGCGGGTGCTCAACATGCAATTGAAAATAACATTCCTTATATTTTCATGAGTTCGAGTGGAGGAGCCAGAATGATGGAGTCGATGATCAGCCTTTCCCAAATGAGTCGGACTACATTAGCGGTCTATGAATTAAAAAAGAAAAATATTCCATTTGTTTCTGTATGCTTGATGCCTACTGTAGGTGGAGTTGCTGCAAGTTATGCAATGCTAGGTGATTTTATAATTTCAGAACCTGGTGCAACTATTGGCTTCGCAGGGCGTAGAGTGATACAGGATACAGTAAGAGAAACTTTACCTGACAATTTTCAAACTTCAGAGTGGGCAAAAGATGAAGTGGGACAAATAGATCTTGTGGTTGAGAGAAAGTATTTAAGTTCCACAATTGCAACATTGTTAAAAGTTGTGTTGAAAAAAGCAGAGGCGCAAGCTAAACAAGACTTAAATGACACCGTCACAATCGATAAGTCTATACAAGCTGCTAGCTAGTCATAAACTTTTTAAAAAAACAATAAATTTCGATTTAAAAAGAATTAAGTTAGTTCTTAAAAAATTAAATTATCCTGAAAGAAAACTTAATAACGTCATCAATATTCTAGGATCTAGTGGAAAATTCACTACGTTACATTCTTTAAAGTGTTTTATTGAACATAACAATCAAACCGCAACTGCTTTCATATCGCCGTCTATTAAAAATATCTCTGATCGTTTTTGGATGGGAGATAGATACTTAACTAGTAAAGAAATAAGATATTCAATAAAAATAATAGAAAAACTAAAAATCCCGCTTACTATTTTTGAAGTTCTAACAGTAATTTTTATATTAAATGCCTCAAAGCATAATGTGGCTTACAACTTAGTGGAAAGCGGAGCTCTGTTTAAAAAAGATTCCACAAACGTTTTTGACTATCCTATAGCCCAGGTAATTGTAAATATTAATAAACAGCATCTAAATTTCTTAGATAAGAATAAAAAAACACTAGATGAAGTAATATATCAAAAGGTAGCCTTTTTAAGCAATTTTACTAATATTTACGTGGGCAAACAGACACCCTATGTTTTAAAAAAGATAAAAGACAATCTCAAAGATAATAAAAGTAAAATTTATTATCCAAATTCTTGGAATTTAGTTAAAAAAAATAATCAATTTTTTTATCAAGACAATAACCATAAGATTAGACTTAATAATAAAAATATACACTCTAAAGGTTTATTAGAAAATCTTTGCCACGCTATAAGAATAGCTCTAGACCTTAAGATAGAGAAAAAAATCATTGAAAAAGCTATTCCTAAGATTTCATTTGAGGGACGATTTCAATACATAAATAAAGGTAAAATTAAATCTAAACTTCATATAAATGAGAAGATTATGCTAGACGGAGCACATGCAGAAGCTGATGCAATTAACATGTCAGATTACTTAAAAAAAATTAAAGAACCTAAATATGCCATTTGGGCAATGATGAAAAATAAAGAACCTGATTTATTTATCAAACAATTCAAAGGATTATTTGAAAAGATAATAACAATACCTATTGAAAATGAAAAAAACTGTATGCCTGCTAAAGATTTAAAATCTATAGCTAAAAAAAATCATTTCAATGTTGAGACAGCTAATAATTTTGATGAAGCAATCAAAAAAATCACTTCGCGAAATAAAAAGTTAATTATTTGTCTGGGGTCTCTTTACAACGTTGGAAGTATTCTTAATAAAAATTAAAGATGAGGATTAATAAATTCAAGCATATCTTTTTCAGATGTAGCACCTACCTTAGTTCCTAAAACTTTTCCTTCTTTAAATAAAATTATAGTTGGAACTCCACGCACAGAAAATTTTACGGGCTCGTTAGGCTCCTTCTCGATGTCATGGTAAAAACATTCTATTTTATCTGAAAGGTCGTTTGAAATTTTTTCAATAATAGGTTTCAAAACTTGGCACGGATTACACCATTCAGCGGAAAATTGAATTAAAGATAACTTACTTCCGCTAATTTGTTTTTGAAAGTTTTTATCTGTTGAATTTTTAAATGTCATACATAGTTTAATAATTGTTATCTAAATTACAGTCAAACTAATAATCTTTAATTAATATTTATTAACAATTATTTATTGTTAATAATTAATTTTGGCTTTTTAAATTTTTTCTTATTATTTTCTCTTTCTGCGTCCAAGTATCTTCGTTCTAAAGTATACCATTCATCTAGCCAACCAGTATTAATATGATTAGATCTGCTCCAATTTTTTTCGTATTCTTTGTCACCTTCATCTTTTACATAATAATCATAATCATAATCATAATGTTGCGGGTTATTAAACTTTTCATTTTTAAGAGCTAATCTTGCTTCTCTTAACTCTTTAAACTCAACGGAATTCCAATCGTACTCTATATTTTCAATTACTTTAAAATTTGTAATAGATTTCAAATTAATTGTCTTAAAAGGAATAAAACAATCAAGACCACTTGGTTGAAAGCTTAAACTCTTTAATTTTTTTAATTTTGAAAATTTTGAAAAGTCTATTTGAATTGGTTTTAAACCTTTACAAATTGTATCCGCTTCTTTTCCAAAATATTCATCTTTAGTTGCAATACCGAATCTTAAATTCAACTCTTCTAAATTAAAAAATCTATTTGAAATTTTGTTAATTATATCTTTGATGCTTAATAAATTCTCCCTTTTAAAATTTATTGATAAATCTAATTTTTTTATTTTATAGTTTATGTAATCGATAAAATCTCCACTGCCATTATAACTCGAATAAATTTGATTATAATAATCGTCTTTATATGGAATATCTCCTAAGAATAATCTCAAGTCATGAAGTTTTTTTGAATTTTTTAGAAAGGATAAATCTTGATCTTTTATAGGGTCTTCTTGAATTTGAATTAAACTTTCTTTTCCTTCGATCGTATGGTGAAAGATTTTTAAGTTGATTTTTTCTATTGAAGGTATGGTCTTGAGTTTAGATATGTTTTTAGCAGTTATCTCGTCTATTTTAATTTCTCTTAAGTTTTTTAATTGATTTACTTTTGATAAGTCTAAATCGATATAAGAATAAGTATCTGAATAGCCTATATTAGTTGAGTAGCCTGTATATCCTAATGTTTTATGGAATAATTCTTTATTATAAAAATGATACAACCCAGAAATATCTAAAACTTTTAAATTTTTTAACGTCTCAAAACCTGAAATAACAATGTTATCGCTATGTTTTTTATGGTGATTTTCGTGTGGCGTAAGAGATAAAATTTCTACGTTTTCTAACTCAGTAAGATTTGAGTTTTTAAAATAAATACAATCAGACAGTCTAAGTTTTTTGAGTTTTTTTACCGGTATTAAGTCTTTAAGTTTATCTAGTTCAATATACCTTTGCTGCCATGGATTAACTCCTTCTAACCAAAATAATTCTAAGTCTTTAAATTGGTCAGAGTTTAAACCTAGATCTGATATTACTTCATATTCTTCAACATTCTTTAATAAATCATTTTTAGAAATTTTTGATGAGGAAAAATACTTTGACTCTGTAATCTCTTCAGCAGCCTTCCTACTCGCCTCTATAATTTTAGGTGAAACTTTTTGTATACCTTCTTTATTATTATTTTTAAGTACACCTATTATATTTTTAGCATTCCATTTTTTTTCATTATAGGTAAGTTCTTGATTTATATGATGTGCAGGCGAACCTACGTAGTAAAATATTTTTTTGAATTTTAGGTTAGAGTAATGACTCAGTTGATTTTTTTTTATTACTAAAATTAATTTATCCTTGTTGGGATCAAAGTTGCTTTTATTAAAGCTCATTATCCTTAGAATTTCATAAAAAATATTTCCAGGTAAGTCATACTTGTCAGCTGCATTATTTAAATACGCTTCTGGAAAATATTTATTAATATCGTCTATGTCATCGCCGTGTATAAGAAATTTTTCTGGAAAATAATTTGAATTATTGTAAATAATATCATCAACAATAATAGCCTGATCTATTTTATCTAGGTTCGATGTAAAATTTTTTTCTAATAATTGTTCATCTTGAGAAAAAAAGTTTATATTTTTCTTATACTCATTATTTTTATACAAATCATATAATAAATTAAAAAAGGTTTTGAACTCATCTTTTGACTCGTTACCCTTTAAAATTTCATCTACTTGTTCATGATAAAAATGTATAATTATGTTTGGAAATTCTTTAATTATAGCATAGACAAATATATTTAATGTAGTCAAAGCTGTTGAGTCCCAAGATTTATAAGAGTTTTCGTTTTTATTAAATTCAAAGATTATATTTTTAAGATTTTTTTGTGACCTAATAAATTTTCCAAATATTGCTCCCTTATTAGCAATATTCCAAGTTCCAGAAAAATTTTCATTTAAAAATTCTAAACAATTAGAAAAGATAATAGTTTCAAACTGATTATTTATAAAACTTTCATAATTCTTATTTTTTAAAATTTTAAATTTTTTTCCATATCCTTGTGGCTTATAGTATTTGTATTCATTAATGTTTAAAGTAATCTCATTACTTAAAATATCTTTATGTTTCTTAAATAATTTTGGGTTTATCTTTGAGATGATTTTGTGATTTGCTTCATCCTTGTAAAAAAATTGAAGAACTTTAATATCTTTTAAATGCGTGTCATCTTGTCTTAAGTGTCCATTAATATGAATCGAATTATTTTTATTTAAAAAGTTCTCTAATCCTAATTTTAATAAAGTTTCATATTTTCCATCATCAATTACAATATTTTTAATATTTTTAAGTGAGGAAATTTTTTTTAAACTAGTATTCCAATAAATATCTTTATTCAATTTTTTGATGTCTTCTTTATCTTCTTCTTTATGAATTCTTTTTTGAAAAGTTTCATAATTAAGAAGTTCGATTTCTTCTAGATTAAGAAAAATTTTATCATAATGAGGAATATCAGTTATAAAATTATTCTTATCATAATAACTTTTGTATCTGTAATAATTTACTTCAAAGTCTGGCTCATTTTCCTTTGGAAACTCTAATGTAAATTTTTTTAATGATTTTAAATTTGATCCATCAAATAAGTTTCTATTTTTTATTAATGTAAAATAACAATAATGATTATATGTAAGGTTTTTAACTTTCTTTAATTTTAATAACACTTTGTAAAATTTTTCAGCGTCGATATAGCTATCTTCAACTCTTAGGGTCTCAATATTTTCAAACTTTTTTAAAAATTCCCAATCAGATGTTAAATTGAAGTTTTTGAGAAGTACGTATTTATTAGAAAAGCTTTTGAAACCATGGTTTTTTTGATTATCTATGACTAAGAAGTCTTTAATATGCATATTTAAATATAATGCTTTAATATATTATACTTATTAATCTTTAGTCTATAATTTTATGACAAATGAAATAATCATAATAATTTGTTTATTAATAATTGTTACAGCTTCATTAAGTTGGTTGTTTTTAAAAAAGACTAATTCCACTAACAAACTAATTGAAGAAGAGTCTGAAAATAATATCAATAATCTTAAAAATATTGCTGAACATGTAAATGACATTAGTGAATTATTAAAAACTTATAAGAAAGTCGTTGAAGAAAAAAATGCAGAGTTGCAATTTTATAAGGAGGGTGCATCAAATGCTAAACATAGAGCTTTGTATTTAAGCTTGATTGATATTTTTGATTTTACTAAGGGAATTGATTTACAAGATCAAAAAGATGAAAAAACAAAGAATTATTTATTAGCTATTCAAGATAAAATAGAAATTTTGTTAAAAAGTTCTGGTGTTGAAGAATATACGCCAAAAATTGGAAAAAACATTATGGATGAAAAAGGCTGCACTGCAAGTCTTCAGACAGTATCAACAAATGATCCAAAAAAAGAAAATTGTATTAATAAAGTTTTAAAACCAGGTTACTATATTGTTTTAGATGAAAAAAACTCTATTCATTTAAAAGATGCTTTGGTAGAAATATTTAAATTAAATAAAGATGTCTAAAATTATCGGTATAGACTTAGGAACAACATTTAGTGCCATAGCGCAGCTAGATGACTTAGGAAATCCAGAAGTAATTCCATCTATTGATACAAATAGAAAAATAACAGCTAGTGCTGTTTTTCTTAAAGATAATAATGTTGTAGTTGGAGATAAATCTTTAGAAGGTTTAAAAACATCTCCATTTAATGTTGTCACTGAAACTAAAAGACAAATGGAAAATGATGTTGTTTATTCCATAGAAACGGGTCAATGGGTTGAAAAAGATAAAGGTAAAGAAAATGATTTTAGTCCTGCTCAAATTTCCTCCTTTATATTAGGTAAATTAAAAACCTATATGCCCGATATAAAAAAGGCAGTAATTACCGTGCCAGCTTTATTTGCTGAAAAGGCTCGAGTAGCAACATTAGACGCGGCAAAGATGGCGGGTATAGAAGTTATTGAACTTATTAATGAGCCAACCGCAGCAGCTTGTTATTATGCAAGTCTTCCATCAGTAGAAAAGGTAACAGGTAAGGTTCTAGTTTTTGACTTAGGCGGTGGTACTTTTGATGTAACTCTTTGTGAAGTTAATGGGCCAAAAGTAGATGTAATAACCAGCAGAGGAGATAAGTGGCTAGGCGGAAAAGATTTTGATAATGAATTACTAAATTTAATATCAGATAAATATAAAGAAAACACAAAAGGTGAAATTGATTTAAAAAATAAAAAAAATGTTTATTTAGAAATTGCTGAACAAATAAAGAGGGCATTATCTGTCAGAAAAAGTCAAAGCGAAGTAATTGATGGATCTAAAGGTCCTGTAAAGATTGAAATCACCAGAGAAGAATTTAATCTTAAAATTCAAACTCACCTTGAAAAATTAAAGATGTTGATGGAAGAGGTATTAGACTCCTCAAACGTTAAACCAGAGGAAGTATCTCATACTTTATTAGTAGGAGGCTCTACGCGAATTCCAATTATTTCAGAAACTATAAAAGGTATTATGAAAAAACCGCCTTTAAAGGGTGTAAATGTTGATGAGGCGGTTGCGGCTGGAGCAGCCATATATGCGGGAATAAAATCAAAGAAAAATCTTAATCAAGCTCAAAAGAAAGCTATTGCTGATGTGAAACTTCAAGACGTATCAAACTTTTATATGGGAACGCTCGTACAAAACGAAGATCCTGTATTAAACAGAAGAGTTACGGAAAATTTAATAGTTATTGAAAGAGACACTCCCCTTCCAGCTAAACATACTGTTGCAGTTGCTACAATTCATGATGATCAAGAAGCACTTGATTGCTCAGTTACTCAAAGTGAGGGCAGAGAAAACAATCAAGAATTTGTTAATTTAATTCATCAAGGCACACTTAATTTACCTGATAAAAAACCAAAGGGTAGATTAATCGATGTAACTTACGAATACGATACAAGTGGGAAAATTCATTGCTCATTTGTCGATCAAGAAACTAAGGCTAAATATGAAGTATCTTTAAGGCCCGAGTCAGCTGAGGATTTACGAAAACAACGTGAAGCAGTGGAACACGTGATTATTGAGTAGTGAAAAAAGTCATTAAAAAAATAATTCAAAAAGTAAAAAATATAAAAAAAGATCCTCTGAAAGAAGATCAGCTAATTGAAAGTTTAATTGACAGACTTGTGGAGGATACAAATAATATTTTTAAGTTTTCTGATGAAGAGGCTAACATTGTTACGAATTGTTCCAACAATAACAGTGGTCATAATTATCTTCCAATTTTTTCTACAGGATCAATTAAATGTTTTTTTAAAATTACTACTGATAAAAAAAATAATTATATAATAGAACCAGAGCCTCGTTTTAAAAAAAAATTTAAGACTATTAAAAAAAGTTCACAAATTCTTTCAATTCAAGAAGTATCGCCCTCGAAAATAATTAGATTTAAACCAGACTCTTCGAAAAGAGAGTTGCAATTACTTGGGAAAGGTAAACAAGGTAAAGATGGGTTTAATATATTAGAAAGATTTATTGTAAGTCGATTGCCACAAACTAAAGTTAAATTAAAGATAAAAAATAAAAATAAAATTTCTAATATTTTTTTTGATTTAGGAGATTTTAAAGAAAGATTAGAAACATTCAGATTTAATCTTATTAAAAATCAATGGACAAATAAACAAATTAAATATTTTTTAAAAAGATGGGTTGAGGAATTTTTTTATTCAGGTGAGGTCTCACGAGCAGAGGCCACGACTATAGTTGAAGCAAAAAATCTTAAATATAAAAGAAAGTCATTAATAGATAGATTTTTGGAATTAGACTCAGAATATAGTGTTGTGGAATGGGGTAATCATTTAACAGATAGGTTAAAAAAAATACTAAAACCTAGTTACTTAAAAAATATTAAAAACGAGTTTCCAGTTTTTCAATCAAGCTACATCGATATTTTTTTTAATATGCCAAAAAGCAAGAAATTTAAAGATGTATCATCGTTAAAAGTGTCAAGTTATGATGAGGATGAAGATTTTGTTGGCGGCTATAGCCCTTTGATAGGAGATCAAATAATTGCAATTAGTAAAACTGATGTTACTAAAAAAAAAATTAGAGGTAAAAGTATAAAAACTCATGACGACTTAATAGATTTTTTGAATAAAACAGCTCCGGGAACAAACTTAGATATTACTTTTAAAAAGAAAGATGGATCTAAAGAGATAGCAGTAATTAAAACAAAAAACTTTGATGAATTTTGTAAAAAACTTGTGAAAATTTGGGGAAAAATTTTAGACAATTATAGTAAAGCTGAGCTAGCTGTAAAAGATTATAGAAAAAGTTACATCATTGGATCTCCAGATTTCGCTCTTGAAAATATTACAAAGTATCATTCGATAAGTTTAGAAGATACAGCAAAGCACAAATATGTTGACGAAAATTCCTATGAAGGTGAAACAAACGGCTATAGTTTTACCAAAGATATAAGTTTTTCATTAGAAAAAAAGGAAATTGCTAATAAAATGTCTTTTTTATTAAGTTTCAACGAATGGCCTAACATTGAAAACGAGCTAGATGAAAACAGCAATCTTTTATTAAATGTATTTATATATGATATTACAGACCTAAATATCGAAAAAATAGGTGAATTAAATTATGATTATCTCGATACAACAGATTTTATAAAAAAAGACTGTCATATTATAAAAACTAATAATCCAAGCTGGTCAGTAGGAAATAAGAACATTACTCAGTCTAAAAAAATTTATAATCAGTACGATTTACCTGAAGAATTAGCTTTTCCTTTTAATGAAATAGTTTTTGCTAAGGGAGGAAAGAGAAAACTGAACTTTAGAGTTTTTTTGACCACTAAAAACGTAAAATTTCATGAAGACTCTGGAAGACCTATTATTGAAGAAAAAGAAATTTATAGACCTGATAATTTCGAGGTTATGAAGGAATATAGTGGTGAAACTGAATTTGATAATGGTGATGGAGATTGGAGAGAAATAAAAATATATGGTTCTAATAGCATTGAAGCAGAATATAAACTTCCAGGATATCTAGAAACTAATAGAAAAGAAATGGCGTACTTCAAATCAATCATCGCTGCGAACCTTATTAAAATCCGTGATAAAGATCCGAAAAAAATATTTGAAATTCTAAGAGATGAAATTGATTATGACGATGATGGTTATGAATATGAGAAACGTCATATTTATAAAACTTTAAATTTGAAAAGAGTTTATGAGGATTTAATGAATGATAATGCAGAGACAAAAATAGATTTTAAAAGTATCAGGAATAAAACTCTTATTAATGAAAGATATAATATTCTTAACACACTTTTAAATCTTTCAACAAGAAATAAAAAGTTTTTTTCCGAGGAAGATGTTTTTTTAAATGATGTGGCAAAGAAACTTGAAATAGATTTTGATAAATTTACTGAAATAAAAAAACAAAAAACAATAAATGCTGAATTAATAAATTTTAGTACTTCTAATGAAGAAGACATCTTTGGGATTAAAGAAACAATGACTAAAGATCAAAAGATTAAAATTCTTAGGAATGAATACAGTAGGTGGAATGCTCTTACTAACCATGCGGATAAAACTAAACGTGATAAAGCTAAAAATATGAGAGACCTTGCCGCTAAATTAAGAAGTAAAATTAATTAACTTTGTATAAGTTTTTTAATTTTATAAAATTATTTATTAGTTTTACTTGTTCAACTGATGTAGGCATAAACTTTAAAAGATTTGAGTTGAATAAGATTATAGAAATACATTGAGCTCTTGAGATTGCTACATTTAATCTATTCCGACTAAAAAAAAACTCTTTATTTCTTGGTAAACTTTCTGGATCTGACGATGTCATTGAAATTAAAGTTACAGGTGCTTCTTGTCCTTGGAATTTATCAATAGTTCCAATCCTCGCTTTTTTATTTTTTAATGTAAAAGAAATAGCATTAACTTGTGCATTATAAGGACTTATTATTAAGATATCTTCTATGGTGAGTTTTCTTGTTTGTTTACCGTCGTAATAGTCTTGGCCAATAAGGCTATTAACAATTTTCTTTATTTCCTTACATTCCTCTTCACTAGTTTGAGTGTTTTCCTCATGACTTATGTCTAAATAATAAATTCCATTGTTCCTGAAATTCATATTATTTGAGAGTATTTTTTTATTTTCAGTTTGTTCATCTGCAATAAGTCTACCTTCATAAAAGCTTTCTGAAATAAACTCGTTTATTTTTGGATGAAGTCTATAAGTTCTATTTAAAAATATGCCTCTATCTTCAGGAATAGTATCTAAATCTTCTAATAAAAACTCTAAGATAGACTTACCAGATAAACCAGGGTGTGCTCCGCGTGTTGGTTGACCTAGTTGTAATTGATCTCCAATTAAAACTATGTTTTTTGCTATTTGGCCTAATACAATTAAGTCTGCTACGCTAACTTGACCTGCTTCATCTATAAATAAATAATCTAGCTTTGAGTCATAGTACCCATTAGATAAATGATATTTTGTTCCTGCAAATAATGACGTGGTTTTATCTTTTACTCCAAAAATAAAATCGGTGTCTCTTGATGATGTTATTACAAACTTTCCGTTATAAACTGTGTCTAAATCATTAGCTCTTCCTGCCTTAAGACCTTTAAATTTAACCTCTTTCTTTTCTGCTGTGTTCTCTACTTTTTCGATTAAATTGTGAATCACTTTATGAGAGTTTGCTGTAATTGCAATTTTTTTACCTTTTTTTATTAGTTCTACAATCGCATTTGCAGCTTGTGTTGTTTTGCCTGTTCCTGGGGGACCTTGAAGATAAATATAACTATTGTCTAGATTTGAGATTACTTGAGGGATTTCTTCAAAAAAATTATTGGTTTTTAAAATTTTATCACCTTCTTTTACCCCTTTTATCTTAGGCCCTTCTCTTTTTAATAACCTTCTTAGAGATAAATATTTATCACTTCCCTCTAAAATACTGTCTATAAAGTTATAAGTGCTTAACTCAAGTTTAGATGGATCAAAAGGTGCCCCGGGTCCAATTGACAATTGCTCTGGTAAATATCCTTGCTTCACACCTCTTTTTAAACGTAAATATTTTTTTTCGTGGTTAAGCTCAATTATTGTTCCAGCGGAGTCAGTTTGATCAGGAAAAAGATTATTTGCAATGGTAGCTCTTTTTCCTTCTTTTAATTTAAATTCTTGATCCTCAAAAGTATAAGTAAAAATATAAGATTGTTTTTCTTGAGTAACTGGCCCTGTTTTTTTCATATTACCGATACACTCGATATCATCTACTAATTCTTCATGAGAAAAATATTTTCTATCAAAATACTCTCTCCAATCTGGTTTGTTCTCTCTATTATAAAAACCATGAATATCTTTTAATATATTAATTAATTCCTTATCCTTTATTTTTGTTTCATCTAATTTATCTTGATAATCTAAAAATTTTATTTCTTTTTCTCTTAATTCAATTATCTCTTTTGATGGAACTAACCATTTAGTGCTTTCCGGCTTAATTGAAAGCATCCATTGTCTAAGTTCATAAGTTGATTTGCAATCTTGCATATTATAAAATTGAAGCTCATCAAGTAGTTTATTGTTTTTAGTCTCCATCCACTCAATATAATATTGTTCAGACTTATCTCCTTTTTGAACATCTCCTTCTCTTTTGAAATTGTAAAATTTTTCTAAGTTTTTGATTGAGTAACTATTTTCTGAAACAAGTATAGCCTGTTTAGTAATTCTAAATAAATCAACAAATTTTCCTAAATGTAAATAATGATCATAATCAATATTATGAACTTTGTGAAAGGAGGTAAGTTTTTCTAAAGCTGTAATTTCGTATGAAGCATAATGATAAATTCGAGCATCTGGATATTTCTTAAAATGATCTTTAGTAAATTTAAAAAATTGTTTTAGGCTTTTTTTTTCTTCCTCTTTTGAATGAGCCCAAAAAGGAATATAATTTTCTTTACCATTTTCTACAAAATATAAGCCAAAAAGATACTCGAGCTTTCCTGGATAAACGTATTCAGGAACAGACTCTAAATCAAAAAATAAATCTACATTTGAAGGCTTTGGGATTAGGTTAAATCCTTTTGGTTCAGAAATATTTTTTTCAATTATTTCAAAACAGGGACTGCCGGTTGTTTCATACTGCAATTGAAGTTGCGCTTGCCTTTTTAATTTTTCTAAAGCTTCTACTTTAAGATTATCAATTTTCTTTTTTGTGTCTATTTTCGCTAGCTCATCAATAGTATATATGTCATTCTTATTAAATTTTTTTATATAATTTTTATTGTTTCCACCAACTTGGTTTAAATGTCTTTTATTAATCCATATTTTTTCACATTCATCTTGCCAATCACAAATTGAACAGAAAGAACACTTCTCTGGTTTTACATTATCTAAATCTTTTTTTATAAAGTCCTCATATTGAATTTTACTTTCTTTAAAAAAATCACCAACTTGACTAAGTTTTATTTCCTCTTTTTTTGAATCTTTTAATAAAATATAAAAACTTTTTGGCAAAACACCTTGTGCTTTTTCAAGAAGATATGAATACATACCTACTTGAATTATATGATCTGTTTTTACACCTAGTGTATTTTTGGTATCTATTACCTCGTAGCTATAGTCTCCAAAATTTGACTTAATATTTTTGTTTTTCTCAAGAAAATCAAATTCTCCGTACCATTTTTCATCTTTAAGATATCCGCCTCTAATAATCTCAAAACCCAACTTCATGTGTTCTACAGTTTTTAAAAACTTTTCTTCCTTAGATATCTTCAGATCTTTAAGATTTATTACTTTTGAATATTTTTTCTTTAAAACCTCAAAATATTTATCTTCGTGTAAATTTCCACTCTCTAATCTTTTAAGGTCACTTATATTTTTTTCTTTTTTTTTTAATCCTAGTTTTTTTTTATAAGCCTCATTAAAAATTATATATCGACAATTTAAATAACTTTTTAACATTGTCGGGGAAAAAAAATTAACCGTCATTTATTTTATTTTATCTATCAGCATTTTATAGTTTTTTTTCATAGCTGGAGTGGGATTTTCAATTTCTGAAAGGATATTTGTTAACTCGTTGGTAATTTCAGTTTTTTTAGTTTTCAATAAAGCAGAAGCTTCATTTAAAGCATTAAAAACTTTTTTTTCAATCATAGATAGCTTAGAAATTTTTAATAAACCTAAAACACTAATACTCTTTTTTTCACCAAATCTTTTTTTAAATTGATCTTGTTCCTTTTTTGAGAATTTTTTATCAGAAAGATAGATCCATAGAGCGCCCCACATTAAAACTCTCTCAACTATTTCCTTGCTAAAAATATCTATTTCATTTCCTGTAACTTTTTTTATACTTTCATTAATTTTTTGATCTACAGTTTTCAAATCGTAAACTCCTTTTTTATCTGTTTCAAAATACTCGTGATACTCATAACTCATTGAAAACCAAATAAGCGCCTGCATTCTATTTAGAAATGTTGGGTGTGTAGAATAAAGTTGTAAATTGTCTCCTTTTATCTCTTCTAATTCTCTTAATTGATTTAAATAATTACTAAAGTTAAACTGCAAATGCTCTTCTCCTAAACCCGAGGTAATTTTTAACATTGCTCTCAAACAATTTTCTAGATTACCAGAGCCTAAAAAACCTGCTCGGTCTGCTGATATTTCTGCAGCTCTACTAAGATGTAATAAGTTTAAAAATTCTATTTGTGATTTTGCGGTATTAGGATTTGGATATAAATTATGCTGATAGTAAAAGTGCGAAACCTCATGGGCTATTACACTTTTAAGTTCCTTATTATTTAATAAATCAATCATTTTTGAAGTTATTACTATTTCAGCGTTATTGCTCTCAGGCATCATAGAACAATAGGCTTGTGTCTCGAAATGATTAGCTGTTACAAAAAAATTAAATTTGTTTTCTAATTTTAAATTTTCAAAAACTTCATCAATTGCATTCTGTACTTTAGGGAATATCTCTTTTGATACCCTTACAGAGTTAGAGAGAAGAGTTTTAAGTTTAGGGTTTTCAAATTTTTTAATTATTAATTTTTTTTGAACTTTAGGTTTAGTATTAACTTCGTCTAAATTGTCAAAAGAGTATCTAAATTTATCTAGATAATTCATTATGCAACCTCGAACTTCTTTTGTATTCCGATTACAAATTTATCGTATTTATCTAGTAAATCTAACTTTTCCTTATTTCCTTCCCTATCAAACTTTTCTCGATAATGATCTAGTTCAGAATAAAATCTATTAAAAGTCATCCACTTTTCATCACCACTCATTGAATTTAATCGTCTTGCAAATTCTCGGTGAATTTCGTTGTACATTGATTTAGGCATCTTATCGGGCGCTTCTTCGTAGGCTAAAACTTTTAAAAAGAAGCTGTATTTTTCGTCTTCAAATGACTCGGCTAATTTAATTTTATCCGACCAATCTTTTTTTTCATGGAATAAATTCATTATGTTTGCATCTTTCGGTGATGCAAAGCCATCCGCGTACAATCTTTCTTCGGGTAATAATTCTGGCTGTATATTATCTCTCTTTTGACCAGCTTCATCAGCTATAATTCTTGCAGCTAATTCTTTAAAGTTTTGATTATTTTTTACTGCTTTTGCTCGTTCTGTATAAACTTCTAGATTGAAACCTGCATAAGCCGGATCTTTTATTGCGTAAGAATGATTTAATAATATTTCAGACTTATTAGTTTTAAGCGTTCTAAAAAATTTTGGTGCCTTGCTCATCGCGTTTTGTAACTCTCCATATCCTAAATCAAAAAGAGGTAGCGGATCTGCTCTCAAATCAAAGCAAATTTTCCAACCGGGATAGGCCGGGTGATCAAAAACATGTGTAAGCAAATATAATCTTGCTCGTCCGTAGAAATAAGCCACATGAGAAATTAATAAATTGTTATTTATAAGTTTATCAGCTTCAGACTTATGTGATGTCATTAAACCACTTTCCCAAACTACTGGTGTTTTTTCTTTTATCAACTGACCAAGTTTAACATTGCTCATCACATCACCTAGGGCTGTGTGTTTATTTACATGGGTAATATTATTTTGTTCACATAAACTTTCTAATTTAAATAAATATGAATTCTTTTCTGATACCTCACATTTTAATCCATTCTCATTTACAATTTTACTAGCTCTTGCCAGATTCAATGTATCCATAACTTTATTAGGTAATTTTTTTAATTGGTAAACGTCAGGAATTAAATTTTTGTAGCATTGTCTTATCCAAACCTCTAAATCAAAGTTAATTATATTATGACCAATGAAAACAAAGGGCTCCCATTGTTTCAATTTTTTTTGAATCATCATTACAGCTTCAAAGTGACTTAGATTAGCGCCACTTAACATTTCGACTGAAACATTATTAGTAAGTAAGGCTCCAATTGAAGGAATAGTGGTTGGCCTTAATCTGCATTTAACTTCAAGTCTATCCAACTCGTTAAAGTTTTCATCGACCAATATAAATGCCCCCTCTAAAAGACATAGAGAATTTACGTGACTATCAGATGTTTCAAAATCTCCAAATAAATACTTCATATTATGATTTTTTATTTATCTCTTTTAATTCTTCTTCTATTTTTTCTAGTTCATTTTTTATTTTTTCACTAGAACGAGAAGCGTCTACAGATCCTTTTTGAATAGCATCTATTTTATTTTGTAACTTTGTCAAATCTTCGTAATGATCTCTTATAAGTCCTTTAAATTTTTCCATGTACTTTAAAAACAGAAGTGCTTTTTGTTCTACTGCAATGGAATTAAAGCCTAGAAGGATTGCGCTCACATAAGCAGAAAAAGTAGATGGTCCTAAAAATATTACTTTGTATTTTTTATGAATTTCACTAATCCAAAGTTCTTTTGACTCTGCTACATGAGTATTAATTTCTAAATATAATGATTCTGATGGAATGTAGACACAGGCAAAATTTGCACTAATCTCATGTCCTAAGTATTTTTGACTTACGCTTTTTGCTTTCTCACCATAAGCTTTAATAAGTTCTATAAACTTAGCTTTCTCTAAAGTATCTCTCTCATCAGAAACAGGTTGGCTTCGAATATTATTAAGTTGACCATAAAGATCCGAGGGAAAGTGAGAGTCTATTGGCATAACTAGTCCTGTTGGGTGCACTATACCGAATTCAACATTTAATGTTTTACCGTCTTTTTTATAGTTTTGATTTTCAATCCATTGTTTACCTTTTACTAAACCTGAATGATCTAAAATATTTTTAAGCATCAATTCTCCAGCCATACCCATTCTTTTAGAACCTGAAATAGACTGTAATAATCGCTCACTTAAACCTGATATATATTTAGTTCTTTCATCAACTAGACTTTTACTCTCTCCTAGTTTTTCTTTTACTTCAGAATATTTTGTGCTTGCATTATCAAGCTCCCTTTTCATGTTGTTCTCAAGTTTATCTATTGCTCGTATTAGATTTTCCTCATGTTTTGTAAAATCCACGACTTCTTGTTGATTAGATGTGTTTTTTTTAGCTAAATAGAAAACCACTACTGCAGAAATTAATATTAAAAAACATATAGAAATTATTACTAAATCACTCATCTTTTTTGCCTCCCTTAATAAGTTCAAATGGTGTTTTGCTTGTATCGTGAACTAAAAGAAATGAATTTCTTCTAAACTGATAAACTTTTTCTTTTGCTGCAGATAAAAATAAAAATCTAGAATACCACATGTAAATATTCCTTTCAGACGTAAATCCGTTTTTAGAATTGTTCCAGGGCAGATAGGTTGTTTTTTTTATTGTCTCAGGATTTGCAAGTAAAATTTTTCTATCTATTTCTAGCCTAATATACTTTCGTTCTAAGGATGGAAAAATTTTTATTTCTTTTTCAAATAATTGCTCTAAATCTTTTAGTCTATCTTCATTAGACCTTAAATTGCAGGCTTTTTCTGTTTCAATTAATCTCGTCTCTAAATCATTAATCTTTGAACTTAAATCAGAAATTGAGTCTCCTGAATTTTTTTTCTTTAAGTTTAAAGCAGGGTAAATTTGATAGGGTCTAAACTTAAAAAACAAAGATTTTAAAAAAGATATCATTAGTGTTCTAAAAAGCTCCTTAAATTATATTCAGTTCCAAAAACTCTATAAGAATTAATAATTCCTTTGCCCGAGCACGAATAACAAATCTCTTTTTTCTTAATTTTTACTTCCCAATTAAGAACTTTAAAAAATAACCTTTTAACTGGTCTAAATCCTGTGCAGCTACATTGATAGCAAGGATAAACTCTCATAAGTTTCTTTTTAGGTTTAGTAACAAACATAGTCATATTTTGTTTTACTAACCCTGATATGTTGAAAGATATTACAGAAAGGAATTAGAATAACACCGTCTACATATCAAGGTTAACGAATTTTTCTAATTAAAATCACAATATATTAACAAAATTCCATTGTCAATAATAATCATAATTTTTTTTCTTTTTGATTATTTTTGAATGTCCAAGCCGATTTTTATTAATTGGCTCGTATGGATCGCAAAATGAAATATATCTTCTCTCACGTTCATAAGCTTCTTCGTTCCTTTTGATTCTCTCTTTTTCTTTTTGTAAAGCTTGTTTCTTTTCATAGGCTTTTGCTTCTTTTTCCTTTTGTAATTCACTTTCTTTTTCCATTTGTTTCTGCAATTCTTCTGCGGAAAGCTTAGATTGTGGTGGAACAAAAGCATTTACTGGAGCAATGTTTATCCTTTGCTTCTTTTGATATTTCTTAGGAAGCTTCTGATTTTTCATCGCATAATAAGTCTCTGGCTTATAAGTTAATAAGTAACTCTTATTTTCTCTCAGAAAATCTTCAGTTTCTTTTTTAATTAACCTTGCAAAATAAAGGTTATTTGGCTTCGTTTTTCCTAACTTAGACCTCCTCCACTTCGAGCAGTAATTCCTGCTATGATGTCTAATTTTTTCCATTAGAACCTCCTTTTTGCTGAGCTCTCAAATATTCAATAAGCTTGATATATTTACTAAGCAGCTTGTCTTCTATGGTATTTAACTTCAATATTGAGCTTCCATGATTACAATCTCTACCAAATGCCAGTCCTTGCAATCTAACAATTTCATTAGATTTCATGATCGTGCCTTCTAAAGTTTTAAGATTAAGCTTTTGAGCAGTTTTAGCTTTATATTCATCAGCTTCATGCTCCAGCATTTCTTGGTTAAAGACACCAGCTTCAATAACTCCTATCCGCCTAAGTCTTATAGCAAGCTCAATAATCTTATCTGCGATGATTTCTTGAGAAACACCTTTTGGCTTTAAATAATCCATCATTCTCTCGATGAATGCTTTTACCTCCTCAAGGTTTTCACCAATCACTAAGAATTTTTCGGCATTTAAGCCATGTTTTAAAGCATTTTGACTAGCAAAAAGCTTACCTTCTTTGGTCTTTGGACCTGTTGATTTAAGGGCGTTTCTTCTGTTTGCCTCTAATTTTTTATTACTTATTATGTTCATATTGTCTCCTATTTTATTTATCCAACGCATATGCGTTAGCCGTAGGAAAAACCTACTGATTATTTATTTTTTCTAATGAAAAGCAGAATTTTAAAGAGATTTCTGAGACTCGCAGGATGAACCTGAATAAGCTAACATAACATAAAAAATAATTAATTCAAGTAACGTTAATAAATATAATGAAGATAGTTGAGCACAAGATAAAAAAAAATAAAAAAGAAATTATTTTAAAGCTTATGACTTTCAACTCTTCGGATGAAAAAATATTTAAATCTACATTTCAAAAATATATTAAATTAAATAATATCTTAAAAAATAGATTAAAAGCCACTAGGATTATGAACTTTCCTGATGCCCTTTCTGAGTCAATATTTTGTTACAAAATGAAATGTGGAAAATTATTAGGTGCATCTAATGCGTCGGGATATAGCACTTCTTTTGATGCTTACGACCCTAATAGAGAAAAAAGAATTCAAATTAAATGTTCTGCTTCTTCCGGGCCAACAAGTTTTGGTCCAAGATCTGAATATGATGAAATATATTTTGTTGATTTTAAAAGTGATGGATTAATTGATGGTAGTTATAAAATATATAAATTAGATAACAATGATATAGACGGTGTGAAAGTTAATAAAAAGCATAGTCTTGTTGATCAACAAAAATTAGATAGACGGCCTAGATTTGAAATTAGAAGTCAATTAATAAACAAAAAAAATCTTAAACCTTTAATAGTAGGACAACTATAAGACAGTTTTAATAATTTTTGCTATCTTTTTAATTAAATTTACAGTTACTGCGTTACCGGTTTGTTTATATCTTTGTGAAATAGGCATATCGCTTGGAAATTTAAAATTTTGTGGAAACCCTTGAAAATTTAAACATTCTCTAGGTGTTAATTTCCTTATACCTAAATCATCTTTAATTAATGGAACGTTGTGACCGCCAGTACCCATATTAGCTGTTAATGTTGGACATTCGCCACTTTTATTTTCTCTAACATATACTCTTCGCCATTGATAAACAGTATTTTTTGAATTAATTGATTTTTTTAAATCTTTATACATATAAGCATTTTGTTTGTAATAATATCGATCCTCAACTTCCTCGGCTTCAAGTAGCTCCCTAAAATTTTTTTTATTTTTGCTTTTAGATAACGGAAGATAACTATTAAAAATAGAACTGCGTGATTTTTTATTAGGCTGGAATTCCCAGTCTGCTTCATCTTTAAAACAAATTATAAATGTTCTTTCCCTATTCTGAGGTATTTCAGTATGAATAGATGTATTAAATAAGTTCCAAAAAACAGAATATCCAAGTTCTCTCAATGATTTAGTAATAACTTTAGCTGTTTTTCCTCCATCATGGCCTCGAATATTTTTTACATTTTCTAATACTAAAACTTCAGGTTTTTTAGGTAATTCTGTTATTGCTCTACAAATTTCAAAAAATAAATTTCCTCTTGGATCCTTAAAACCTTTTTGATACCCGGCAACAGAAAATGCTTGGCACGGAAATCCACCTACTAAAACATCTACTGCTTTTATTTTTTTGAAGTTTAATTTTCTAATGTCATCTTCGTATAACGTGTGTTTATAATTATTTTTAAAGCTACGTATACTGTAAGGATCATTTTCATTAGACCACAATATTTTAAAACCTGCTTTTTCAAAGCCAGTTTCTATACCTCCAATGCCAGAAAAAAGTCCTCCAACTGTATTCATAATATATTTAATGTTAAATTTTAATGATTTTGAATCAAATATGATTATATCATAAATAATTTATGGAAGATAATTTTGATAAATATTTTATATTTGTGTCTTCTGACTCTGAAATTAGTGGATATGAGTCATATTTAAATAGAATTAAACAAAATAAATGGCCACTATATATAAAAACTAAAAACTTAAATATAATAAGTGCTTCATCTAAAGTGTTATTTTACATTGCTGGATCTTATCCAAAGTCACAATGTTTTATTGCGAGCGCTACTATAGATAAGATTAACTATATTAATCAAAGTGAGAGTGATCCTGATAATAAGTTAAAAAAAATTATTGCTTATGTAAGTTTTACTAATATTGAAACTTTTACAAAACCAATTTTAATCAAAAATTATATTGATAAATTAAGTTTTATTACTGAGGATAAAAAGAAATACTACGGTCTATATTTTCAAAGTGGTACTTGTAAAATTGACAAATTTTCCTATAAATTAATAACTGAAATTGCAAAAAATGAAAAAAAACCTATTTAATGAGCATGAAGTTAATGAATATTTCTGTGATCAATTAGCTAATAACTGGGAAAGAATAAATAAGAGAGTTATTAAAAATGAATATGTTTTTGGCTCTGCCATAGATTATCATACAAAACTATTAAAAAGAGGTATCAGCGGGAAATCACAAAAGTATTGGGATCTTATTGATAGGTATATTTATAAGTACCACAAAGAAGAACTAGCTAAATACTTTTCGATGAATAATTAGTTTTTAACTTCTTGATTAGATAAGTCAGCACCAGTATCTGGATCAAGCTCAATACCTAGAGGAGTTATGTCTTTTGGTAAGGCCGTAAATGTTGAATCAGGGTTTTCTTCATAGGTATTAACGTTAACTCTATAAATCCCAAATAAAGTAAGAATAGATAGAAAGAAAATAACATATAAAAAGAAACCATTAGGTCCAAATGTCTGCATGGATAAACTGCATAGTATTGGGCCTCCCATAGCGCCTAATCCAAAAATAATATTTAAACCAGCACCTGCTGCTACGAACTTATCTTTTGAAATATTGTCGTTAACGTAAGCAAGTATAATTGGGAATAAGGTTAATGTTGTTCCTGCTAATAAAGTAACAAATATAAATAATTTTCCTTTATCTAAAGCAGTCGAGAAATAATTGAATTTTGTAAGATTTTGAGTGAATGCATTGGGTAAAGATGTGCCTGAGAATAATATTGCTAAAATAGAAAATGTTATTGCAAATAAAGCGCTAACGATAATAACTTTTCTTCTATCCATCTTGTCTGAGATATATCCAAGTGGCCACTGAAAAAATGCACCAGCTAACGTAATTAAAATTAATAAAATTGATACTTCAAAGATAGATAAATTCATCTTTGTGGCATACACAGAAGATAAAGTTAAAATTGCAGAATAAATAAAACCAACACATAACATTGCTAAAGTTCCAAAGGGTGAAGCTTTATAAAGCTCTTTAATTTTCATTGAACTTGTTTTTTTAAATTTAGGTGGCTTTCTTTTTGTTAGTAAAATTGGAACTAATGCTATTGAAAATAAAATTGAAATTAAAATAAAAGGCTCATACTTAACGGGACTACTTACGTTAAGTAATATGTTTCCTGTTGCAAAAGCAAAGTAGGTAATAAACATATAAAGAGATAATACCTGTCCCCTTGTTCTATTGTTTGCTCTATCATTTAACCAACTTTCAACTATGATAAATATTCCAATCATAGAAAAGCCAGTTAAAAATCTTGCAAAGATCCAAACTGATGGAAAAACAAAAGTTGCATGTATCAATGAGCTTAATGAAGCTAATGATGCAGCGGCCGCAAAAACTCTTATGTGCCCCACTCTTGAAACTAAATTAGGAACTAAATTTGCCCCGGCAAAATATCCTACAAAGTATCCTGACATTAATGATCCTGTAGCAAGATAATTAAATTCTTCTATTACAGATCTAACTCCTAAAAGATTTCCTTGAAAGCCATGAGCTGTTGCTAGAATGGCAAAGCCAGCAAATAAAGCCCAGCTATTTTTTAGAACTTTGTACATTGTTAAATGTATTTCAAAATATTTTTAGCTAGAAGTGTTTTTTTAATCCAGGAAGATGGAATATTTTCAAAACCTTTTAACGCTGCAAAGTAAGCTCCAACAAAATTGGCTCTACTACAATTACAACCACCTGCTTTAATAGTTTTATGCACTGCATCTTTATAAGTTTTAGAGGTAATCATGGCATGGACAGAGCCCATAAAGGTGCCAGGATAACTGCAGGCTTTTCCAAATTTTTTAACAACACTAATATGGTTTTGATTTTTGTGTCTAAGTACTTTTTTAATATTAGTAATTACATCCTTAAAATATCTATTTTTTTTATATTTCTTAACAAATGTTTGAATAGGCATTTTCTCACCATTAGCAGCTAAATCTATGATCTTTAGTTTAGCCATAGCGTAGGTTTCGTTAATCTTAGAGTTAGCTACGCTTTTGATCACTTTTTTTAAATCTTTTTCATTATTATTATAAAGATAATAAGGAAGTGCAGCGCAGTAACCATCGGACTCGTTGACTTTTGTCCCGCCAGTGATGCTTTTCTTTGCTTTAATATTTTGAATTGTTTCAAGTATATTTTGATGAATCCAAGGACCATTCATAGGTTTTTTCCACTTAATCTTTTTATATTTTTTTCTAAGTTTAAGGTTCCTCCAATAAGCAGAACCTGGACCAAAATTTTTGATAATATTTTTTTTAAAGTTTTTTAAAATTTCAGATTTTTTTTTAGTTGTTGCTAAAGTCTTAAACATTACCTGGCCCACATCATTATAACCAGAGACGTTTCCTGTATTGATAGAATAAAAAGGACTTTTATTTTGTTTTAAAAAAGTGATTTCTTTTTTATTTTTTATATAACTTTTTAATTTCTTAGGGTCATAAACCCAATGCAAAGGTCTTGCTGCTGCATCTGCTACTGTTGCGCCTAAAAAAATAAAAACTTTATCCATTAGCAACAGCTTTCTTATTTGCTAGAGAACCGCAAGATGCATTAATGTCTCTTCCTCTGCTTCTTCTAAATAAAGATAAGAAACCATTATCCTGAATAG
>Ga0255759_10000801_pt1 | contig 28294 bp, 25 predicted proteins | sample 101ome_20_FD_179959 | JGI IMG/M metagenome (GOLD analysis project Ga0255759, IMG submission 179959) | Coastal salt marsh microbial communities from the Groves Creek Marsh, Skidaway Island, Georgia - 101404AT metaG (version 2) | ecosystem: Environmental > Aquatic > Marine > Intertidal zone >...
GTAGAGGTAAGCTCTAACATTTCTGCAATTTCATTTACTTTTTGATCTATTTCTTGTTGAGAAATTCCTCTATTTTTTAATGGGAAAGCTAAATTATCAAATACTGACATTGTATCGTAAATAACTGGAAATTGAAATATTTGAGCAATGTTTCTTTCAACAGGATTTTTATTAGTTACATCTTCACCATTAAATAAAATTTGTCCCTCAGTTGGTTGAAGCAATCCAGAAATAATATTTAACAAAGTTGTCTTTCCACAACCAGATGGTCCAAGAAGAGCGTAAGCTCCTCCATCTTGCCATTCTATATTTACATTTCTAAGTGCCCAATCCTCTTTTTGATTTTGTGTTTTTAAATAACTATGGCTTAAATTTTGAAGTGTAATTTTAGACATTGCTTACCAATTTGTTATTTTCATCAAAATATAAAAACTCATCTGAATTCATAAAAAGTTTAGTTTCTTCTCCAACGTTTTTTTGATGTATTCCATTTGAAAGAGATACCCAACTTAGATCTCCATTGGTAAAGTGTATAAGGCTCTCTGAACCACTTAGTTCAGATATCAAAACTTTGCCTGATATCTCTAATGAGTTTTGTCCTTCTTTATATGTAGTAATATTATGAGGTCTAATACCAACTTTGTATTCTCCATCTTTAAGGTTAGAGTTAATTTTCCATTTAACTTCATCTGATAAAAGAGAGCATGTATCTCCACTTTTTTTGATTTTGGCAATATTCATTGGGGGATCACTAAATACTTGTGCAGAATGCAAACTATTAGGTTTGTTATAAACGTCTAAAGTTTTTCCATGCTGAACAACTTTTCCTTCTAATAAAGTTGCAGTATATCCGCCAATCAATAAGGCATCTGAAGGTTCTGTTGTTGCATATACAACAATACAATCTCTATCCTCAAATAGTTTTGGTAATTCCTCTCTTAATTCTTCCCTTAATTTAAAATCTAAATTTGCTAAGGGTTCGTCAAGTAAGATTAAATCAGAGTCTTTAACTAAAGCTCTTGCAAGAGCAGTTCTTTGTTGTTGTCCTCCTGATAATTCATTGGGTCTTTTGTTAAGCATTGGTGAAAGTTTTAATAATTCTGCAACTTTACCAACTCTATTTTTAATCTCTTCACTTTTAACTCCAGATATTTTTAAAGGAGATGCAATGTTGTCATAAACATTGAAATTTGGATAATTGATAAATTGTTGATAAACCATTGATACATTTCTTTTTTGAACTTTTACTCCTGTAACATTTTTATCATTAAACCAAATCTCTCCGTTGGTTGGTTTATCTAAACCAGCCATTATCTGCATCAAGGTTGTTTTTCCTGCTAAAGTAGATCCTAACAATACATTAATTGTATTCTTTTCTAGTTTTAAATTTGTTTGATAAATATGAGTTTCTAATCCAACTTTTTTTTCAACGTTTTTAAGTTCTAAACTCATAATTTTATTTAGATTAAATTTTGAAAGAAGGGCGTGTTTACGCCCTTCTTGTATTTGAATTTATTTACAAAATAAAATTAGTTCCAAGCTTTTTCGTAAGGAACTGTTTTACCTTGTGGTTTTTCATCACGTTTTGCTTTTGGTGATCCAGGTTGACCTAACCAGTAGCTTGCGCCTTTTGGTTCAGACAATCTTGGTCCACATCCACCGTACGTATTGTTAGCTTTATCAGCAGCTTCCATACGTGACATAACTAAGTTCATCTCTTCTGCAAGACGATCCATAGCTTCTTGTGGGCTAAAAGCACCAGAGTTTACATCTCCAATTTGTTGCCACCAGATTTGTGCAAGTTTCGGATAATCCGGAACGTTAATACCTGTAGGTGACCACAATACTCTGTTAGGTGATCTGTAGAATTCTACTAATCCACCTAATTTTGGAGCTCTCTCTGTGAAAGATTTGTGGTTGATATCGCTATCTCTAATGATTGTTAAACCAACGTGGCTTTTCTTTAGAGACACAGTTTTTGATACAACGAACTGAGCGTATAACCATGCAGCTTTTCTTCTTTCAACTGGAGTAGACTTGAATAAAGTCCATGATCCAGCGTCTTGATATCCAAGCTTCATACCTTCATCCCAGTAAGGACCTTTCGGTGAAGGACCCATTCTCCATAAAGGATTACCATTGTCATCAACTGTTTTGTTTCCAGAACTCTTAGGCGCTACCATTGATGCTGTAAACGCTGTGTACCAGAAAATTTGTTGAGCAACGTTACCAGATGATAAAGCTGGTAGTGATTGGTAGAAGTCCATACTTGCAGCCCCTGGAGGTGCGTATGCTCTTAACCATTCATCCCATTTTCTAATTGCATAAACTGCTGCTGGTCCATTAGCTGCTCCACCTCTTGCAACGTCTGCACCAACTGGATTACAAGTTCCTGCTTCCATTCTGATACCCCATTCATCAACAGGTACACCATTAGGTTTTCCAACTGACCCTGCTCCAGCCATTGATAGCCAAGCATCAGTCATTCTCCAACCTAAGTCAGGAGCTCTTTTTCCGTAGTCCATGTGTCCGTAAACTCTTACACCATCGATTTCTTTAACATCGTTAGTAAAGTATTCAGCAATATCTTCATAAGCTGACCAGTTTACTGGTACTCCTAAATCATATCCGTATTTAGCTTTAAAGCCTGCTTTTATATCTGGCTTATCAAACCAATCTTTTCTAAACCAATAAAGGTTTGCAAATTGTTGGTCAGGTAATTGATATAATTTTCCATCAGGACCAGTTGTGAATGATTTACCAATGAAATCATCGATGTCTAATGTAGGTAATGTTACTGCTTTACCTTCACCAGCCATCCAGTCTGTCAAATTAACTGCTAACTGCAATCTTGAGTGCGTACCAATTAAATCAGAGTCATTGATATATGCATCATACAAGTTTCTTCCAGTTTGCATTTGTGTTTGTACAGCTTGTACTACTTCACCTTCACCAAGCAGCTGATGATTTACTTTAATTCCAGTAATTTCTTCAAAAGCTTTAGTTAAGACTTTAGACTCATATTCGTGAGTAGGAATTGTTTCAGAAAGAACGTTAATTTCCATTCCTTTGAAAGGTTTAGCAGCTTTTTGAAACCACTTTAATTCCTTTACTCTATCTTTCTCAGATAATGTAGAAAGACTGAACTCACCAGTTGCATACTTCTTAACTGCATCAGCATAAGAAGATGTAACCATTAATGAGAATGAAACAGCAAAAGCTAAGATTTTCATAAATGATCTTGTCATTATTTATTCCCCTCTTTTGTTTGTTTGAAACAAAAGATAACAAATATTAATGATAAGTGTAAAGGTTTTATATTGTCTTAATCAATTCTTAGTTGAATTATGTTATTAAAGTTCTCTTAATTGCTTTTTGCCAACCAGAAATTAATTTTTTTCTAGATTGATTTTTCATTTTTGGTGAAAATTTTTTATCTAATGACCAATTTTTTGAAATATCATTTAATGATTTATAAACACCAATTTTAAGACCGGCCATAAATGCTGCACCAAGAGCTGTTGTTTCATCAACTTTAGGTCTTAATACTTTTACATCTACGATGTCTGAAAGAAATTGAGAGAACCAGTTATTTTTAACCATGCCTCCATCAACTCTTACTATCTTTGGACGAAGACCATCGTTTTTCATTGCCTCAAATAAATCATAAGTTTGATATGCAACAGACTCTACTGTTGCTCTAACAATTTCACTTATTCCTGTATCTCTAGTTAATCCACTTAGAACTCCCCTTGATTTTGCATTCCAATATGGTGTTCCTAAACCTGTAAACGCTGGAACAAGATAAACTCCATGATTATTTTTTAATTTTTTAATAATTTTTTCAGAGTCTGATGCTTTTTTTAAAAATTTTATTTTATCTCTTAACCACTGAACTCCAGCGCCTGCAATAAATATTGACCCTTCCAATGCATAAGTTGTCTTTCCATTAATTCTATATCCAATTGTAGTTAACAATCTATTTTTTGAATAAATTATTTTGCTTCCTGTATTTAACAAAACAAATGCACCCGTCCCATAAGTGCTTTTGAGAGATCCTGGTTCAAAACAACATTGGCCAATAGTAGCTGATTGTTGATCTCCTACCATACCTGTTACAGAATAAGACTGACCTGTTATTTTTGGATCAGTATATCCAAAATCATCAGAACAATCTTTTACTTCTGGCAATATATGACTTGGTATTTTTAAAATATCCAAAATTTGTTTATCCCATTTATTTGTAGAGATATTAAAAAGCATTGTTCTGCTAGCATTTGTTGCATCTGTAAAATGATTGGTGCCTTTTGTTAATTTCCATAATAAAAAACAATCAACTGTCCCAAATAATAATCTTTTTTGTTTAATTAATTGTTTTGCTTTTGGAACATTGTCTATAATCCACTTAATTTTTGTTGCTGAAAAATATGCATCAATTAGCAGTCCTGTTTTATTATAAATTAAAGTCTCTTTTTTTTGTTTTATAAGTTTATTGCAATAATCTACTGCTCTTCTATCTTGCCATACAATAGCATTATAAACTGCTTTTCCTGTATGCTTGTCCCATAAAATAGTTGTTTCTCTTTGATTGGTTATTCCAATTGTTAAAATTTTTCCTTTAAGTTTTTTGCTCTTTTGAATTACATTTTTTAAAACTTTTTGAGTAGTTGACCATATTTCTTCTGGATCATGCTCTACCCATCCATCTTTTGGAAAGTATTGAGTAAACTCTAACTGCGATACAAATACAGGTTTTCCTTTAAGATCAAACAATATTGCCCTGCTGGATGTAGTTCCTTGATCAATTGAAATAATGAATTTTCTCATATTTTTAGTCTAATATTTTTTTTCAATTAATAATATATTTTTTTAATTTTAATTAGTTAATTAATTATGATTTAATTTTACTGATTTTGTTAGTAAGATTAAAATTATAAATTATTTTTTTACGGAGAAACTTAATGACAAAAGTTGCAATTATTGGTGCTGGACCATGTGGTCTATCGATGCTTAGAGCTTTCGAGCATTTGGAAAATAAAGGTGAAAAAATCCCTGAAGTTGTTTGTTTTGAAAAACAAGAAGACTGGGGAGGTCTTTGGAATTATAGTTGGAGAACAGGATCAGATCAATACGGAGACCCAGTTCCAAATAGCATGTACAGATATTTGTGGTCTAATGGACCAAAAGAATGTTTAGAATTTGCTGATTATTCTTTTGATGAACATTTTGGTAAACCAATTCCATCATTTCCTCCAAGAGAAGTTTTATATGATTATATTCTTGGAAGAGTAAGCAAAGGAAAATTAAAAGATAAAGTAAAATTTAATACGAGAGTTGTAAGCACAGTTTATAAAAATGACAAATTTGAAGTTAGCTATCAAGACAAAGTTAATGACAAAATTTTAAAAGATACATTTGATTATGTAGTAGTATCTACTGGTCATTTTTCTGTTCCATTTATTCCTGAATATAAAGGTATGGATAAATTTCCTGGAAGAATAATGCACTCTCATGATTTTAGAGATGCAGAAGAATTTAGAGGAAAAGATGTTATCGTTCTTGGAAGTAGTTATTCTGCAGAAGATGTTGCTCTTCAATGTAATAAGTATGGAGCAAAAAGTGTAACAATTGGTTACAGACATAATCCGATGGGTTTTAAATGGCCTAATGGAATGAAGGAAGTTCATTATCTTGATAGATTGGAAGGAAAAAAAGCAATCTTCAAAGATGGAACAGAGCAAGATGCTGATGTAATAATTTTATGCACTGGATACCTGCATCATTTCCCATTTATTGATGAAAGTTTAAGATTAAAAACTTCAAACAGACTATACCCACCAAAACTTTATAAAGGTGTTGTGTGGCAAGATAATCATAAACTTTTATATCTTGGAATGCAGGATCAATTTCATACTTTTAATATGTTTGATTGTCAGGCTTGGTTTGCTCGAGACGTTATTATGGGTAAAATTAAAATGCCAAGTGATAGTGAAATTGATAGCGATATTAATAAGTGGGTTGCAATGGAGGAGAAGCTAGAAAATCCAGATCAAATGATCGATTTTCAAACTGAGTACACAAAGGAGCTCCATGAAATGTCGGATTATCCAAAAATTGATTTCGAATTAATTAGAAAACATTTTAAAGAATGGGAACATCATAAAGTTGAAGATATTATGACTTATAGAAATAAATCATTTTCTTCTCCTGTTACTGGATCTGTTGCACCAATTCACCATACACCGTGGGAAACTGCAATGGACGACTCTTTAAAAACCTTTTTAAATAAATAATAAAATATAAATTAAGGCTGCTTAAAAAAATTAAGCGGCCTTAATTATCTTCTTTTCTAAAATAAGGAATTAGAAATACAAAACAGGCAACTAAAAAAAATAAACTTCCAAACATTGCCCAAAAACTTCCAATACTAGAAATAATAAATCCAATTGCTGAGATAATAAATAAAACCCATCCAATTATATTAATAGTTTGGTTTTTCATTTATTATAAAAAATTAATCTATTCCAAGATGTTTTTTTCTTTTTCCAACCCAAGTTCTAATTAGATTGTCAAAAATCAAACCAATAAATGCAACGCATATTCCAAGTGTCAAACCAATACCCGCTCCATTTTTATCTGAAAGTGCTTTTAAAATATATTGTCCTAAGTCCTCCGTTCCAATAAATGCACCAATGATTACCATGAACAATGCAAATACAATTGTTTGATTTAATCCAAGCATCATATGTGGAAAGGCTAATGGGAATTCTATTTTAGTAAGTCTTTGAAATTTATTTACACCTGACATGGTTGCAGCATCATGCAATCCGGCTGGTACACTTCTTAATCCTTCAATTGTATATCTTGTTGCAGGAATAGTTGCATAAACAATTACAGCAATTAATACTGATGTATCTGTGATCCCAAATAACATCATTACTGGAATTAAATATACAAACGATGGGAATGTTTGAAAAATATCGCACACACCCAACATAAAGTTTGCAGAATGTTTGTTCTGAAAGCACAAAGTTCCAACTGTAAATCCAATCATACATGAAATAATTACACCAAATGTTGCCATATAAGTTGTAACTAATGCTCTATCCCACCAAGGGCTTAGGGCAATAAATAATGTCAGTGCACAAACTACTAGTGCTGAACGAATTCCACCAATTAAATATCCAGCCCCAACTACTAATACTAAAGTAGCAACAGCAGGCATTCTTAAATATAAAGCTCTCATTGGTTGAAGAACTTCTTTAATTAACCACGTATTAAAAGCTTTGATGTAAACAAAGAATGTTTCAAATATCCAATCAACTCCTTTATTCCAGAAGTCCGCAGTTGATATTCCTTTATTATGTGGAACTTCAAATAAATAATTAAAACCTTCTTTAAAATAAAAAGAACCAATATAAGCAGATAAAATTCCAATTATTACTGCGCCACCAAAAAATATTAAATTCTTGTTTCTTTGATAAAAAGTTAGGTTTCCAAAATAATCGATTTGTTTATTTGCCCAAGCTAAAGACATTTTATCTAATAAAATCGCAATCAAACTGATGCAAAGACCTGCCTCTAATGCTAAACCAATATTTAATTGGTTAAGAGCTAGTAACAAATTAAACCCTAAACCTTTAGCACCAATAAATGCAGAGATCACTGCCATAGAAAAACAAACCATAATTACTTGGTTTACTCCTATTAGAATGTCTCTTCTTGCAGTTGGAATTAATACTTTTGTCATCAATTGCCAATTAGTGCATCCACTCATCCTGCCAGCTTCTATTACTTCAGGCGGAATTGCTCTTAATCCCAATAAAGTTAATAAAATCATAGGAGGTACAGCAACTACCATGGTTATAATTACAGCTGCGTGATCGCCTACTCCAAATAAAACAAGTGCAGGAACTAAAACTGCATACTGAGGCATAGTCTGCATAACTAAAAGTATTGGATACAAAGCTTTTTCAACACGCTTACTTTTAAAGGCAGCAACACCTAAACCTAAACCAAAGATAAAGGATAATGGTGCAGCAACTAATATAAAAGAGAGTGTTTGCATTGACGGTTTCCACTGTCCAAATATTGAAATGTAAACCATTGTTAATCCTGCAAATATCGCAAGACCTGGTCCACTTAATTTATAAGCAAGGATTGCAAAACCTGCCGCAACAATTGTCCAAGGCAAACCAGGTAACTCAGCCCAAGGATTTGCATCAATATAATCCCAACTTGTAAATGCAACAATTGTCTCAAGACCTCCAAGTAAAACTTCTCTAATTAAACTTATTAGAAAAGTCATAAAGGAAGTTAAGTTTCTACTTACTTCTAAAAGTAAAGGTCTGGTTTTAAATTCTTGAACATCTGGATCCCAAAATTCCATTGGCATCCATTCATTCATTAAGAAGAATAAAGAGTCGTTTATCCAAATAGGCAGCCAACCAAGAAGTGGTGGTAATCTCCAAAATACATCGAAGGCGTAATATCTAACTTCTTTACCAAGAAAAACAAATGTACTTTGATTTGGGTCTTTTACAAATTCTGCTTGTCCTCTGATAAATTTATAAGTCTCAGGAACATCGATAGAAAAACATAAAGCAAAAAATACAACTAATAAAAATAACCATTGAAAAAGTTTTGGATATTTTTTTATTAGTTCCATAATTAACTGTGATTTTTTCTGCCTCCAAAAACTGTTTGAATAATTTTAGATGGGTTTATAGATCCAACAATTTTATTATCTTGATCTACAACTGATACTGTTTTTTCTTGAGTAAGAATTTTTTCAGCTACATTTTCAATTATTTCATCTTTTAAAACTTTAAAATCTCCTGAACTTTCAGAAGTTAATTTATCCATTACATCTTCAATTGTTAATACTTTTTCTCGTGGAACTTCTTCTGTAAATTTTTTAACGTATTCTGTTGCTGGGTTTAAAACGATATTTGCAGGTGTATCCAATTGCTCAATAATTCCATCTTTCATAATTGCAATTCTATCTGCAAGTTTTAATGCTTCATCGAAATCATGCGTAATAAACATAATAGTTTTTTGAAGTTTTTCTTGAAGTCTTAAAAATTCATCCTGCATTTCTTTTCTAATTAATGGATCTAGTGCTGAAAAAGGTTCATCTAAAAACCATATGTCTGGTTCAACAGCTAATGATCTTGCAATACCTACTCTTTGTTGCTGACCTCCAGAAAGCTCTCTTGGAAAATAGTTTTCTCTTCCATCTAATCCAACTAATTTTACCATATTCATTGCTTTAGCAATGCTATCTTCAGTTTTGATACCTTTGATTTGAAGAGGGAATGCAATATTTTCTACAACTGTTTTATGTGGAAGAAGTGCAAAACTTTGAAAAACCATTCCCATTTTATTTCTTCTAAGTTCAATGAGTTCTTTATTTTTTAATTGGAGTAAATCTTGTCCTTCAATAAAAATTTTTCCACCTGTTGCATCTGTTAATCTTGAAATACATCTTAGCAACGTTGATTTTCCTGAACCTGAAAGGCCCATAACAACCAACATTTCTCCTTTAGAAACTTCAAACGATGCATTGTTTACACCAACAATACATCCATTTTCTTGAAATGTTTTAGCATCTACATTGCCGTTTGCTTCTTGAAGCATTTTTTTGGCATTGGTTCCAAAAATTTTATAAACATTTTCACATTTAATTACTGCTTCAGACATAAAATTCAAATCAAGTTATATGAAATTCAGATAAAATTAAATCTATATAATTGATGCTCTCCCATTTAAAAATTTTTAATAAAATAAACCCTTGTATCAATTCCAGTACTTAAAAAACTTAATGCTTCACCACTTACTGTTATAGTTTCATCAACACCAACGTTATTCCCACTAACTGTAAAACCTGCAAAACACTTGCTTTTTTCTTTATCCCACTTAACAAATGTTTCGTCTATTTTGTTTCCATTAATTGTATAAATTTCGTGTGCTCTAAAATTTAAAAAATTTGCACCCATAATTGCTCTTTGCGGAATAAGTTTTGTTGCATTGCAAACTGCTTCATATAATTCATCTGTTAATCTGTAATGATCTGTGCCATCAAAAGTTACTAAAATACCTGAAGGTAGTTTAGATATTAATGCACTAAGTTTCTTTTCTTTTGCAATTCTTTCTTCCTCTAATTTCATTTTTTTTACTAATTCATCACCTTGTCCAAACATTTTATTCAAAACTGTAAAAGATAAGATTATAATTATTGTAATAAGCACTAAACCACCAAATTGTTTAATTGGCTCTGGTAACTCTTTCAGTTTGTTAAAATAAATTTCCTTTGACATTATTCTTGTAACTTACCGTTCTTCCAAATTCCTTCTTTTTGAGTTCCATCAGACCAAGTAAAAGTTCCTTGTCCGTTCATAAATCCATTAGCCCATTCTCCTTCATACTTAGATCCATCTGGAAAAGTTAAAATTCCTTGTCCACTCCACACACTATTTTGAAACTCGCCTTCATAAACATAACCATTTGGCCAAGTCTCAACTCCTTGACCTTGTTTTTTGGTTTTAACCCATTCACCTTCATAAGTTGTCTTATCTGTGTAAACCCATTTGCCATAACCATTTTCACAATTTCCTTCTTTGCATCCTGTGCTACGTGCAAAAACTGAAGTGCTAATTAAGGTACTTAAAAATATGAAAAGGAGATATTTTTTCATAAGTATATTTTACACAAGATTGAATAAAAAAAAATCCCCCCCAACATAGTTGGGAGAGATTTCTAAATTTTCGGAATTAATCCTTATTTAGTAAACGCTTGCCAAACACTCTTGTTGTCAGCTAACCATTTTTTAGCTGCATCTTCGTGAGTCATTTTGTCAACGTCAACTAAAGCAGCCATTGCTCCAATTTGACTTGTAGAGAATGACATTTTTTTGAACGCCGCTGCTGCTGCAGGGTGAGTTTTTGGGAAATCCTGATGAACTGCTTTTTTCAAGTATCCATCTGGAGAACCGCATTTACCATCACCACCGTCTTCTGGTCTGCAACCTGCTGTGTATGGAGGGAAATCAATAAATGTAAAACCAGCACCATCTGTAAAGTTTGGTGTCCAGTTAAAGATTATAGTTCCTCTTCCTTCTTTTTCAGCTGCTGATAATTCAGCCCATAGTGCATCAGCACTTCCAGCGAATTTAACCCACCATAGATCTCCTAAACCTAAAGCGTCAACTCTTTGAGGGATTAAGTCACCATGCCAAGTTTGTGGACCTTCTAACATTCTTCCTTTTCCATCTGGTGAATCAGGAGTTGTGAAGTTCTTAGCACAATCTGGGTTTTTTAAAGCTGTCCAGTCTGGTAGACCTGGGCATAGACCTTTTTCAGCAACCCAGTTAGGATATCCCATATCCTCTAGAGTTCTTGCTTCATGATCACCCCAGTCAAGTAAACCACCTTTATCTAAAGCTGTTGTAAATGATTTACCAAAAGCTGATTCCCAAACTTCGTGTGAAATAGTTACATCACCTATTCTAATAGACTCGTATACTGCTTGTGAGTCAGCGTTTACGTATTTAACGTTGTTACCCATACTTTCAAAAATTCCACCAATAACGTAAGCCATAACAATTTGGCTTGACCAGTTATGAGTTGGGATAACAATCGGCTTTTTACTATCTGCTGCATTAGAGATACCTGCAAAACTTACTGCAGAGATAACTACTGCTGATAGTAGAGATATTAATTTTCTCATTAGTTCCCCTTTCTTAATATTAAGTATTTAAAGTATCCTTAAATTCGAAGTTATAGTCAACAGCAGTTAATTATAATATATATATATAAATTTTATGAGTACTGTATTATCTTAATTGAAATAATGTTTTTCTTATAAAACTTTATGCAAACAAGTTTAAGTATTAAAGAACCGGGACTAAATGCGCTTCCACCTGGAGTTGAACGCTATGTAATTAATGGAGGTGGTTTAACTGGAATTCAAATTCTTCCTGATGATGAAATTGAAATTATAAATAATGAAGGAAATCAAATTTGTGAAATATCTATTTTTAATAAAGATGGAAAATCAGATTTAGCAATTTTAAATTTAAAAGAAAGTAGAGACAGTTCTGAAATTAAAAAAATTCTTTTCAAAAAGGATGAAACATCTTTGCAAGCTTTATATCAATTAAAGAAAAGAAACTTAGATATAGAAAAATCTAAAGCAGCAATTGTTTTTGATAAAGATTGTATTGCTGGTGAAACTATAAAATTAAAATCAAAAGATAAGTGTTACGGTATTTTTGCAGCACCAGGAAATGCAATGCTGGTTCATGAGCAAAATCCTTCTACAGATTTAACTGTAATGGTTAAAAGAGCAGAAATTAAAGCTGATAAAGAATTTTCAATCATTCCTGATCCCGTTTATGATCCATCAGGTGAAATAGATATAAAAAGAACAACAGCAGACTCTTATCAAGTAAAAGAAGGAGATTATATTCAAGTTATAACTCCAACTGGAAGACAGTGTTCGGACTTTGTTGCTTTTGATACAGCCAAACTAGATAAAGGACAAGAAAACGGATTAGATTGGCAAACAACAAGAACTTTTATGGGTCATACTTTTCCTGGCCCTGGTTTATTTTCAAAATTTTATGATGTTGATCACGAACCCTTAATTGAGGTTGTAAGAGATACGGTTGGCATACATGATACTTTTAATTTAGCATGTACATCAAAATACTATGAAGATGCTGGTTACTTTGGACATGCTAATTGCTCTGATAATTTAAACGATAGCCTTGAAAAATACGGTGTGCAAAGAAAAAGAGGGTGGCACGCAATCAACTTATTCTTTAATACATCTGCGGGTGGTCAAAACTCAGTTTTATCTGACGAGTCTTATGCAAGACCTGGCGATTATGTAATATTTAGAGCTTTAAAAGATTTAACTTGTGCAACAACTGCTTGTCCTAGTGATATTGATAGCTGTAATGGTTGGAATCCAACTGATATTTTTGTTAGAACTTACGACAAGAAAAAAGAATTCACAAAGTCATTTGGATTTAGAATGAAAACAGATTCAGAAAACAAACTCACAAGAAATACTGGTTTCTATGAAAGAACATCAAAGTTAACTAGAAACTTTGTTGATGCTAGAGGTTTTTGGTTACCTAACGATTATACAAAGCACGGAGTTATTAATGAATACACTGCTTGTAGAGAAAAAGCAGTTGTAATTGATTTATCTTCTTTGAGAAAATTTGAAATCATTGGTCCAGATGCAGAAGAATTAATGAATTATACTTTAACTCGTAATGTTAAAAAATTATCAGTTGGTCAAATAGTTTATTCTGCAATGTGTTACGAAAATGGAATGATGTTTGATGATGGAACATTATTAAGATTAAGTGAAACTGGATTTAGATGGGTATGTGGTGATGAGTATGCTGGAGAATGGTTAAAAGAACAAGCTAAGAAAAAAAATTACAAAGTAATAATTAAAAATTCTACAGATCAAATTAATAACATTTCATTACAAGGACCTAATAGTAGAAAAATTTTAGAAAAATTTATTTTTACACCGCCTACTCAACCAACTATTTCTGAACTTCAATGGTTTAGATTTACAATCTGTAGAGCAGATGATTTGAAAGGAATTCCATTAATCGTTTCAAGAACTGGTTATACGGGTGAACTTGGATATGAAATTTGGTGTCACCCTGATCATGCTCCTGAAATTTGGGACAAAGTTATGGAAGCTGGAAAAGATGAGGGATTAATTCCAGCAGGATTTGGGGCATTAGATTTACTTAGAATTGAAGCTGGTTTAATTTTATTCGGAAATGAATTTGATGGTCAGCAAGATCCTTTTGAAGCAGGAATTGGTTTTGCGGTTCCATTAAAAACAAAAACAGATGATTTTATTGGTAAAGAAAATTTAATTAAAAGAAAGGAAACCCCACAAAAGAAATTGGTTGGTCTTGAATTAATAGGAAAAGAAAAAGCTAATCATGGAGACTGTATTCATATTGGAAGAGCACAAGTTGGTATAGTAACAAGTGCATGTTTATCTCCCACTCTAAATAAAAATATTGCATTATGTAGAATTGATGTTGGTCATTCTGAAATTGGAACAGAAGTCGAGGTTGGTAAAATTGATGGTCATCAAAAAAGAATTCCAGCAAAAATAGTTGGTTTTCCTCACTACGATCCACAAAAAACTAGAGTTAGATCATAAATGTCAAAAGCAACAAAAGACTTATTAGAATTTTGGGAGGATCAATTAAAATTATCTCACACATCATCAAATTACTTTTTTAGAAAATCACCTTCTCATTATCATATGATGTTGTTAGTAATGACTGCTTATAAATTAAACCAAAACTTATCTGTCGAGGAATTAAAAACAAAGCTATTTAAAACATCTAGACCTAAGTCAGCTTTAATCATTACAGAGGCATGTGAAAAAGGTTTCTTTTATTTAGAAAAAACTTCAGAGGATCAAAGAAAGAAACATATAAAACCCAGCCAATCATTTATCGCAGAATTTAACGATTATTTAAGCACTCTTAAAAATTTAAGTTTTTAATTAAAAACTTAATAACTTTCAGGTTGTATATCTTCTATATTTATAAAAATTATATATAAAAAAAATTATATATTTCACCTATGCAAAAAATAAAGTCCAGCTATGTCATTACCAACAAAAGCAAAAGTAGTTATCATCGGTGGAGGAATTCACGGATTAAGTACAGCATGGAAGTTATCAGAGACTTATAAAAATCCTGGTGACATTGTAGTTTTAGAAAAAAAAGATACAGCGGCAGGTGCAAGCGGAATTGCTTGTGGAGTAGTTAGAAACAACTATTTCCAACCTGCAATGAGAGAATTAATGGCCCATTCAGTTTCTGTTTGGGAAAGTGATCCAAAAGCATTTAAATATAATCCAGTAGGTTACATGCAAATCTCACCTGAAGTTATGCATGAAGATGTAAGAAGTATTTACGAACAACAAAAAGCAATTGGTTACGAATCTGTTTTCATCGAAGGTGAAAAAGATTGCATGAATTACATGAAGGGAATTTTTGATGATTGGCAAGCACAAGGAATTACTTCTGTGCTTCACGAAAAAAAAGGTGGATACGCATTTAATAAAGATTCAATTAAAGCATTAGAGAGTAAAGCAAACAACAACGGAGTAAATGTTCACAAGGGAGTTAAGGTTACAGGATTTAAAAGAGGAAGTAACAGTAATGCTGTTACAGGCGTTGTAACTGATCAAGGAACAATTGATTGTGATCAAGTTGTAGTTGGTGCTGGACCATGGGTTAGAGATTTTTGGAATATGTTAGAACTTCCAAAGACAACTGAGATTAAAGGTAAAGATGGAAAATCACATGAAGTTGAAATGTGGAAATACTGGTTTTTACAAGAAGGTGTTTTAGGAGTTGATGCAGATTATTTAAGAACAAACGAAGGTAAACAACCTCCTGTAATTCACGTTGATACAGATGCACCTTTGCATTCTGATGCAACAGGAAAATTAATTACAGATGAACTTTGGGGAATTTATTACAAACCTGATATTGAAGGTTTAGGAGTTCAAGGTGGAACTTCTCCTTACATTGTTCAAAAACATTTTGATGAAGTAAATGTTGATCCATATGGAATTGAGTCTCCAGAGTTTCAAACAACAGATAAGTTTGCAGATATGTGGACTTCAGCACTTGCACACATTCAAAAAAGATTTGTTGGAAAATCAAACTTATACAGAAAAGGTCCATCAGGTGGACTTGGATGTTTAACACCAGATAGTTTTCCAATTTTTGATAGATTTTTTGAAAACGTTTACATGATTGCAGATGCAAACCATGGTTACAAAATGATCGGTGTCGGTCATTTAGTTGCGCAGGAAATTTTAGGACAAGAGAGTGATTTGTTAAAACCGTTCAGATTCAATCGATACGCGAAAGGTGAATTACACCCCACTTCGAACAGTCCGTTTCCTTGGAGTTAACCGTTCTAAGTAGACAGACGTTTTTTTTTCAGTTACTTTTTCGTACTTAAAATTCTTAAAGGGGGACAATGACTGATCTAGAAAAACATGTAAATCAACCAGGTAGAGCTAAACTTGTAAAAAAAGTTAGAGAGAAAATTAACGAGTTAGGAATAACTTATATTTACTTTCAATTCATTTCTGTAACAGGAAGAGTTGTTGGTAAAGGAATTCCCGCAGACCATTGGGAAAGAACTGCAGAGAAAGGTTTTCAATTAGTTTACGGTGCAACTGCAAACTTATTTTTAGATCGTCACAATAATTATATTGGATACGGACCAGAAGCGATGGAGCTTGTTGGTATACCTGATCCAGAAACTTTTGTTCAGTTACCTTGGGATAAAAGAGTAGGAAGAGTTTTCTGTACATGTTTTAGAAATAGAGAAGAAAGAGAAAATCCAGGTGGTCATTTAACATCTGACTGCAGAGGAAATTTAAGAATTTTCATGGATGAATTTAAGAAGAAGCATGGTCTTGAATTAAGAGTTGGAACTGAACCTGAAATGATGTGGTTAACTAAAAATCCAGACGGAACACCTACTGGACAAGGATTTTCAAAACCATTCTGTTATCACATTGATCAGTTCGAATCTTTAAGACCTGTCTTTATGAAGGTTATTGAATATTCAAAAGCAATGGGTCTAGATATGATCCAAGGAGATCATGAAGATGCACCAGGTCAATTAGAATTGAACTGGACTTATGATAACGTTTTAAGAAATGCAGATAGACTTTCAACATATAGACAAATCTGTGCGCAAGTTGCAAGAGAAAATGGATTGATAGCTTGCTTTATGACAAAACCATTTATGGGAGTTTCTGCAAGTGGATGTCATACAAACATGTCTTTATGGAAAGGTGGAAAAGTTTCAGTCAATAAACTTGGACATAAAAAATTACCAGGAGTTGATGAAGTGTTTAGTTATGTATCAGGTGGAACAAATACTTTTATGCCTGATACTAAAGATATGCAGATGCCAGGTAAAATTGGTTTACAATCAATTGCTGGTATCATGAAACACTTACCTGCATTAACAGCTTTAGGATCTTCAACTGTAAACTCATATAGAAGATTATGGGATCAAGGTTTCTGGGCGCCGGTTTATGCAGACTGGGGATATCAAAACAGAACTTGCGGATTAAGAGTTTCTGCTCCTGGAAGATTTGAATACAGATCAGTGGATAGTATGCATAATCCTTATCTATTAGGTGCTGCATTACTAAAGGCTTGTGATGAAGGTATTTCTAAAAAAATGAAACCTGCAGCTCCAGAGTCTAGAAATATTTACGAGGCTCAAAAAGCTGGTAAGGATGTTAAAAAACTTCCATTAAGTTTAGGGGAAGCTTTAGAAAGATTAGCGGAAGATGAAGTAATTAAATCTGCAATGCCAGATGAAATGTACAAAGTCTTCCACTGGTATAAAAATGATGAGTGGGAAAGATTCTTGGGTGCAACAACTCAATGGGATCTTGATACTTATTTAGATTGTTTACCATAATTATTATTAAGAAAGGAAAAGTATGTGCGGGATAGCTGGACTTATTCACAGAGGAAATACCTCTAAAGTAGGTTTTGAACTACAAGGTATGCTTCAAGCCTTAAAACATAGAGGCGAAGACTCTACTGGATATGCGTTGTACGGTAAGACTGATGGTCAAAACTTTATAATGCGTTTTAAGGTTGGAGAAAATGTTGGAGAAGGAAGTACTTCTGTTATGGAAGATGTTTCTGTTTATGACGAAAGAAAGAAAGTTGTAGATAATTATTTAAAAGAGTTAGGAGCAAAAATTGTAAAAGAAGAAAGAATTCTTCCCTACTCTTTAAGATATGAAATCCAATATGATAAAGATCTTATGGAATTTTCTCAAAGAATTGAGAGTGTCCCAGGTGTTGAAATCTTATCAATGGGTAAATCTTTAGAAGTAATTAAGGATTTAGGTAATGCAGAAGCAGTATGCCAAAGATACAGCTTAGATAAGGTTGAAGGAACGCACGCTATCGGTCATGCTAGGATGGCAACAGAATCTGGTGTAGATATTAAATCTGCTCACCCTTTCTGGGGATATCCATTTAGTGATGTATCTGTTGTACACAATGGTCAGCTTACAAATTACTGGAATAATAGAAGAGTATTAGAAAACAAAGGCATGAGATTTATGTCAGAGTGCGACTCTGAATTAATCGCAGTTTATTTAGCTGAAAAAATGAGAAATGGCGCAACACTTGAAGAAGGCATGAAAGAGTCTTTAACAGGTTTAGATGGTGTCTTTACTTATTTTGTAGCAACAAAAGACTCATTAGGTATGGCTAAAGATACAATGGCAGCAAAACCTTTAGTTTTATACGAGTCAGATGATTTAGTAGCAATGGGATCAGAAGAAATAGCAATTAGATCTATTCTTCCACAAGAAATAGATACGTATGATCCGTTTGATGGGATGGTAAAAGTATGGCAAATCTAAAAACAGGAGACAAAAAAACAAAAGCCCAATCAATGGGTCTTCATACTGAAGTTTTAACAGGAAAAACTCAGCAAAAGTTTTTTAACCCAGATGAAGCAGAAAACTTCTACTACTTTGGAACATATGATGTTGATTTCAATAAGAGAACTGAGATTGATGTTAAAGACATGGATTGTAGAGAAGCAAATAAAAAAATAGATGACCTAATGAAAGAGGGTTATGGAACAATTGTTATCAAAAACCCTCAAGGTAAACACAGCTTAGGCGTTGGAATATTAAATAAATTAAATTTAATATTCGAAGGAAGTCTTGGTTATTTTGGTTGCGGCTCAATGGATGGTCCAATTGTTAGAATTAATGGAAGAGTTGGATGGTCTTGTGCAGAAAATATGATGGCAGGAAAAGTGGTTATTGAGAAAAATGCTGGATCATGTTTTGGCGCAGCTATTAGAGGTGGAGATTTAATCTGTAAAGGTAGTGTTGGTGCGAGAACTGGAATTGACCAAAAAGGTGGAACAATTATCATTGGTGGAGACGCTGGTGCATTTACTGGTTTTATGATGCAAAGAGGACGAATTATAATTCTTGGAGATGTTGGAATTAACCTGGGCGACAGTATGTACGATGGGACAATTTTCGTCGGCGGTAAGATCGGTTCTTATGGTAGTGATGCAGTAGAAGCTGAACTAACAGATTCAGATATTGGTTGGTTAAAAAGAAAACTAAAAGTAGCTGAGATCGGTGATAACTTTGATGTTTCAAAGATGACCAAAGTGGTAGCAGGTAAAAAACTTTGGAACTACGATGCTCTTGAGCCTACAGAGAAAAAAGGAGCAATTTAAATGGCAAAGAAAAAAAACGGAAAAGCTAAATCAAACGGCCATTCAAATGGGAATGGAAACGGAATAGGATCTAGAAACAAAAGTTTATTGGGTCACAATGCGATCTTCACTCCTGAGGTGATGGATGACATTCATATAAAAGCAGAACTTGGAAGATACAGAATGCGTGGAATGGCATTGATGAAAAAAATTCCAACATTTGATGATTTAGTTTTCTTACCAGGAACTTTAACAAGATTTGTAATCGAAGGTTACAGAGAAAAGTGTGAAACAAAAACAATCATTGGACCAAGATGTGAAAATCCAATTGAATTAGATATTCCTGTTTACATTACTGGAATGAGTTTTGGTGCATTATCTTATGAAGCAAAAACTGCTTTAGCAAGAGGTGCAACAATGGCTGGAAGCGCTACTTGTTCTGGTGAAGGTGGAATGATCCCAGATGAAAGAAGATATTCTGAGAAATGGTTCTATCAATGTATTCAATCAAGATACGGATTTAACCCACACCACGCACAACTTGCTGATGGAATTGAAGTATTTATTGGACAAGGACAAAAAGTTGGTATGGGTGGTCACTTAATGGGTCAAAAAGTTACTGATCAGGTTGCAGAAATGAGATCATTGCCGGCTGGTATTGACCAAAGATCACCTGCAAGACACCCTGACTGGTTAGGTCCAGATGACCTTGCTCTTAAAGTGCAAGAGTTAAGAGAGTTAACAAAAAATAAAGTACCAATTCAGTTAAAACTTGGTGCTGCAAAAGTTTACGATGATGTTCGTATGGCAGCAAAATGTGATCCAGACTCTATTTATTTAGATGGAATGGAAGGATCAACTGGAGCAGGTCCTCACATTGCAGCAGCAAACACAGGTATTCCTGGTATTGCTGGAATTAGAGAAGCAAGAAGAGCTTTGGATGATGTGGGTAAAACTGGAAAAGTTACTTTAATTTATGCAGGTGGAGTAAGAGATGGTGCTGATATGGCAAAAGCTTTAGCATTAGGTGCTGATGCAATTGCAATAGGAACTGGTGCTATGGTTGCTCTTAACTGTAACAAAGAAATACCAGAGTCTAATTTTGAAAAAGAGATGGGAGTTCCAGCAGGTCATTGCTACCACTGTCATACAGGTAGATGTCCAGTAGGTGTTGCTACTCAAGATCCAAAATTAAGAAAAAGACTAAACCCAGATGATGCTGCATTAAGAGTATATAACTACTTACATGCAATGACATTAGAAGCGCAACTTCTAGCAAGAGCGTGTGGTAAAACAAATATCCACTCTTTAGAGCCAGAAGATATGGCTGCATTAACAATGGAAGCATCAGCTTTAGCGAAAGTACCTTTAGCAGGAACTAATCATACAGTTGGTGTTAAAGACTTTCATAAAATATAGGATCACTTATGGCTAAAAAGAAAAAGAAAGTTGAAAAAACAAATAACCAAGGTCAGCTAGGTAAAAAGAAAGAGACAGCTAGAGAAAAAATGATCGGTCAAACGATCGGTTATAGATATGATGTTAATCTTTTACCAGATTACTCAAGACTAACTCCATTTCTTAAAAAATATATTGAGGCAATGGGTTGGGATGATTTAAACTGGTTGGAAGATGTTCATATGGGTTATGAAGAAAATAGACCTGCTGTTTTTGATAGAAATGCAAATGGATGGGTAACTATTCCAAGTAAGATTAAATTACCTAATAACCAACAAGACAGAGACATGATTGCAAGAGAACTTCTTGTTAAGTTTCAAATGTCTCCAAATCATCCGCTTGTTGATTTGAAAAAAGCTTACCTAAAATTTTAGAATCACACAGTTAGTTTTAAAAAGTAGTAGTTGATAATTTGTTAAAGTTATCAACTATTGCTTTGCTTTTTATTGTTGTTTCCACCTTTTAAAATAAATAATATTCATCAACAGCTTAAGTTTACAAAATAAACTTGTTAGAAAATATTTTTACTTAAGTTGAATTAAATATAGGGAGGAAAAGCACGATGACTGATCAACTTAGTGCGTTGACGACCATATTTACAGAGTTCTACTATTGGGTAACAGTAGTATTAATGTTCCTAATTCACGTAGGTTTCTGTATGTATGAGGTTGGAGCTTCTCGATACAAACATCATCAACATACATTAATGAAGAACACAATGCTGATACCATTGGTAACAGTAACGTGGTTCTTTTTTGGATGGTGGATATATTGGGCATTTCCAACAGGACCAGGGTTAGCACCTTCAATAATGAATGAAAGTGCTGCTTTAATTACGGATGAATCCGCATTCAGTTCAATGTGGTATAAGCCAACAAGTGATTTAATGGGAATGAACTTGAACGATCACATTAGTGGTGTGTTCTGGGCTGCATTCTTATTATTCTCATGGACTGCCGCTTCTATTGTATCGGGTGCAATAATTGAAAGAATTACAACTTTTGCATTTGGTATTTTAGCAATAGCAATTGGTTCAGTATTCTGGACAATTGATGCTGCTTGGGGATGGCATTTCGATGGTTGGATGTTGAAATTATTAGGTTATCACGACGCTTATGCGTCCGGGGTAATTCATGCAATAGCTGGAGGATTTGCTCTTGGAGTTCTAGTAGTATTAGGACCAAGAATTGGTAAGTTCTCTTCTAGCGGTGAACCAAGAAATATCGGACCAAGAAATCCTTGGTTAGTAACAGTTGGATTATTTTTAATTTATACTGGTTTCTGGGGCTTCTACGCAGCATGTAACATACCAATTTTTGATTTAGGACCAGAGTATGGAATGGAAGGAGTTACATTCTGGACAGCAACTAACATTTACGTAACACCAACAACGTTAAGTGGAATAACATTTAACTTCTTGATGTCACTATCTGGAGGATTGTTAGCAGGATATGTAATCTCAAAAGGAGATCCTTTCTGGACATATTCAAGTGGACTAGCAGGAGTAATCTGTGCATCTGCAGGAAATGACTTATATCACCCTATCCAATCAATGATTATTGGAATGATTGGTGTTTGGGTTGCTTACAAAATGCATTACTGGGTTGAGCGTAAGTTCAAAATCGATGATGCAGTTGGAGCAGTTGCAGTACACGGTTATGCCGGGTTCGTTGGACTAGTTATATGTGGTTTCGTTCTTAATGGTTATCCTTCATCTGGATACAGTGTTGGAGCTATGTGGGATGGAGCAACTTATGCAGCTATTAATCCTTTAGGACAATTTATAGGTGCAATAATTATGTTCGGTGTACTTGGTTTCTTACCAGGCTGGATCTTAGCTAAAATACTTCATGGAATGGGTAAACTTAGAATTCCAAGAGAAGTAGAATTAGCTGGTCTTGATTACACAATAATGGAAGAGGCAAAAAGCGAAGAAAAAGCTGTTGCGTCTTCATCAAGGTAAAGGAGGTATAATATGGCAACAGTAACAAACTGGATAGATCATTTAAGTGCCTCTGAAGTTCAAGGGGCTGTTTACCCAGGAGTAGGTACCGAAGGTGTTTTAGTTATCATCGGTGTTGTACTTTGGTTAGGCTGGCACGTTATATCTAACATGCAAGAAAAAGAGAAGTTAGATAAAATTGCTAGAAAAAAACCAGGTGCAAACGACTGGAAAAGCAACGTTACCGACGGGTAATTAATTTAAGGGCGCGTTTAACGACGCGCCCCTATAAAATTCGAAATGGAAAACAATCAAGAAGAAAACCAAAATAAAACACCAAGTAAGATGGCAAGATTAGCTTGGCCAAAAGCTAAATATGGAGCTATCGCCGCTGTTATTATTATTGTAGTTGTCAATTTATTATATTACAAAGACGCGATATTAAATCTGTTTAAATAAACTCATTTAAATTTATGTGTGGAATAGTTGGTATTTATCTAAAGACTAAAAAGTATGAAAAATCTTTAGGTAAATTTTTATCAGGCATGTTAGATAATATGGCTACTAGAGGTCCTGATAGTGCAGGATTTGCAATTTATACTAAAGAAAACAAAAATAATTTTAAATATTCAATTTGTTTAAACAAACTTTCAGAACAAGATTTTAGAAAAAAAATATCAAAATATTTTAAGAAAACTAAACTAATTAAATACTCTGACCATGTTGTAATGGAGACAAAAGATAAACCTAAAGAAGTTTTAAAAGTAATTAATGAAAAAATAAAAGAAGTTTCAATTGTTGGATATGGCAAAAGCATCAATATATTTAAGCAAACTGGTAATCCAAAAGATGTAGTAAAAAAATTTAAATTATCTTCTTTTTCAGGAACGCATGGAATTGGTCATACAAGAATGGCTACTGAAAGTGCAATTACAACAGAAGGATCGCATCCCTACTCTACTGCTGAAGATGAATGTTTAGTCCATAATGGATCTTTATCTAACCACAACAATGTTAGAAGAGATTTAATTAAAAAAGGTCAAAATTTTAAATCAGAAAATGATACAGAAGTTGCAGCAGGTTATATTTCAAATAAAATTTCTGAAGGAAATAATTTAAAAAATACTCTTTCAAGTAGTTTAAAAAACTTAGATGGTTTTTATACTTTTATAGCAGGTACAAAAGATGGTTTTGCATTATTAAGAGATGAGATTGCATGCAAACCAGCTGTTGTTGCTGAAACAAAAGATTATGTTGCCGTTGCATCTGAATTTCAAGCAATGGCACATTTACCTAATGTAAATTCTGCAAAAATTTTTGAACCAAAACCTGGTGTTGTCTACAACTGGTAATTATGAATTTCGATCTTAGTAAAAAGAAATTAACTGACATTAACAAATATCTCCAAAATATAGATAGAAAAAGCAATGTTAGAAAATTTAAAATAGAAAATCCTTCAGGTCATCATGCTATATGCGCAGGTTTAAAAGATGATATTGATGTAACTATCAATGGTCACACTGGATATTATTGTGCCGGTATGAACCAAAAGGCATCAGTTACTGTTAATGGAAATGTTGGAACTGGTGTTGCGGAAAATATGATGTCTGGAAATGTTATTGTAAAAGGAAATGCTTCACAGTCTGCTGGGGCAACGGGTCATGGGGGCAATCTTGTTATTGAAGGTGATGCAAGTTCTAGATGTGGAATTTCTATGAAAGGAATAAACATTATTGTTAAAGGATCTGTTGGCCATATGTCAGCTTTTATGGCGCAAAAAGGAAATCTAATTGTATTTGGTGATGCAGATGAAGATTTAGGAGACAGCATCTATGAGGCAAAAATATTTGTAAAAGGTAAAGTTAAAAGTTTAGGTGCCGATTGTGTTGAAAAAAAAATGGACGATAAAAGTATCAATGAATTAAAAAAGATATTTAAAGAACTAAATATTTCTGAAAATCCAAAGAATTTTAAAAGATATGGATCTGCTAGAAAACTTTATAACTTTAAAATTGATAATGCAGGAGCTTATTAAATGAAGAAAAAAGGTTTAAAAGAATTTAAAACATTTCCTCAATCAACTATTAATGAAATTCAAAGAGCTGCTAAAGAGGGAATTTATCAAATAAGAGGATTGGGTGCTAAACGAAAAGTTCCTGACTTTGATGATTTAGTTTTCTTAGGGGCATCTATGTCGAGATATCCTTTAGAAGGATATAGAGAAAAATGTAATACTTCAGTTGTACTAGGAGATAGATTTGCAAAAAAACCATTAAAACTTGATATACCCATTACTATTGCTGGAATGAGTTTTGGTGCCTTAGGTGCTAATGCAAAAGATGCATTAGGTAGAGGTGCATCTGCAATGGGAACCTCCACAACAACGGGTGATGGTGGAATGACAAAAGAAGAGAGAGGTTCATCTAAATATTTAGTTTATCAGCTTCTTCCTTCTAGATATGGCATGAACCCTGATGATTTAAGGAAAGCAGATGCAATAGAAGTTGTTGTTGGACAAGGTGCAAAACCAGGTGGTGGTGGAATGTTATTGGGTCAAAAGATTAATAAAAGAGTTGCTGGAATGAGGACGTTGCCAGAGGGAATTGATCAAAGAAGTGCATGTCGTCATCCTGATTGGACTGGTCCAGATGATTTAGAAATTAAAATTCAAGAACTAAGAGAAATTACTAATTGGGAAAAACCAATTTATATAAAAGTGGGTGCTGCAAGATCTTATTACGATACTGCACTTGCAGTTAAGGCAGGTGCTGATGTTGTTGTGTTAGATGGAATGCAAGGTGGAACAGCTGCAACACAAGATGTTTTTATTGAGCATGTTGGTATTCCAACTTTAGGTGCATTAAGAGAAGCAGTTGATGCCTTAAAAGAATTAAATATGCACCGTAAAGTTCAATTAATTGTTTCAGGTGGAATTAGAACTGGAGCTGATGTTGCAAAAGCACTTGCCATGGGAGCTGATGCAGTATCAATTGGTTCAGCTGCTATGATGGCATTAAATTGTAATGCAGATTTATATAGAAAAGATTATGAAAAACTTGGAACAGAACCTGGCTATTGTCATCACTGTCATACGGGGAGATGCCCTGTAGGTGTTGCAACACAAGATCCAAAACTTGAAAAAAGATTAGATCCTAAAGAAGGTGGAAGACAATTAAAAAATTATTTAACAACTTTAACGTTAGAGTTGCAGACACTTGCAAGAGCAAATGGTAAATCTGATGTAAGAAATTTAGAACCAGAAGACTTAGTTGCTTTAACAGTTGAGGCTGCAGCAATGGCAAGAGTACCTTTAGCTGGCACAAACTGGATCCCTGGATTTAAAGAAAAAGATTGATTAAGAATTTGAATTCTAATAACTTTGGCTATGCCAAAAAATCTTTCACAAATCGCTAAACAAAAAAAAATTAAATACTTTTTAATAAGTTTTGTAGACTTATTTGGAGTACTAAGATCAAAATTAGTTCCTGCTCAAGCAATTGCTGAAATGCAAAAAAATGGTGCAGGCTTTGCTGGATTTGCGACATGGTTAGATATGACACCTGCGGATAGCGATATGTTTGCAATCCCTGATCCTGATAGTTTAATACAATTACCTTGGAATAAAGAAATCGGGTGGTTGGCATCTGATTTATATATGGATGGAAAACCAGTTGAAGCATCTCCACGAGTTATGCTTAAAAAACAAATCCAAAAATTAAGAGCAAAAAAACTTCAAATGAAGTCTGGTGTAGAGTGCGAGTATTTTTTAATTTCCGAAGATGGATTGTCGATAGCTGATCCAAGAGATATTCAATCAAAACCTTGTTATGATCAATCAGCTTTAATGAGAAGATATGATCTTATAAAAGAAATTTGTGACAGTATGATTGAACTTGGTTGGAAGCCTTACCAAAACGATCATGAAGATGCAAATGGCCAGTTTGAAATGAACTGGGATTATTCTGATAGTCTAGTTACAGCAGATAGACATGTCTTTTTCAAATTCATGGTAAAAAATCTTGCAGAGAAGCATGGTTTAAGAGCAACGTTCATGCCAAAACCATTTAATAATTTAACTGGAAATGGATGTCATGCTCATGTCTCTGTTTGGAGTGGTGGTGTAAATAAATTTTTAGATAAAAAAGATGAGTTAGGGCTTAGTAAATTAGCTTATAATTTTCTTGGCGGTTTGATTAAAAATGCACAACCATTATCAGCTTTTTTTAACCCAACTATCAATAGTTACAGAAGAATAAACGCTCCTCCAACAAAATCAGGTGCAACATGGTCTCCTAGTAGTATTTCTTATACGGGTAATAACAGAACGCACATGATTAGAGTTCCAGATCAAGGAAGATTTGAGTTAAGATTGATGGATGGTTCAGCAAATCCATATTTGTTACAAGCAGGAGTGATGGCAGCAGGAATTGAGGGAATAAATAAAAAAATAAACCCTGGTAAACCTCTTCACTGCAACATGTATACAGACTATAAAAAATATCCAAAACTTGCAAAACTTCCTAATGATGTAGGTCAGGCTCTAAACATGTTAGAAAAAAGCAAGATGTTAAATAATGCTTTTGGTAAAGATGTAATTAAAAGTTATCTAAAACTGAAGAAAACTGAACTGTCTAATTTCAAAAGAAAAGAAGTATTTAATAAAAGAAAACCTATTACAAAGTGGGAAAGAGATAATACTCTAGACTGCTAACATGAAGGAATTATCGAAAATTTCTTCATGGAAATATTCTAAATTTTTATCCAACAAAAGATTTATATTTTCAAGAAAGCTAGTTCTAAAGCATTTATCTAAACAATTTATAGATAAAGCGTATAATAAAATATCAAAATGGAAAGGTTACTCTCCTACTCCTTTAGTAAAATTAGATAAACTTAATAAAAATCTCAAACTTAAAAATATTTTTTACAAAGACGAGTCTAAAAGATTTCATTTAAAATCTTTTAAAGCATTAGGTGGAGCATATGCAGTTGAAAACATCTCAAAAGGTAAAAAAAATATTGTCATTTCATCTGCTACAGCTGGCAATCATGGAAGATCTGTTGCATGGGGAGCACAAAGACTAGGTCTTGAGTGCAGAATATTTGTTAGTCAGTACGTAAGCGAAACAAGAGTTAAAGAAATAGAAAAATTTGGAGCAGTAGTAACAAGAGTTAAGGGAGATTATGAAAGCTCCTTAAAAGAATGTATCAAACAAACAAATAAGAATAACTGGCATATCGTTCAAGACGTTTCCACTAAAGATTATAAATATGTGCCTCAACTTACAATGGCAGGTTATTCAATAATGATTAAAGAAATTTCAAAACAAACTAATCAATATATTACCCATGTATTCCTTCAAGCAGGTGTTGGGGGCATGGCAGCAGGAGCTGTAGCAGGTATTGCAAGATATTTTAAAAGAATTCCTAAAATAATTGTAGTTGAGCCTAATGAAGCAGCCTGTGTTTTAAAAAGTATTGAAGCTAAAAAAATGAAAAAAATTAAAATTAAAAAAGAAAGTATTATGGGAGGTATGTCGTGTAACGAAATGTCTCTGGTACCATGGAACATTTTAAATAAAGC
>Ga0255759_10000803_pt1 | contig 28279 bp, 38 predicted proteins | sample 101ome_20_FD_179959 | JGI IMG/M metagenome (GOLD analysis project Ga0255759, IMG submission 179959) | Coastal salt marsh microbial communities from the Groves Creek Marsh, Skidaway Island, Georgia - 101404AT metaG (version 2) | ecosystem: Environmental > Aquatic > Marine > Intertidal zone >...
CCCACTTTAGGGGGAGCAGACGTGCTATCCCAAACAGAGAAGAAAACCCCTACAGAGAAGCGTTCTGGAGATGGTGGCCCACGTTATACCCCTCTCTAAAACATTTTCGTATGACAGGTGGTGAGCCCACTATGGACCCAAACACATACCGTGTGTTTGATTATGTATTGGATAATCCTAAGCCTGATCTACACCTAAACACAACAAGTAACTTTAGTGTGGATCAACGTGTATGGGACAAGTATAAAGGCTATGTACAGCGGCTATGTGAAGGGGAACAGATCGAACACTTTATGCAGTTTGTGAGTTTGGACACTTGGGGTGCTCAAGCAGAATATATACGTCACGGATTAGACTTTGATCTAGCGATAAATAGATGTGAAGAATTTATTCGAGATGTTCCCTACAGAAGCAGTTTAACGTTCATTATTACAATGAACAACCTAAGTATACTTTCCTTAAAACGACTATTAGAGTATATTGTATACTTGCGTAAAACATATACCGATACTTACCAACGTGTATGGTTCGACACTCCACTATTGTATACACCCGAATGGCAAAGCATGCAAATTCTGCCCATGGAATACCAAATAGTAATGCAGGAATGTATACGTTATATGGAGGATAACATGCACGAAATGCATGGTTTTAAAGACTATGAAGTGCTTAAAATGCGGCGTGACTTGGATTGGATGTTACAAGGTACAGACGATGTAGAACGCAAACGTGCAGACTTTTATAGATTCTTTAGTGAACATGATCGCAGACGCGGTACAAATTTTTTAGAAACATTTCCAGAGATGAGCAGTTTTTGGCAACAGTGTGAGTATTATGCAAACAGATCTAATATTTAAAGTAAATCATCTAGATACAAAAAGCGCAAGTTTTTGTGCTGCTAAATGGTACAATGCAACTATTTGGTTAGGTAGTGGCATGACTACAAGTTGTCACCATCCTCTGCCGCATAAAATTGATGTAGAACAACTTAAACACAACCCTAAACTATTACATAACACACCAGAGAAGAAAGAACAACGCAGACAGATGCAGTGCGGCGAACGTCCTAAGGGTTGTGAATACTGTTGGAAGATTGAGGACATGGGTCCTAACTTTATAAGTGATAGAGTTTATAAATCAAACATATATACTAGTGAGGAACTTCACGATGCATACAACACCCCAGTGGATAGAGACATTAATCTCATTACCCTTGAAATTGCCTTTGACAGAACATGTAATTTTGCTTGCAGTTATTGCAATCCCGCATTTAGTACAACGTGGGTAAAAGATCTTAAACAGCATGGCGGTTACACAGGGCTAATAAGTGATGGACGTAATCACTTTACACATCCTCATGACAGTAGTCAACTGTATAAGTTTGGCGAGACAAACCCCTACGTAGAAGCATTTTTTAAATGGTGGGACACAGACCTTCACCGCACTCTACGTGAATTACGCATCACAGGCGGTGAGCCTATTATGAGTGCAGAACTGTGGAGACTGTTTGATTGGTTTAGAGACAATGTAGACAAAAGCCAAACAAAACTTGCTATTAACAGTAACCTAGGCGGCAAGCCTGAACTTATAGATAGACTAGTACAAGCAAGAACATATTTGCCTAGTTTGGATGTATACACCAGTATGGAAGCAACAGGCTACAGTGCAGAATATATCCGCGATGGATTGGACTTTGAACAATGGTGGAAGAACCTATTGAAATTACATTTTGCTGATATTAATACACATTGTATGATGACTATTAACGCCCTGTGTTTGCCCACACTGCCAGACATGATAGATAAAATATTACAAGCAAGAACATTGTTTGGTGATAATTTTGCTACTATGAGTTATAATATACTACGCTTTCCTAGTTTTCAAAGTTGTTTGGTATTACCACAAACAATCAAAGACGAGTGTGTTAACAGACTAAAACAATTAGACCTAACTAACATGCAGGATTGGGAACGCGGACAGTTGGATAGATTAATAGAATATTTGCAAGTTGTTGAAACACCACATAGTGAAAGTTTTGAAATGCCAAAACTACACAACGATTTTAAAAAGTTTTATACACAATATGACATACGCCGCAATCACACATTTGCAAGAGCATTTCCAACGTTGGAAGATTGGTATGAAACGTTATGAAACAAGATTTAGATTACAATTTTCCTATAAAGACCGATACTGCCTGTACCAGCAAATGGGGATGGAGTACTATTTGGCTTAACAATGCGTCGAGTAGCAGTTGTCATAGGTGTGATGATTTTGACATACCTTTAGACAATTTTGCTAGTTTTCATAATCTACCAGGTAAAATTAAAAACAGACAGGACATGCTAAAAGGCATATGGCCCGGTGATGGATGTGAATACTGTAGAGATATAGAACAAGCAGGTGGTTTTAGTGATCGTATGCACAATAATGATATTCCTGGAATGGCACCGCGTGAACTTAAAGAAAATCCCAATGAAGTATATGTAACACCAACTACACTTGAAATATTTGCACAAAATACTTGTAATTTTAAATGTGTATATTGTAACGATTTTTTGAGTAGTAGGATAGAACAGGAGACAAAACAGTTTGATCCAAATTATAAAAAATCATCTAGAATTTTAGATAAAAAATCACAAACTAAACTTTTCGAAGATTTTTTCGATTGGCTAGAAGAAAACATACACAAACTTGTTAGGCTCCATTTATTGGGAGGCGAGACTTTTATACAACATGAACTAATGAATCGCACACTTGATTTATTGGAACGCAAACCCAGTGAAGGTTTGCAACTGTGTATTTTTAGCAATTTTAATCCCCCAGACAAGCATTTTAAAACCTACCTAGATAGAATAAAATATTTGTGGAAGCAAGGAAATATAGGCAGATTTGATCTTACAGCAAGCATAGACTGTTGGGGTCCACAAGCAGAATATGTGCGTTATGGATTAGACTGTGAAAAGTTCGAAGAAAATTTTGCGTTTGCAGCAGAACAACCTGAGGATTTTTTATGGTTAAATGTTAATCAAACAGTAAGCAGTTTTACAATGAAAACTATGCCTGATCTAATTAGGATGTTTAACAAATACAACAAGCATAGACACATTGGGCACTACGCTATGTTGGTAGATGGGTTTAGTTTTATGCGTCCTGAAGTATTTGCTTATGAAACTTGGGAACAAACCTGGAATAAAATATATAGCAGTATGCGCAGTGAAACAATAGAAGATCAGCAAACAATCAAAATTTTCAGTGGACTGCAAAGTTTAATGCGCACACGAACAGATAATGACGTAGATAAAATAAAAGAACTATACAATTATTTTGATGAAATAGATCGTAGACGTAATACACATTGGCGTGATCTATGGCCGGAACTTGTAATTAGAGAAATAGATGAAAAAGATTAAAACAGAAAAGTATTACGAAACATATGACTACAACAGTAGACGCCCTGTGTTTGTTGAACTAGAAAGTTTACGTGAAGATCAGCAAAAGCGTTTAATGGAGAGCCGATATTTTTGTATGATTCCTTGGACACATATACATGGCTTTCCCACAGGCGAAGCATATCCTTGTTGCTTGGCAGAAATGGCGCATCCAATTGGAAACATGCGGGAGAATACACTTGAAGAAATATGGAATGGTGAAGCCTATACACAGATTCGCAAGAATATGCTGGCAGAGAAACCCTGCAAAGAATGTACCCGTTGTTATGAACAGGAAGCACAGGGATTTTTTAGTATGCGTAATTCGCACAACAAACACTTTGGGCATCATGTTGATAAAGTCGACCAAGGTACTAAACCGGATTTTCAAATAAACTATTGGGATATACGTTTCAGCAATCAATGTAACCTAAAGTGTCGCAGTTGTGGACCTATGTTTAGCAGTTTATGGTATGATGATCATGTAAAAATGCATGGGCAAGCACCTAATCACAAACGTATTGAATGGGCAGGGCGCGATAAAAACGACATTTGGGAACAGATGGTTCCACATATTGATCACATTGAACAGATATATTTTGCAGGTGGTGAACCACTAATTATGCAGGAACACTACAATATTCTCAAAGAACTTGTTCGTCGTGAACGCTTTGATGTAAAATTAATCTATAATACAAACTTCAATGAGACACTATATAAAGATTTAGATGTACTAGACTACTGGAAACTATTTGAAAGTGTAAGTGTAGGTGCTAGTTTAGACGCTAGTGGTACTAGAGCAGAACTTATGCGCAAAGGAAGTAACTGGGATAAAACTGTTAGAAATAGGATAAGGATGTTGACTGTATGTCCTAATGTTGATTTTTATATTAGTCCTACAGTCAGCCTTATGAATGTACAACATGTACCAGATTTTCATCGTGCCTGGGTCAATATGGAATTGTTAAAACCACAGGATTTAAATGTTAATGTTTTACAAAGTCCAGATTGGTATCGTGTTGATTGTTTACCAGTGGATATGAAACAGGATATTACAGCAAAACTCCAAGAACATATTGAATGGTTAAGTCCTCAGGATCATTTACAACGTGCAACAAATGGATTTCGTAGTACAATAAGTTTTATGAATAATAAAGACAATACAAAACATCTTAAAAAATTTAATCAAGTTACTGAACAATTGGATAAATTAAGATTAGAAAACTTTTATGAAGTATTTCCAGAACTAGCGAGTTTGAAACAATATGCCTAAATGTATATTACCATGGATTAGTATTGAAACAACACCAATGGGAACAATGCGTCCTTGTTGCTTGACTACTAATGGTATTCCAGATATGAATTTAAAAACACATACACTGCAAGATGGATTTACCAGTGACTATATGGTAGATCTTCGTAGTGCTTTTAGAGACGGTAAGACACCTGGACAATGTCGTAACTGCTGGCGTGAAGAAGATGCTGGAAAGAAAAGCAAACGCGAATATATGTTAGAAAAGTTTAAACATATTGAAGTCGATTGGGAAAATGTTGAACAAGGCAACGGTTTACATTTTTTAGATTTAAAATTAGGAAATATTTGCAATTTAAAATGTCGTATCTGCGGTAGTTGGAGTAGTAGCAAATGGGCTAAAGAAGAAATAGATTATGTTGCTGATCAGATTCCAGCAAAAGATCATGCTGCTACACAGTGGTTAAAAGATGGTCAGTGGCCCAGAAAAAGCAAAACTTTTTGGGATCATTTAGATGAAATACTGCCAGATATTAAATACTTTGAATTTACAGGTGGTGAACCCTGGATGATTAAACAGCATTTTGATTTATTACAACGTGCAGTTGATCAGGGTTTTGCACAGGATATTGATATACACTACAATACAAATGCTACACAGTTTCCCAAAGACCCTAGTATATGGAAACATTTTAAACATATCCAAATTGCATTTAGTGTAGACAACACAGGCAAACGTTTTGAATATGAACGCTATGGTGCAAAATGGAATCGTGCAAATACTAATATAAAGAAAGTAAATGCTCTCAGAGACGATCTAAATTATCCTATTACAACACAATTATGTACTACTTGGAATGTACACAACATTTACTACATGGATGAAATATTAACCTGGGCACAGACTAAGAACTTTGACAGCATTCATTTTAATGTATTGCATGATCCGTTTGAGTTTAGTTTGAGTTGTATACCCGTTAGAGCACAAAGCCAAGTTATGATTTATTTGCAAAAGCAACAAGTAAAATGGACACAGTATGCTAGTGATATTGATGCATTAAAAAAGATCGTTGTATCTAGTAAATTTGATAGCACTACTGAACTACACACTAAACTGCGTCGAACAGATTTGTACAGAAATCAAAACTTTGCACAAAGTCATGCAAAAATGGCAAAGGCAATTGGGTATGAGCTCTAAACCAGAAAACTTGTGTATGGCACCGTGGACGCACACTTACTTGAGTCCACAAACTGAACGCAGACTGTGTTGTGCTAGTCGTGAACCTGCACAAAACTTCAAGCAATACATAGATACTGAAGAAGGCACTAACGAGTATAGGCCGCAGACACTGGATGAATGGTGGAATGGCGAACACATTCGTCGTATCCGCATGCAGATGTTAAACAACGAAGTGCCGCCTGAGTGCGAGGTTTGCGACAAGCGACTGCTTAATCAAGACGTATACAGAGATTACTTTAATCATTTGTTTGCACACAAATGGGAAGACGTTGTAGTAAACACAGAGTGGGATGGATATACGTCAATGAAACCTGTAAGTTGGGATTATAGATTTAGTAATTTGTGTAACTTTAAGTGTAGAATGTGTGGACCTATGCTAAGTAGCAGTTGGGAAACAGAGGCTCGCAAACAAGGCAAAATAGAACCTTGGATGGAAAAGACTGTCAAACAAAGTATAGAACAATTTCAAACAGATACAGTAGAACAAGAGTTTGCACAAGCAGTCGAAGAACATAAAGTTGAAGAAGTATACTGGGTAGGCGGTGAACCACTGATGTATGAACAACACTGGCAGTATATGCAACGTATAATTGAACTAGGTGATGGGCCAGGATTATATGCACGTTACAACACAAATTTGAGCAGAGTAGAATACAAAGGTATAGACTTATATAAAGATATACTAGCAAACGTTCGTGATTGGCAAATTTGTGCAAGTTTAGATGGCACTGGTGCAGTTGGAGAATATATACGCACAGGATTAAACTATAATGAATGGGTAGAATATTTTGCTATGGGTGTACACGCTGCAAAAAGCGATAAACGTAAAATGCGCATAGACTTTACACTTACACTGCCAGGACTGTGGGAAATACCAAACATATGTAGACTTGCTAGAGATTTAAATGTAGATATACTTGCAAAGGTTACTTTTGCATTTACTCCAGACATTGCAATGTCGCCTTTGTTCTTGCCTCGCAAATTATTAGAACGTAGTATAAATGAAATACTATTGACACATGGGGTAGATAATCGTACAATAAGAGAAATGCTTAAAAGTTTATTAGAACGTCCTACCTTTGAAGAACAGTTCCCAGATACTTTTCAAAAAGCAAGAACACAAGGTAAATGGCGTATGCAAGCAATGGATAACCTACGCGGCGGAATAACATTTGCTGATACATTAAAAAGAGACGATGTAAGAAAGTGGTGGAATGAAATCTATTAAAGTTGTATTAAGAAACTATTTAACTGGTGCAGAATTAGATTATAATATTGTACCTCGTGATAGTGCAATTGCCAGAGACTGGATATTGGCGCTAGAGCAGGATGTACTGCAAAAAAGTTTGCACCTGGAAAAAAACTATTGCTTTCACGGCTTTCCTCATACGCAACGTAATTTAGAATTTTTGTGTAATGAACTTAATCGACACATCTACACTATAAATCAAAGTAATATAGGCTATACTATTGAAGATTGGTTTGCTCCGGATGTAGTTAGATACAGTGATAGTTACACAGTAGGCGACAGTCCTTGTTTAGGTTTGCGTGTTAAACACGAAACAATGAACAGATTGCACAATCATTTCGAAGTATTACAAGGCACAGTTGAAAACCCTAGCGAATATTCGCAATACATGACTGCTGAAACTACATATGCAGTGCGACAGTTAAACAATATATGTCATGAAATTGAAAGTTTATGTTTAAGTCAACGCAAACTAGTTAAAGATCCTTTTTGGGTACGTCCTAGTCAAATTACAACATTTTTACAGTGTCCGCGGCATATGTTGACAGCAGAACACCGTGAAGGTTTCAGTGAAAATAGTTACGACAGAGAACTTGGTGGTGTGTATATGCATTGGTGTCAAATTGGTAAAACACTAATGGAAGTGTACAGAGACGAAGGTGCGCCTGAACTCACAGACACAGTATGCGAAGCAATTACACATTTACAATACTATAGTGGTGAGTTTGATATTGAATGGGGCAATGACGTTATGTATGACATGCGTTCGCCGTGGCACTGTGCAGAGATTGATGGTTTTCAGAATTGGCTACAAAAAAATAATTATGATCCATATGATCCTGAACTAAGTTTAGGATATCTTAAACTGGGAGATGTTGATTTACTAAATAGTTTTGGAACATCTAACGCTCAAGATATTTGGAATCGCATGGGCGACTACCTAGATATATACAAAATCGAATGTGGTGACTATAGCGTAACTTATCCATATCATTGGAGCGATAGTGATCACGAACAGAAACAGCTCGAAAGTTTAAGATGAAAATATTAATATTTGGATTACCTGGTAGTGGTAAAAGCACACTGGCAGAACCGTTTGCTGAACTAATTGGCGGAGTATGGATAAATGCTGATAGAATTAGAGAACACTATGATGACTGGGACTTTACACCGGAAGGACGTATGCGTCAAGCTCAGCGTATGAAACATCTGGCAGATGGTGTTGTACTAGCAGGAAAGATTGCAGTTGCAGATTTTGTGTGTCCAACTGAGGCAGCAAGAGCAGAATTTGCACCAGACTACACAGTATGGATGGACACAATACAAGCAGGACAATACGAAGATACAAATAAGATGTTTGAACAACCACCACAGTGTAACTATCACGTTAATAAATGGTTTGATGATACACATGCACAACTTGTGAAAGTTGTCAACAACTACATGCTGAGACAGCAAGACAAACCCACGGAGAGATTATGATGTTTGATTGGAAAAAGCCCACAGTACAAATGCTAGGACGCTGGCAACCTTGGCATGATGGACACACACAGTTGTTTGAACGTGCTCTAGAAAAAACAGGACAAGTAATTATTCAAGTCAGAGACTGTGAAGGTTGGGAGGACAATCCATTTGATTATGAGACTGTATGGCACAACATCAGAGACAATCTAGCGGCAGCAGGATATCCCTACACAGAGCAGTATTTGATCATGCGTGTACCAAACATTGTTGATATTAGTTATGGCAGAGGTGTAGGATATTCGTTTACAGAACATGACTTGGGTGCTACTGTACACGATATAAGTGCTACAAAAATTCGTAAAGAGATGAGAGAAAATGGTAAATTGGTTTAAACGCATTATTAATAAAATTAAATTAGAAATACGTTATCGTAAACGTCTAAAAGAATTGCGCAAAAGAGATCCTTTTATCTACAAATGATTAAACTAACAGTAACACAAGTGCAACATTACTCAGATAGTATGTTTCGTATTCGCACGAACAGACCTAGTACATTTCGTTTTAGTGCAGGCGAGTTCGTAATGCTTGCACTAGACGAACAGGGTGTACAGCGAGCGTATAGCGTTACTAGTGGCCCAGGAGATGACTACTTGGAGTTTTTAAGCATTAAAGTTCCAAACGGGCCGCTTACTGGAGAACTTGCTAAAATACAGCCAGGGGAAGAACTTTATATAAGTGAAAAAAGCACAGGTACACTAACACTTGCTAATATAGAACTTGGCGGGCATTTATGGTTACTTGCTACTGGTACAGGCGTAGCACCATTTATTAGCATACTAAATGATCCAGAAACTTACAATTGCTTTGACGAAATAACACTTGCTTGGAGTGTACGCGAACGCAAAGACCTTGACAGTTATGCAGAAATGTTATATAATTTACCTATAAACTTTATGGCAATTGTTACACAGGATAAAACTTGGACAGGATTTAATAGAAGAATAACTGAAAAAATTAGTGCAGGTATCATTCTACCAGAACTAAATCCAAGCAAAAACAAAGTAATGATTTGTGGAAGTTTAGAATTTAATAATGATGTGAAATCCATACTAAGCGCATATGGATGGCAAGAAGGAAATAAGAAAACAGCCGGAACTTTTGTACAGGAGAAGGCTTTTGTATCTAGGACTTAGCGCAGGCTTTCACGATGCAGGCGCAACGCTTATTAATCACAGAGGCGATATTCTTTTTGCTGGACACGCGGAGCGTTACAGTGGCATAAAGAACGATCCTGATTTAAATCAAGCACTAATAGATGATGCGCTTAGTTACGGCGAACCTAATAATGTTGCTTGGTATGAACGTCACTGGTTAAAACGCACTCGACAGTTATATAGTGGCGAGTGGCGCAAGGCAATAGATTTAAGCACTCGTCCTAGCAAACTTGTTAAGCCTTACTTAGGTCGTATACCAATTCACAGTTACAATCATCACTTGTGTCATGCCGCCGCAGGCTTTCAAACATCGCCTTTTGATAGAGCAAAAATACTGGTAGTAGATGCAATTGGTGAATGGGATACTGTTACTGTATGGGAAGCCTGGTATGAACCACAAATACTAGGTAAAGGCAAAGCACGTTATCGTAAACTATGGAGCCAACAGTATCCTCATAGTGTTGGACTATACTACAGTGCAATTACAAAGTATGTAGGACTAAAACCCATGGAGGATGAATACATTCTCATGGGCATGAGTGCATATGGCAAGCCCTACTTAACCGCTTATGAAGAAAATTTAAAACTTTGGAATAGTGATGTTGATGTAGAAATGGCAGACAATCTACACGCAGGATTAGATGAAGAATACTTTGCAGGCACAGGGTTATCAGAGTTTGATATTGCCGCAGGTGCACAAGCAGTAACAGAACAAATACTTTGCAATCTAGTAAGCAAGTGGTGCGGCATGGGCGAAAACCTAGTGTTTATGGGGGGCGTTGCACTTAACTGTGTTGCTAACAGTAAGATGCGCAGTCGTGTTAGAGACATGTGGATTATGCCTAACCCAGGAGATTGTGGCAGCAGTTTAGGTGCCGCAGCATTACAGTATGGGAAACGATTGCAATGGGAAGGTCCTTACCTAGGACATGACATGGGTGGCGAATATCCTGTGGATGCGATCATTGGCGAACTAATGACAAATAAAATTGTAGGTGTAGCAACCGGTCGTGCAGAGTTTGGACCAAGGGCACTAGGCACCCGTAGTTTGTTTGCAGACCCCAGAGGTGCAGATATTAAAGATCGTGTAAATGAAATTAAACGCCGTCAAAAGTTTAGACCATTTGCCCCAATGATACTAGAAGAACACGCAGAAGAAATTTTTAATATGATGCAGGAAAAAAATCCTTATATGCAAGGTACATACAGTTGTCTTTATGAAAATGAATACCCTGCTATTGTTCATGCAGATAGTACAAGCCGTGTGCAAACAGTAGGAAAAAATGATCATCCTGGTGTTAGAGCATTGCTAGAGAAGTGGTATTTTATGACAGGCTGTCCGCTATTACTAAACACAAGCCTAAACATTAAAGGCGAACCTATGGTAAACAATCGCAGTGACGCAGATAGATTCGAACAGCGTTACGGAGTAAAGGTCTGTAGTTAATGTTTGACATTTACTGTATGCAAATGGGCGGTGACACAGTATTGCCTGCACACACAAAATACACAAGATACAACAACACACATCTAGCAACTATTAAACGTATTATAGAACGTGCTACAACAGAATATGTATGGGTTGTAAGTGATTTGTGTGATTATAGTAACTTTGACTTTACATGGCAACCTGTGCCCTGGGAAGCAGATCAAATACACTGTTGGGCAAGCGGCGATCAACAGTATGGCGATACTTTTTTGGTACCTGTAGACGCTTTTAAACGTCAAGCAGAGGGCCTTAAGGTATTAGGGTGGTATGAACACATAAACTGGCATAGCAATGGTGTACCACGCACTACGCTTGGTGATATGTATGCGTGGGTGAAACGCACCAAGTGTGACATACAATACGATCCTAATCTATGGGAAAAACGCGATATACATGTCTTTACTGCAAGTGGTAGCGTACTACTAGTGCCGCGTGACTGTAAACAGCATTTTTCAACTCAGTACTATGACTACCCATACATATTGCGTCATAATGACTATAATATACAGGATAAGGCACTAGATGTAGTATATGTTTCCAACGGCGAAAAAAACGCCGATTTAAATTGGGATAGACTAAAAAAACTGTGTCCAAGAGCCAAAAGAATTGATGGTGTAAATGGTAGAGCACAAGCATACAAAGCCTGTGCAGAAGCCAGCGATACAGATTGGTTTATAAACGTATTTGCAAAATGTTGGATGCATGAAGATTTTGACTTTGATTGGCAACCAGATTATTTGCAAAATGACAAGCACTATATCTTCAATAGTTACAATCCAGTTACTGGTTTAACATATGGACACATGGGTGTTATAGCATATCATAAACAATTGGTACTAGACTGTACTTCATGGGGATTAGACTTCACTCTTAGTATGCCACATGCGAGTGTACCTATTACAGCGAGTACTGCTGACTATGCTACAACGCCTTATGAAACTTGGCGCACTGCATTTAGAGAAACTGTAAAACTTACTCAGCAGGACGATCCTGAAAGCCGTTATAGATTGAACGCTTGGTTAACTGTAGGTCAAGGAGATAACGGTGAATGGAGTATGTGTGGTGCAAAGGATGCAGTTGACTTTGCTACTAGCGGCGCAGATTTACAATTAAGTTTTGAGTGGCGTTGGCTCAAAAAACATTTTGATAGCATCTACAACATCACGTGATTCTTGTTGGGTAGTGAAACTATCACAAGGAATGCTTAGAAAAGTTTCGCAGTTTTGCTTTGCTTGTGGTAAATCTGCTAGTGCGTTTGCATAAACTTCTTTTGATTGTATATTTTTCATGGTAAGATGTGTGCGTAAACACGCTTTACGGTCACTTGCAATTACAAATTTGCTTACCATTCCTTGAGGATCTGTAATCGTTCGAACAAAGTTTTGTAGTTCCTGTGTGTAAAATTCAGCAAGTGCTTGTCTGTGTCTAGTCCATTCATCGAAATATTCTAACTTTACTAGCAGTTCCGCACAGTCACGTTCACTCATAACACTGTTTCCACCAACATGCATGTCTATCCAATTATGGCGTCTTAGTGAACGCACTGCATAAATTATATCCTCGTCATCAGTAACTACTGCACCTCCATTGCCAAAATTTGGTAATGTTTTTGTTGGATCAAAACTATAAGCGGCAAATACGCCTTGCATGCGCAATCCAAAATGCTGAGCGCCATCTTCATATACTCTTACGCCTCTAGGTATTTCCGATGGGTTGCCGAACAGTCCAACCCAAACTGCATCTTTTGCTTTTACTGTGTTCCAGTCTATACAACCGGTATCAGTAACATCTGACCATTCAATATCACAAAATGCTCTTATACAACTATTCTGTGTGGCAATATAGGTTTGTGCAGGTACAGTGATTTGTTTTACACGGCAGGCTACCAGTCCCATATAAAGTGCATCGCTACCACTGCCTGTTATTGCACAATATTTTGCGCCTGCACGTTCTGCAATACGTTCTTCAAGTGCTTGGGTATACTTGCCAAGCATGCAATCGCCTGTATCAAGCACACGAGATTGGGCAGTGTGTAAACGGTGTTCTAGCGAATGATATTGCCTATCAAGATTTGTTAATCGTATCATCTAAACCTCTACTTAACTCCCATTCGGGAACATAGTCTAGTTCAGTAATTGCTTTATGGATATTTAAACTTCCACGCTGTGGATAGTTGTCTGGTCTGGGCGATGCAGTAAAGTTTTCTACTACACCTAGTTTTTGATACAACATCTCAGTCATTGCTTGTAGTGTATGTGCCTCGCCTCTGCTGATGTTGTAAGTCTGCTTTACAGGAACACAATCTACAATGCGCTCTAGCCCTTGCACAACATCGTTTATGTAAGTAAAATCGAATAAATTATCTGCACCTTGAAGTGAAATGGGCTCATGTTTTTTAATCTTATCAATGAATAAATTTACAACACGAGTCGGATTATCACCAGGGCCATATACTGCACTTGGTCGTACAATAGTCCAGTTATCATGAAACTGCTTGACTATGCCTTCTCCAAGTAGTTTAAGTTGTCCGTATATATTAGTAGGGCAAGTAGGATCTTGTTCACTCATGTAAGGTTGTGTCCAGTCACCATAAACCATGCTAGAACTAATAAAAACAAAATGACTACTAGGATAACGCTGTATAGCATTCATAAGTCCTTGTGTCAAGGTTTTAAACGCACGTTCTGGATACTGCACTGCACTGCGGAGATTAGGTTCTGCCGCAAGAAAAATTACACAATCGTAGGCATATCTTGGCAACATAATGCGAGGACTTGTGGGCACTATATCGCCTGTTGTTGTTCTGTCCACAACATCGTATGCAAATTTGTCGTTAAAAAGGAGGTGTGATCCTATGAAACCTGCACCTCCTATTAACAGTACTCTTTTTTTATTCATCTTCTTGTTCTGGGTCTTCTACAATTATTTTTGCTTGCTTAGTAACTATAAATTGTTCAATTACTTCTTCAACGCTGGTATTGTGTTCTTCCATATACCTGATTGCATCTCCAGGACTTTTAGCAACACCAGTTCTTATTAAATGACGTGCCGCTAAAATAAAATCATTTTTATTACAACGCAACTGATCGATTACGGCTTGTGGATGTTTTGCCCCCATATGACCTCCTTAAAGTGATTCGGCTAGTGGGAAAATTTCTGCTATTACTTTAGCACATTCTTTGGCAATTTCCATATGCTCTTTTTGTGTGCCGTTTGCACCGCGCAATTCGATATAGTGTACCCAACTGCGAAGTGTACCGTTCATATATAGGCGTGTTTTAGTCAATCCTTCAGGCAAAACTACTCTTGCTTGTTCTTTAGCAATGCCATTTTCAATGGCCCATTGATATGCTTTGCTTGCGGCAAGCACAACCTTGTCCTGTTGTATACGCCAATCTTGTTCTAGTTTTCGATCTATTTCATCTTCTGGATCTAGTTCAATACTATTTTGTCTGTTTTTAGTATCCTGTAATCTTGCTTCACGAATAGCAAAAGCCAAATCTTCAACCGGATTAGCATAACGCTGACTAAACTCTTGAAAACTAAAACTACGGTGACGCACGATTTGATGTGCAATATCACGAGTAGTTTCGATTTCAAGACACGCACTTACCATTTCTAACGGTGACCAATGTGCATGCTTTACCAAATACCTAATAAGTTTTTCACTTGTTTCTGTGTTCATTTGGTTGCTGGGATTTGAAACACGAGCACAATATGCAATCAATTCCTGCACATTGTCAATGCCCTCTGCTTCAAATCCTTCAGCAGGTTTGCTATAACTTACGAGTTTGACGTTCATTTATGCTTTTGCCTTTGCAGGACGACCACGCTTTTTAGTTTTTAAACTTGGATCAAGTTCTGCGGCTTCTGCTAGTAAGCGATCTGCTTCAGCCTGTAGTGTAGCCATTTGTGCTTTCATTTGCTCTGCTTGTGCAACAAGGTTTCTAGCAATATCAGCATCGCCAAGTACACCTTGTGCTTGTACGCCTGCGGCTTGTGCCGCCGCCTGTACGCCTGCTGCTTTTTTGTCTGGATCAGCAAGTCCTGCGTTTGCATCTAGTTCAGCCGCTTTTTGAGCCGCTTCACTGCCTGTTTCTAGGTCACGAATAATTTTGTTAATCTCATCCAAACGTGCGCCTGGTTGATTGGGACGAGGCATCATAATAATGTCCTGTGTGCGGACCTTTTTCATAAAGCCTTCGCGATGTAAAGTGTTAAGCAATGTTTGTCCATCTGCGCCTACAATACTATGCAGTGCTTCGCCTAAATGATTTGCTTCTTGTCCTTTAGTGCTTTGAATAGCATTCATCAAATCATCATGTGTTTGTTGTTTTAGGCTATCCGGATAGGTTACCAGTGCCATATGATCTTCGCCTGGAACTTCGCGAAACACAACTGCTACACGCTTTTCACCATGTTTACCTACATGCTTGATCATGATTCTTCTCCTTCTTCTGGTGCTTGTTCTGCTTGTACTTCAGGTACTGGCATTTCCACTGCACCGTTAGCAATTAAAAATGTCATTAGGTTGTTGTATAGTGTGCCAACAGCAGCCATTTCATTTGCTTTAATAGCACCACGATTGCTAACAACTTCTAAAATGTTAGCCATTAGTTTAAGGTCATTTACGCCCAATTGAGGTGCTGAAACTTGTTCTGCCTGGGATTCTGCAGTTTCCGCAGGCTGAGTATTTTCTTCAGACATTCGAATCTCCTATTTGTCTTGATATCATTGTCTATATTATATGTGATTGTGGATGTGTATGTCAATAATAATCATTATATGCTATTATTATTTATTCTTGTCTAAAACTTTCTATAATACTATTGATATTAGCAGGATTAAAATCGGTACCATCACCTTGGCCAATGATGCACCCTTCTTCTCCGTCAGCAGCAATTTCCATAATTACAAATTTACCACCGTTGGGATCCAAATATAGTGCAAGTAATACTGGAATTGGTTCATCATAGTTAACACTATTGCTATAACCATATCCTAAAAATGCAGGTTTTAGACCTTCTTGTTCCGCAGTTTGGAATGCAGTTTCACTAGGCCCACACTGAATAGGTTTGGCTGCCCAAAATACTTCACTTTCTTGTGCTAGTACAGATTTGCCAGTAATTAAACCGCCGAAAAATGCAATAGCCGCCGCTGTAATAAACCAACGCATGGCGGCTCTCCTTTACTAATTATTTAGCCTCATCATAGTAGGCATAGTTTCCAAAGGGCGGTTTAATATCATCACTACCGTGAATAATAAACACTGTATCACAGTAGTCTGGGTCGCCCCAAGAATTCCACGGATAACCATCCGTGAACATAATGAAACGTTCTGGATGAATATCATTTTCTTTCATAAATGTCCAGTTAGCATCAAAGTCAGTACCACCACCACCGGTGATAGCATAATCTTCAAACTCGTCAATGTTCTGAGGTGTAAACTCCTGATAGTTGTATACCTGTGTATCAAAGCACCAAACCTTAACACGGAAGTCCTGGAACTGTTCCATAATACCGCGCACTTCACTAAGCATTTCTTTGCCCATAGTGTCTGAGATACTACCACTCATGTCCAGTCCAAGTGCAATGTCAATTGTTTCTTCTGGTGTTTGACCAGGCAGTGCAACATCTGAAAAGTAACCTTTCTTACTGCGAGCCATAAACGAGTAGTCGCCTTTTAGTGTGCTTTGGATGCTCATGTTAAGCAGTTCTTGCCAGGGCATTTTAGGCTCTGTGAGATCCTGGATAATACGCTTTACACCTGCAGGCATCTCACCAGCACTAGCACCAGCGGCACTTTGTAGTAGACTTTCTTTGATGTTATCGCGGATTTGTTGACGCTCTTCTTTACTGTACTTGGGACGGCTCTTGCTTACAAGGTTACCATTCGCATCTTCTTGTGGCTGTCCATCACCACCTTGGCCATCACCTTCGTCATCCAAGTGTTCATCCAACAACTGATCTACAAGGTCTTCAATATTAATCTTATCAGCATTTTCATACAGTTGATCATATACTTCTTCCATGCTCATGCCATCATACTTGCGATCATACAGTGCAGGAACAGTAGTAATAAATGTACCAATACGATTGTCTTTTAGGTCACGATTAACACAATAGTCAGCGGCAATGTTGCTGAGCATAGGGTTGTGTTTGTTCTGCTTGCTACGACCTAGGTGCTCGTATACATTGTGCAGTACTTCATGTCCAAACAAAAAGATATGCTCACCAGGCTTTAGCATAAGAATGAATTTGCTATTGTAGTAAAAATACTTGCCATCAGTAGCCGCAGTACTTAACCAAGCATCTGCGTTTACTAGCGGCAACCGAGTAGCCATTGTACCAAACCAACTTGTTTTAAGAAGCATCTTAACACGGGCAGTAGTTAGTGCCTCTCGAGCATTGTAATCTTCTTGTGGATCTGTTTCAAATCCAACTGGAAGATTTATGTTCTTTGTGTTCTCAGTGCTTTTCGGCATACTCGTCTCCTTTGTTTACTATATTACTATAACATCAATACAGAATGTGTCAACCTTTTTGTTATGATAAATAATTTATTATGTTACTATCAGAACTTACACATCGTATAATTGAAGCAAGCATTGACGATCCTAAGTATGGTGAAGGTGCTAAATTTATTATAGGCAGCGGAACTGTAAACGGCACAAAAGTTGCTAATGCTATTAAGCAGGTTGATCCAAATTTTGCAACAGATTCTCCAGTTACAAAGCAACTGACAAAAGCAGGACCCCAAGTTCAAATGGGCGGCGGCAATATATCAGTTACACTCAAAGATATCAATAATAGAGCAATAACACTTGTTGGTAGCGGTTCTACAATAAGATCAGGATTTAATCAATATAAAGGTGAGGAAACCGGAGTTGGTAACAAAGGCGAAATTTCAGAAGGTGTGCTAGGCGCCGCAATGGTTGCAAAGTTTAAAAAACGCACTGCTGATGGTATTGGACAAATCACAGTAAACGATGTTAATGAAGTACTCAATGCTCTTAAGAAAACAGGAACTGATGAATATACTGCTACACTTCCTGGCAACGACGGTAAAAACAAAGATGTACTTGTATTTGTTTTAAGATTAAAAACAGTTCCTTATAAAGACTTAATGGATCCTAGTAAACGTAAATTTCTTGCTGACGAGTTTTCAAGTGCCGTAGCCTACGCAAATAATAGAATGGCTGAGCAATATGCAAGTTATTTTTATAGAAACAACCAAAACGACAAAATTAAAGTTATAAGTGATGGCATAAGTGGTGAATCTGAACGCAAAACAGATGTTTATGTTGAAGTTGAAAGTCCAATTGGAAGTGAATCAAAAACTACAAAATTGGATATTAGTTTAAAAGCAGGCCCTGTAAAACAATTTGGTCAAGTTGGTGGTGCAGGATTTGATAAACTCGAAGGATTGTTTAAAACATTTGGTGTTGATATATCAAGTTTACAACCACAGTTCGAGAAAACTCAAGATAAAACAGAAGCACTGCAACTAGTTTACAGTGAAGCCGCAAATGCATTTACAAGACGCATGACCGGTGATGAGCGCGAAGAAGCATTTATTAGAGAAGTTATTAATGGTATCAACTATTTTGGTACTCGAAATGATCCAAACGTTATACTAGTGCAGTTTGATAAAGGCACATATAGTGTAATTAGATTTTCAAAACTAGAAAAAATGGTAGAAAAAATTGATATGGTTGCTACAACTACTACAGATAAAGTTGGCAGACCTAAGATTCACATTGCAGATTCGAAAACTGGCGAAAAATTCCTTACTATTCGCGCTAAGATCGAAAACAAAACTGATAAAGACGGCAATCCTTATCAATACATTAGAAATGTAATTGAAAAAGAGCCTCTACTAGGTAAAATGGCAAAAGTAGGTTAAACTTCTTTATTGCCTATTACCTAAGTAATCTTGTTCCTTATAAGTCTTAATCATATGACAACGACAGCATAGTGTGTTGATATTTTCAGCAGTGTCTTTGCCACCTTGACTTTTAAGTTTAATATGGTCACCATGCATTACTCCACGAGCAACACGCAACTGATGATATGGATCTTCAATCTCTTGGATTGCAGGATCTTGTCTAGGATCATAACCACAAGTGTTACATTCCCATCCTCTGTAAAAGGTGTGTGGGCGGTCAGGTTTACCCATTCCGCCGTATTCTACACACTCAAGTTGATGTTCTCTACACAAACTGTTTGAACCAGGACCATCATAAATGCTAAGTTCGTTTGTGCAGTCCTCTAACATGCAGGTAACTCCGCGGGCGTATTGCTCTCGCATTACGCCGTTGGATTTAAGTTTATCCTTGCTTGGATCTCTTAACTTTGCCATTATGACCACAAGTCCTCTTTAGCAACAGTAAAGCCATTGTTAGGAACATAACTTGGAGTTTTCAAGTCTGTTGACTTTTTCATCTGCGCAATTAGGAATGGAATACCTGTACGCATTTCTGTAGTAAAGCCTTTCAGACCAAACTCTTCGTAACTTTCTGGGTTAGCCTTAGCATACCAATTTGTGTACGCCAACTTAACTTTATCCCAGAACACACCATCTTCACCAAAGTTTGCTTCGAAAAACTCTTTGGTAAAGGTTACCATTTTAAGCAAGTATTCATTGTTTACTTGGATACCTTGCTCGTAGCAGAGGTTAAAGTATTCATACAACTGCCTTGCTTCCTTAGCACGAACTGGACGCTCTTCGTTTAGGTATGCCCAATACTGAGCAAACATACGAGTTACTTCTGGATGCTTGCGAGTTTTAAGGCTCTTTGACATCAGTGTGTCAGCAAGCAATGTAAATGCGCCGGGTTCGTCTTCATCGCCAAACTTAGCATGTGTAGCAAACAAACCTGCTTCTGCAAGGTAATCGTTTTTAAGAGCAGTGTCCAGCCATTCCGGATAATCAGCACCGTCAACTTTTACACCGTATACCATTTGCTTGTAGGTATCAATAAAGTCCAGTGTTTCTTTTGCATCGCCATTTAGCAAAATAAAGTTTCTGCGAATTTCTAACTTCTGCTTTGAACTGTAAACAACTACAGGAACCATTGCAGTAGCGGCACGTTCGCCAAACACTTTAGTAAGGATAATGTGCAGGGCAATGCTAGTATGCTGACCATCCCAAGCAATGTAATGTCCAGGACGATTTTCATCTTCGTAGACTTGAATAGCCATTACCATTGACTCTGAAAAGTAACTTAGGATCTTGAGAATATGCCGCATGTTAACCTCACGCTGCATAGTCTCATCAATTAGGATTGTGTTAAAAGGAACTTGAATTGCGTTACAGAGATTGATGTCTGCAAATTTTGTCCAGCCACGTTCTGTTGGCGGACTACAATTGCGACGACGAAATTCGTCTACTACTGCTTCAAGTTGTGATTTGAAAAATGGTGCTTTTGCAAGTGCCTTCTCTAGGCGTTCTTGCAGTGTAACAAAGTTGCTGGTTGCAACTTCATAAAGCGAGTTAATCTTTTGTGCATGTGTATTCATTAGTTTTCTCCATTAGCGGGCATCTTGCCCTAGGTTAGCGGTCAAACTCGACCTTGACTTTTATTGTAACACTATTAAGGTTAGTGTCAACCTATTCTACACAATAAACAGTAATACTGTCATCAGTGTTGCGACGGGTAATAAACTTACCTCCATGACGAGAAGCATATCCGTGTGCAGCACTTGCAATAGTACAACCTCCTGACGAATTGCGTTTTGCATTGTAATCATCAGCAGGTACAGTAAATGCATGTCCTGGCTTCATCTGAGGAAAAGGATATTTACTACGAACAGTATACTGCTTCGAAGGAACTTTTGCTTTAAAAATTTCGTACATATTTAACTCCATGTATGGGGCACTACCGTCCCGCTTAGTTTTTGATGTTTTATTTTAACACTAATAACATTAGTGTCAACCTTTTTCGTACACAGGAAATTCTGCATACTTTGCTCTGCGTTTGCCACCTTCACTCATACCGTGACGGAAGCCAACTACTTTACCATTGTCTAATTCGACCCAATACTTTACATCTTTCTCAGGACCGGGCCATTTGTAGTTACCTACATTGACTTTGGTAATCATATTTGAAGCATATTGCTTTGCTTCAAAATCTTTGTTACGATACTTTGGCATATTCCACCATATGCCAAAGTCATCTTCAAGTGTTTGTTTTTTCAAATACATTGATTAGTCCTCATTGCTTGCGGCAACATACTTGCCAAAGCGATCATAAAACTCATCAAAGTGCTTGAGTTTATCAGGTTGGAACGGAAGGTTGTATTGGTTAATAGCAACACGACAACCCATAACAGTCATCTCCGTAGGGAAGAAGTCCATCATAAAGCGGAAGAAGTTATCCGCAAGTTTGTGCCAACCATCAACATCATCCTTCATCTTCTCAAATGAATCCTGCAGTTCATAGCACATGCCAATTGTAAGTGCATATTGTGCAGAGATTTCTTTTACTTTGCACTCTTTTACCTTACCAGCAAGGATGTCTCCTGGCAGTGGCAAGTCTTTAGCAAACTTGCGGTGATTCATAAACTTCACTGCAATGCCTTCGCCCACAGTACCTGCAACCAAGTCTGTAAGTTCTGCATCTGTGATGTCTTTTTCATCGCAGAACTGACTTACAAAAGTCCAAGCACGAGGAGTAGCAAAAGCATGTCCACTGCTACGAGGATCAAAGTCAAACAAGTCTGCTTTAGCAAACGAAATGTAACCAACTACATCTTCGTTGATCTTGTTTGTCACTTCCCAATCCAACCATGCTTCAAAGTCTGCACGGATTTCCAAGTGTACAAAACGGTTAGCAAGCGGAGTAGGCATACGATATGTAACACCTTTGTCCGACTCTCTGTTACCTGCGGCAACAATACGCACGTTCTTAGGCAGTACATACTGACCAACACGACCATTTAGAATCAACTGGTACAGTGCGGCTTGTACACTTTGCGCACCACTGTTCAATTCATCAAACAGGATTAGGATTGTATCATACTGTGCGGCTTCTTCTTCTGTAGGAAAGTCCACAGGAGGTAACCAAACCATGCGGTTGTTTTCAACATCAGGAGCAGGAAAACCTCGCACATCAGTAGGATCCAACAAACTAGCACGAATGTCAATTAGTTTTGCTTTACCAAGTGCACCACTATCTACAATGCCTTGACACAATTCACTTTTGCCAACACCTGGAGGACCCCAGAGGAAAAGTGGACGATTTGTTTTAATAGCGCGAGTAACTCGGCTAATTGCTTCTTTTACTGTAACGGTTCTTGAATCTACTGCAGACATATCCAGTCCTTTCTGTTAAAAACTACTCTTACACAATAACATCTTATACAGATGTGTCAACCTTTTTTATGCTTGCCTGTGCGAACTTTATTACCTAAATTGATATAATTGTTACGCAAAAAGATAACCTGTTGCGGAGCGAGATGCTCCCAAATCATAAGTTCGCCATCTGGCATTGCTACTTCTAACCAATACATATAACACTCCTAGTGGAAAAATAAAAAGTTTGGATCGTCTTTTAAAAACACCCAACGATTGTCTTTGATTTTCTTACCGTGTCCTATGTTAAAGGATTCACATTCACTAGTCAAACGCATTGCAGGGTGTCCATTAAACGTTCCTTTACCTGTCACAGTCCACATACTACCATGTTGTTGAATGCGGTTTTTACCGTGACGGCTTTTGCCTTTTAGTAAAACCTTTTGTCCAATTTTCATATCTCTCTCCGAAAAACAACTTACTATTAAACATAACACGGATTGGATATATGTCAACCAAAAAAAACCGCCCTAATTTTCATTAGAGCGAACATGTTGGCGCCTTATCCCAACTTGCGAATTAGTGTTAACGTAATATTATTTATTCTTTCTCTGGCTCAATTGTGTGAAACATGGAAAATTTGAAGTAATCTCTAGGCTCATGAAAACGTATATCAACACCTAGCATACTCCAGCGTATGCTCCAACGATTACCTGGTTCACCAAAATGATCATGCATCCAAGCAAGGAATTCTCGTTTTCCTCTGGGCGTATCACTGTCAACTTCTGCTGTGACTATCCAACGCCAGTGTGTGTCATCTAGTTCACGAGTATAAAAGTGTTTAAACTTTGTGTGCATTTATAAATTTTTCAAAGTCATTGTTGTACATAGTTAGTGCAAAATATGTTTTTTTATCAAACAATAATATTGCTCTGCTTTGTTTTTTTATGTTTCTTATATAATAAGGTGTTTTGATAAATCTGTCAAGATCTAATAAAAACTTAGGACTAGGATCAATATCAGAAATAGGTATTTCATAATATTCTAATTCTAGTCTATCAATACAGTGCAGGCAACCCTTTTGGGTAAGTCTAAAGCCGCCATCTCGTCGAGCATTTTGCCACCAATTGACATACGCAATATCATATTGCGGTCTAAGATGAGGCTCTCTAGGATCGTTTTCTAAAAAAGCGGCAGTATATTCGTCCTTACTGCGCATATCATGGATAGATCTGCTTACCTTTGTCTAGTACAACAACTGTAAACAACTCTGTTTGAAACTGTTTGTTAAGTTTTTTACATAGGTTAATAGCATGTCCAGGATTAGAGAAGGATACCTTTTTATACTTAGGCCCTGGGTAACTAATAAGCATATTGAATGTTTTTAGATTGATTGGTTTTTTGTCGTAGTAAACTGCCCAGATGCCTTCACTTGCAAGCACCTGCTCGGCTTTGTAAGTTTCTTTCTCGACTTTTTCCAACAATACAGTTGGTTTAGGTCTACTCATTTTCTGGATCTCACTTTATAATATGCTAATATTATTTATCCAGAAATATGCGTAGTTAATGATTTTTGTAGAGTTGTTTGAGTCTAGGTCCCAGGATGTTAATATCTACTGGATTTGTTCTACAGTTCGCAATGTTCTCTTGCCAGCACACAAATGCATCTTGAAAACAACTGCCCGTTTTTCCTTTTGCTTCCAGCATTGGCTGACGCAGTTCCAAGAACCTTTGATGGTGTTCATAAACGCTGTGCTGTTGTTCAAGTCCATACCATTCTAGTAGCTCACGGAGACGCTTTTCAAAACTATTATTATACATCCAGTGTACACTAAATTCACGATCCATTACGTTTTGACGATCACATATATATTTGACTACGTTAAACTGATATATGAACCAATCAATGGGATTTGTAAATGCCTGAGGATCTACTAGTAAGTTGCGATTTTCACGCTTATCTACAGTAAGGTTTATAGCCAAGTCTAATTGATCATCGTCTAATAGATCAATACCTCTGTCTCTGTTTGCTTTAAATAATAAGTATACAGTTTCAAATGCAAAGTGATTTTTGTTAAATGTGATGGCGACGTCTTTGCCTGTGAGATCATATTCATCATCATATTCACCTTTAAGTTCGCCTGGACAACAAGTGATAAAAGATTGATGCGGATATAGTTTTTTGTGTGCATGAGCAGTGCCTGTGGCATTGTTGAACACATCAAACTGCTCAAGTCTGCCTGATGCAAAGTCAAACATTCTACTGAGAAAGTTTCCGTGATGACCGGGAAAGTGTAGTAGTAGGTGCTTAGAATTGACCATTATCTATTTCTACTTTGATAACATCGTTTTGTTTAAGTTCGATTACAGTGTTTTGAAGTTCAGTAATGTATTCAAGTAGGCGGGTATAATCGTTTGCAACACCACGTGCATCTTGCGCAGGTACAGTCAAACTATCTTTGCGCAGGTTTATGCAACTGTGAGCAAATTTATCTAAGTTAGGAAACTGCGGTCTAGCCATTGCTTTTCCTAAGTATTTCCTGCATTTCCATTTTAGATTTGAAAGGACCATCAAAATCATATCTACTTAATGTAATAAGTTTTGGACAATAACTAGGACTATGACTGCCATCTTCCCAATGCACAACATAGTATCCTGCGCAGAAGAAACTTTGGCTACCTTCTGTTTTTGTATACAAAGGTAGTTTGCGTTTACAATCATATATAGGATTAAAAGGTTGTGTTTTACAAGGAAAGCCGTGTACTTCAAACTCTAGTTTTTCTTTTTTAACAAGTTCTTTTCCGGTAAAACTTACTTTGAACTTTTGTTTGAGTTCGTCTAACTTCTTAAATGTTTGGTTTTCTTTACCAACAGTGAGTGTAACACCATGCTCGTTACTGCGAATAGTGCCTACTTTTTGTCCATTATCTTCTAATATCCAAAACTTATTTTCAAGTACAGGTTTAGCCACGTACTGCATTGTTTTCCTCCGGATAGTTTTTCTGCAATAGTTCTGCAAACTGTGTTGCATTTTCTGCAATGCGTTGCATATCCCACTTACCACAAAACTTCATAAAGTGTGCGCCCACCATAGATTTGTTTTTAGCAACACTGTGTTCTGTAATAATGTCATCAACATAATTGCGAATCTCAGTAGGCTGTGCAGTTAAATCCACAAGCACTACGTTGCGTTCATAGTCATCTAGCACACGATGTTCTTCGCCATTGTGATCTGTCCAACGCTGTAGCATAAGATTGTTCCAAGCAAAACCTTTGGTATCTTTATCTGCATATGCTTCTACTAGTCCAACTTTTTTACTACTACCCTTTTCACGCACACCTGGATACGCACTAAACACATTGTCTGTAGGATCACCACGCATACATTTCTTAAACAGTTGATACTGAGGATCAGCAGGAATCTTATGTTCTCCAGTTTTTTTGTCTACAACAGGCTTACCTTGATCATCGTATACACCATCTAGACGTATAGTTTCTTTTGTAATGCCATTGTACTGATGTACCGTAGGAGTTAGCAACTGTACAAAGTCTGTGTCACTGCTTACAATAACATGTTCATCATTAGGATGTTTAGCAATAAAACGTGCAATAATATCATCTGCTTCTGCAATATCACACTTAATAGTACTACAGTTTGTACGCTCACTCATAAACTTTAAGAAGTCATCATATGCTTCAAAGAAAGCCGCATCTTCTTCTGCTTCTTTAGGAGTAAGTGCCGCACGTTTATCACTACGATTCTTTTTATAAGGAGTATAAAAGTCCTTGCGCCAACTGCGTCCTTCTAGTGCAAACACTACATGATCTGCATTAAACTGTTTGTAGCATTTATTGATTGCATTTAGTGTGACGTGTATTGCCATACCGACTTTTTCACTTACATCACCGCGAACTACATGGCGGGCACGGAAGAAAGTATTCATAGTATCTACAAGCAAGTAAGTTGCCATCAGTTGAAACCTCTAAATTGTTCTTTAACTGTGTTTATAATACTACGCTTTGGTATATTTGTCAACGTATTTTGTGCACCAAACTTTTCCATTACTTGAGGCAACAAATGTTTATACCAAGCAGTGTGTGCATCTGCACCAAAATGATAGCCATTATTAATAGTTTGGTAGCCTTGTTCCATTAGGTATTGTGCATAATCATCAGTATGAAAAAACAAATACTTTATTCCTTGTTCATTGAAAATGTTAGCAAGGTTATCAATTTCTAGTTTTGTAACCCTTTGCTTTCTCTTGCATTCTTCGGGTGTCTGCTCTAACACCCACTGCTTGTAATCTTCTACCATATGTTCTGGCACAGAATCTGTACCACTTGCGGTAACTTGTAGATGCTGATCGTCCACTAGCCATTCTTCTCGCTCCCAGGTTGTCCATCCTATAATACAAAACAGTTTGCTTTTGTTTTGTGTTTGTTCTACAAATTGTCTTGTAGTACGAAGTATTCTAGCATTACTACTTGCACTCTCAGCATCCATAAAAAATGGTTGATTAAGTGCTTGTGCTATTTTATATCCAAATGTAAGAGGGATTGCTTCTGGATGAGCTCTTCTGCCGTAAGCAATATAACGAGGATCGTCCTCTGCAAAACAATAATCTTGTACTAGTTCAGCACCAGCACTGTGACTATCACCATTTATATAGATCACTTGTATGCGTTCCTGTGTTCGTCGATGTTTTCAACATTACGCATTGCTTGATCTTTTTCATAACTTTCCATTACAATATTACGGCATACATCCTGGAACCAGTTATCCACAATGTCATTGTCAGATTTGCCCTGATAGCCTGCACGAATCAGTTTAGCCACAAATATATCGTTCCAATCCAATTCAAAGGCACCCTGTTCTAAACTACCTTCTGCAAGTTCCATACTTAATACACTTACCCAAGGTTCGCCTGCTTCTGTAGCAAGTTCTTTTTCAGACTTTTTACGTTTGGGTGCAGACTTTTTAGGTTGTTCTTTCTTTTTAAATGGATTAAATTTGTCTAACATTACATTCCTGCCCGTCTTAGTTTATCTTCATCAATTGGTGCTTTCATTGCCTTGTCCAATTGTGTTTCCTTCTTATGTTCCCCAGGCATTTCCGAAGAGACTGATGTGTAGTCTTGGAGTGAACCTCCAACCTCGCTCCATGCAAAGTTCTGCGACTTGTTGAACATTGAGCGTATACTCTTCCGAACGTCCGCCAAGCGGCATACAATATACTGCACAGTTAACGTCTGCGTCACGGTATGCTTGAACAGCATCCGCAACTTCGTCCACATCCACACTGTCAGCGACAACAAACTTGAGGTAAAGTTCACTGCGATTAATGCCATAGTAATCGGCAACAATCCCAGGCTTAATAGCATCAGCCTTAGATTCTCCGCTAACACTAAGTTTCGGGGAACAACTCCAAGTGACTGTAAATCTGTCCTGATTGTTGAGATAGTCTTTAAAAGCAGGTTGTAATTTTTGTGTAGCATTTGTTTCAAATGTAACATTCTTTAAGTCCTTCATACGTGGATGTTCTAATAGTTCTGTGTAAAATTTCTGCCATCCTAACAGTGGTTCGCCACCTGTAAAAATAAGGTGTACGTCTTGTCCGTTGTCCATAGTCCACTTGCCTTCTGG
>Ga0255759_10000806_pt1 | contig 28241 bp, 26 predicted proteins | sample 101ome_20_FD_179959 | JGI IMG/M metagenome (GOLD analysis project Ga0255759, IMG submission 179959) | Coastal salt marsh microbial communities from the Groves Creek Marsh, Skidaway Island, Georgia - 101404AT metaG (version 2) | ecosystem: Environmental > Aquatic > Marine > Intertidal zone >...
AAAGCACAAGGTTTATTTTTTTAATTATTTTTAATGAGAAAAAAGTTGGAACATTAACTATTAAATTTAAAAAAAATCAATCCATAGGAAATATAGGAATATTAATAGGTGATAAAAGTATGCAAAACAAAGGCTTAGCTACTAAGTCTATTACATTAATAACAAATAAACTTAATATAGAAAAAAAAAATTTTTTTTTTGAAATAGGAACTTTACATAAAAATTTGAAAATGATCACAGTTGCTAAAAAATGTAAATTTAAACTTTATAAAAAAAATTCAAGATATGTATACTTCAAGAAGAAGAAAAAAAAATAAAAAAAAAATAATTTTATTAATTTCGAGTTCGTTTGATTTTTTTTATATTAAAAAAATAATTAAATTGCTTATTAAGAGAAAATCTTGTTTTGAGATTTGGTCTTTAAACTTTAAAAGTAAAGGAGAAAGTAAAAAATACTTAATACCTAAAAATAAAGAATTTTTAGGAAATCAAATATTTCCAATTAGAAATAATGATGAATTTATTGAAAAAATAAAAAAATCAAAAAATTATTTTTTTTTGAGTTGTGAACCCTTAATAGATGATCAAAAATATCGAAATGAGTTGTTTCTAAATAAGGTAAGAGAAAATTTTGGAATAATTCAAAAAGGAGATGATTTTTTTTTAAATCTCATTAATACAAAATCTCTGGATCTAAATACTTATAAACCAATATTATTTGCTATTAGTAAGCATAAATATATTAGAGCAATCAAATTTTTGAAGGATAAAATTAACTCAAAAAAAATTCTCACTTTAAATAAACTAAAAAAAATCTACTCAGGTTATTTTTATTTAGAAAAATTTGATATTGTTCCATCTAATTTAAAATATTTAATTTATTTACCACACTACTCTACTTTATCTTGGAAAAGTAAATTTTTTTCGCATTCTTTAGCATTTAATAAATTTTTTGAACGTAAAAGAAAAGATGAAAATATTATTAAATTTTTTTTTAAAAAAATATTTCAAGTATTATTTATTTTAAGTTCTTTTAGATCTATTAATATTTTTCTTTTTGAAAATGAACAGAAAGTTCTAAAAAAAGTTTTTAAGTTTTGTAAAACATGTAATTTATCATTAGTAATAAAGGCTAGAAAAAAAAATGAAGTTTATAATTATTTTAAAAAATATTCAGATAAAATAATAATAGATGATCATAAAAAGCAAAACCCAAATTATTTAGAAGAACTTTTACCAAATTGTCAATTAGCTATCTGTTATTCATCGCAAACAATATACGAATGCATATATAATAATGTTCCAGTAATAAATTTAGATAATTTATATTATACATTAATTGAACGTGATATTCCTATTATAGATGTATCTACCAATGGTGAATTTAATTATAAAAATTTAATTTTTAAATATTCTGTTGCTAGTTTTTTAAAAAATTGTTCAATAGAAAATATAAATAAACTCAAATTTTCTATGTCAAATAAAAAAATTTATTTAAATAAATTTTTAAATATTAAAAAGAATTTTAATGGTGAAAAAGAAATTATATCATATATTGAGAATTGTTAAATCTAAAATTTATCTTGAAAAATGAAAATAGCTTTAGGATCAAAAATTCAAAAAGGACCATGGGGTGGTGGTAATCAATTCTTAAATAATTTTAAAAATTACTTTGAGAAAAAGGGACATTCAATTTATTTTGATCTTAAAAATAAAGATTTAGACATTATATTACTAACTGACCCAAGGCCTAAAAGTTCAAGTGCAAGCTTTAATCATTTTGATATAGAAAAATATTTACAATATAATTGTAAAGCTTTAGTAGTCCATAGATTTAATGAATGCGATGAAAGAAAAAATACAACAGGAATAAATAAAAGTTTAATATTTGCTAATGATTTTGCAGACTATTCAGTGTTTATAAGTACATGGCTTCGAGATTTATACTGTAATTTAAAGATATTTAACAATAATAATTCTACTGTAATATTAAATGGAGCGGACAATAAAGTTTTTTTTAAAAGTTTAAAAAAAAATAAATCAAAAAAAATAAGTTTAATAACACATCATTGGAGCAGTCATATCAACAAAGGTTTTGATTGCTATAAGGAGATAGATAACTTATTTAATGACAAAGAATTTAAGGATAATTTTGATTTTACTTTTGTAGGTAATTTGCCTAGAAATTTTAAATTTAAATATACAAATTATATAGAACCAAAATCAGGCATGGATCTTTCAAATATTCTTAGAGAGCATCATGTTTACATTACAGCTTCTAAAAATGAACCCGGTGGAAATCATCAAAATGAAGGCTTAAATTGCGGTCTTCCAGTTTTATATATGAATAGTGGGTGTATGCCCGAGTATTGTCAGGGCTTTGGTATATCTTTTAATAAAACAAATTTAAAAGAGAAAATATATGAGATTAAAAATCGTTACTATGAATTTAGAAATAAAGTAAAAGATTATAAAATTAATGCTACAAATATGTGTAAAAATTATGAATTTCTCTTCCAATATTTAGTGAAAAATAAGGATTATTTTTTGTCATCTAGAGATAAAAAAAAAAGTAATTTTTTTCATAAATTAAAATTTATTTTAGATAGGATGCTTTAGTGAAATTTGGAATAATCGGCGCTGGTTTTTTTGGTTTATCAATTGCAATAAAAATTAAAGAGAAATTTCCAAAATCTAAAGTAATAGTGTTTGAGAGTGAAAAAGATATTTTAATGGGCGCAAGTGGTAAAAATCAATTTAGATGCCACAGAGGTTATCATTATCCAAGATCAAAAGATACTATAGAAGAATGCTTAGAAAGTTTTAGTGAGTTCAATAAATATTTTTCTGATACCTATATAAAAAGTAATAATTATTATGCAATTTCAAAAAAAAATTCTTTAACAGATTTCGATAAATATTTAAAAATTTTAAAAGAAAATAATTTAAAATTTGAAATAACTTCTAGTCCTTTAATAAAAAAAAATAAAATTGATGGATTAGTAAAAGTTAATGAGAAACTTATTAATATTAATTTAGTTAAAAAAAAAATAAACAAAATTATAAAAGAAAAAAATATTGAAATAAAACTAAACTTTCATTTTGATTTACATAAAGAAAATACTAAAAATTTTGACTATATTTTTTTATGTACTTATGATCAAAATAATAAAAATTTAAAAAATAAATATAAAATAAATCAAAAATTCTATTATCAATTAGTAGAAAAAATTATTGTTAATCCACCAAAGTTATTTTTAAACAATAGTATTGTGGTCATGGATGGATCTTTCATGTGTATTGACCCATATGTTCAACACAATACATCAATACTCGGAAGCGTTAAAAAATCAGTTTTAGCAGAAACAAATTCGATAGATTATGATTTTAGAAAATATTTTGATAAAATTAACTCAAATTATTATAGAAATATACCCAATAGTAAATTTGACTCTATAAAAAAACAATTTTGCGAATATTTCGAAGGTTTTGAGAAAACAAAATATTTTAAATCATTTGTAGTAATTCGGTGTACGATAAAAAATAGAAATGATCACCGTTTGACTAAAATTTCTAATAGGAAAAATCTATTTAAAGTTTTTTCAGGTAAATGGGTTAATTGCATGTTAACTGCAAAAAAAATTGTAAAACAAATATAAAAATGAATTTTTTATTAATTGGAAAAGGAAAATGGGGTAGTATTTTATTAGAAAACTTGAGGAAATATGGTGATATCAAAAAAATAATTAGAAGTAACGATAATTTTAAAAATGCTAAATTAAAAGAAATAGATTGGGTTTTTATAGCTTCACCTAATAAATATCATTATGCGCAAGTTAAATATTTTTTAAAAAAAAAAATTAATGTTTTTTGCGAAAAACCTTTGACCCTAAGTTATAGACAAAGTTTAAAATTAATAGAAATTTCTAAGAATCTTAGAGTAAAACTCTATATAGATGATATTGAAATTTATAAAAAAATTAAATTAAAAATAAAAAAAAAAAATTATATTTTAAGAAGTAAATTTTCAAATTATAGTTTTAACAATTGCCTTTATGCTTTGGCATACCATGATTTTTATTTGCTAAGTAAATATATTGATGTTGTAAAAGCAAAAATAGAAATAATTTCAAAAAAAAAATTATCTTACAAATTTAAAATTACCTCAAAAAAAAAATCTTTTATTTTTGAGTATATTTTAAATAAAAAACCTACTCATATTATTAATGGAAAAAACTTTAATCTAAAACGAAATTATATTGATATTATGATTAATAATGTTTTGTTTAATAAAAAAATAGATTTAAAAAAAAATTATGATCGTGCGTTGAATGCAAATTATTTAATAGATAAAATTAAAAAAATATGAAAAAAAAAATTATTATTTTAGGGTATAGAAGTTTTCTATCACAATGTTTAAAAAAAAAAATTAAATCAGCTTTATTAATTAGATCAAAAGAAATAAATACATTTCAAAAAAAACTTAATAAAAAATTTAGTTACATCGTAATAATCAATTTATTTTACCCTACATTTTCTGCAGTGGATGTGAATAAAAAAAATTTCAATTATTTTAGTCAAGATCTGATTTTTTTGTTTTTAAATAAATTATTAAAATATAGAATTTCAAAAATTATTTATACAAGTTCTTCGATAGTAAATCATCCAACACTAAATAGATCTTCACCCAGATATAATTATCAGAAGAAAAAAAAAATTATGGAGAAAAAAATATTAGATTTATGTAAAAAGAAAAAAATATTATGCGTTATTACTAGACCTTATAATATTTACGGGGAAGGAGATAAATTTTCTATAATTAAAAAACTTATAAAATTAAAAAATAGTAAATTAAAAAAATTAGTTATTTCCAATCAAGGAAACTCAATAAGAGATTATATAAATGTAAAAGATGTTGTTAAAATTTATGAAAAGATAGCAAGCTCCGATTTTAAAGGAATAATCTCTATAGGTACCGGTGAAGGTATCAAATTATTTGAAATAATTAAAATGTTAAAAGTGAATGATAAAAAAATATTAAAAAAAAAAAAGTTAAATGAAGTGAACAAGAGTATTTGTAAAATATTTAAATTAAAAAAAATAATAGATACAAATAAATTTATTAAAATAAAAAATTATTTAAAAAAAATTAATCAAAAATGAAAATTTTATATGTTATTAATAGTCCTTGCTGGACTGAAATTTCACCATCAGGTTTAAATGATCAAGAGCTTTTTAATGATCCATTATCAGAAAATTTTACATATTTTTATTATAATTTAATGAAGTTTGGATTAATTGATAAAATTTGTATTTTTGTTCCTGATCATAGATGGAGAGTTGGAGGAATAGTTAAAGATGTTATTGATACAGAATTTGGTACTTTAAAATTATATAAAGATAGTGAAAAATTCAAAATTATAAACTCAGATAATAATCTAAATTATGTATATTGTTGGTCTAAGTGGTGGGAATGTAAAAATATAAAAAATAAATTTATAATAGTGAATCCAATGTTCAATGGAGTATCACATAAAAATTATATAAATAAAAATGAACATGACTTTGCATTAATTGAGGGCGAAATGTTTAGAAAATTTTTACCAAAGAATTTCCCCTATGCAGTTTGTCGATTAATTAATTTTGACTCTGAGAAAGCTTCAATTGTAAATAATGAAAAAAAAATATATGATTGGATATTAATTTCATCATTTGATCCAAGAAAAAGGCACCTAGAATTTTTAAATCAATTAATTAAAAGTAAATTAGGAAACTTAAAAGGATGTATAATTGGTAGAGATCCAAATAATAAAAAAAAAAAAATTATAGATTTTTTTTTTAATTCACCATGGAGAGTTTTAAAAAAAATAAAAAATTATCAAAAAAAAATTAATTTTGATTTATTTATAAACCTTCATCAAAGTAAAAAGATTGAACTCACAAAACGTAGCAAAATTTTTGTCTGTACATCTAAGTTAGATAATGGGCCCAGATCACAAATTGAAGCTGCTCAACTTTGTTTACCTGTTTTATCTATGTCTCATATAGGAGCGTCAGATTTTATAAATAATGAAAATAAAAATGGCGAAATAGTTAAAAGATTAGATCAAATTCCTCAAAAACTAGAAGAAATGCTAATTAACATTGAAAAATATACTTGTGTAAACAATAAATTAATTTTATCACCTCAAAAGTTTATGCCAGAAATAATATCAAAAATACTAAAAGCCTATAATATCAAAAAAAATTTATGAAAAAGAAAGCGTTTATAACTAATGACGAATTAGGTAATTATAAATTGTAGTGCTAGGTTTTTTTAGTAATATCAAATATTCAAAATTAATAATTAAGTCTGATAGCGCATCTTGGGTTTTAGATGAAATTAAAAAAGAACTTGAATTAACTTTTTTAAACAAACTTAATATTGTTAACCAAAAGTATATTAGATTTTTTAAGACACAGTGTATTTTTTTTTTAAATAAGTATGATTTATTAAATTATAATCTTAAAAATAATAAAATTGGCATAAGTATATTTCACTTTGATAAAAAACAGTCTAATCAAAATAAAAAAATTATCAATTTATTGAAATCAAATATCAATATTAAAGCAATTCAAATAACAAATAATAATATGTTTAATTATCTTATAAAAAATGAAATAAATAGAAAAAAAATATTTAAAATACCTATCGGAATTAATATCAAAGATTTTATCTTTACTAAGTCTAAAAAAAAATTAGAAATTAAAAAAAAATTTAAATTAGAAAAATTTTTAGTAATAGGATCATTTCAAAAAGATGGAGTAGGCTGGGGAGATGGAATGGTACCTAAAAAAATTAAAGGACCTGATACTTTTATAAAAATAGTTCAGCAAATTGCAAAAAAGCAAAAAGTTCACGTAATTTTAAGTGGGCCATCCAGAGGGTATGTTAAAAAAAAATTAGAAAACTTAAATATAAGTTTCTCGCATTACTTTCATAAAGATTATAAAAAATTAATAAATTTATATTCTCTAATTGATATTTATATTGTCTCATCTAGAGTAGAAGGCGGTCCAAGATCTATTCTAGAGTCAATGGCCAGTGGAGCAATAATTTTTTCAACAAGGGTAGGTCAAGCAGAAGAAATTATCAAAGACAACAAAAATGGTTTTTTATATGATGAAAGAGAAATTAAATTAATTTCAAAAAAAATCATTAAAATCTATAATAATAGCTATCAACGAAATAAAATTCTACAAAATGCTAGAAAAACATCTTTAAAATATTCTTATTTAAAAACTAGAAGAAAATGGATAAGTTTCTTTAAAGCTATTAGATCCTAAATGATAAAAAATATAAAATCCATCCTCAGAGATATTAAAAATTATTTTTTCATAATTAAAAATCCTTTTGGAAGAAAAATTCATGCAAGTAAAAAATATTATTTGGATAAATTTAATGAGGTTAAAAATAGAAAATATGAAAATATCGATAATTTTAAATCAGTATTTAAATTTCCAATTAATAAAGATTGGATGGACGATCTTGCTTTGCATACTCAAGTTGTTAAAAAAAAAAGTCAAATAAATTACCAACATGGAAGAATACTTTATTCTGTTTTAAAAGAATATATTAATGAAAATCAATATAAAAATATTCAAGTTTTAGAAATTGGAACTGCTAGAGGATTTTCATCAATATGCATGTCCAGATCAATAATAGACTCAAATATAAACGGCAGTATATACACAATTGACATTATACCAAATAATCTAAGGTTTTATTGGAATTGCATTGATGATCATGAAGCGCAAAAGTCTAGAAAAGAACTACTTTCAAAATGGGAAAAAGAATTGCAAAATATTATTTTTGTTACCGGACCAAGTAGGTTTGTATTAAAAAAATTAAATTTGAGTCGAGTTAATTTTGCATTTATTGATGGAATGCATGATACCTTAAATATAAAAAGAGAATTTGATTTTATTAAAAGCAAACAAAAAAAAAATGATATTATTATTTTTGATGATGTCTCAGAAACTTTTCCTGAAGTTGCAAAATTTATAAATTTCTTAAGAAGTCAAAATATTTATCAAATTCAAATATTAAGTTCAGATCAATTTAGATCATACGCGATTTGTAAAAAAATTAATGATTAAAATTGCTTTAGATAAATATCCATTTTGGATAAGTCCTAAAATTGGACCTAATATATTTCTAGAAAGATTAGGAAAATCATTATCTAAATTAGATTGCAAAATTACGAATAGGTTCAATCCAACTTATGATATTGGTTTATTCGCTATAAAGAATAAATCCTTTTTTAAAAAACCTTTTGTAATAAGAATAGGTGGGATTTTTTTTGATAAAATGAATACAATTTGTGATACGTATTCTGAAAATAATAAAATTTTTAATGATATTGATAATTCTAAAGGAGTTATATTTATCTCTGATTTTACAAAAAAACTTACATTAAGATTTAATCCAAACATGAATAAATCTCATATTGTTATAAATAACTCAGTACCATTAAAACAATTTTCAGCATTTGGTAATAATAAAAGAAAGGAACTTGGAATTCATGACTCTGATTTTGTAATTTTAGTTTCTGGATCGTGGCGAAGGCATAAAAGATTGAATGAAGTAATAATTTTTTTTGAAAAATTAGAAAAAAAAATTCAGAATATTAAGCTTTTAATTTTAGGTAAGGTCGAGAAAAAAAATTTTAAAAAAAATAATAATATTTTTTATGCTGGCAATATTGATCCAAATAAATTACCAGAATGGTATCGTACAGGTAATCTATATCTGCACCTTGCTTGGATAGATCAAAATGCAAATACACATGTAGAAGCTACCGCATGTGGGCTTCCGAGTATATGTTCAAATAATGGAGGAAATCCAGAAATTATAGAAAATTGTAAGTCAGGAATAGTAAGTAAGATTGATGAAGAATATAATTTTAATTTAATAGATTTTTACAATCCGCCACCTATTAACTACGACATATTAGAAAATGATTTTATGAAAATTTTTAATAATTATAATTCATTTAAAAATAATATTTCAACAAAATCAATAGATATTGATTTTGCTGCTATTAAATATCTTAAATTTTTAAATGAAAATTATAAATAATAAATGCGTGTTAAAATAATAACAGACAAAAGAAATAAAAAAAAATTTAATGTAAGTATATTATTTTCTTTTTTTAATAATGAAGATACAATAGAAAAATCTTTAAAAAGTTTGTTAGAACAAACTTATAACAATTTAGAAATAATTATATTTTCAGATGGATCAAAAGATAAATCTGATCAAATTGTAAAAAGACTTTTGTTTAGTGCAAATAATGTTATTTTTTTAAAATCAGATAAAAACAATGGCCTCACAAAATCATTAAATTATATGTTAAGATTTTCTAGCGGAAGTTATTTAGCTAGACACGATGCTGATGACATATCTTGTAAAAAAAGAATTGAACATCAAATAAATTTTTTAACTGTAAATAAAAATATTGATGTTCTTGGATCAAATAGCATTTACTTTTTAAAAGGAAAAAAAAAATACGTTAAAATGCCTGAAGATAATTATACAATAAAAAAGTTGTTACCGAAAAGAAACACTATAATTCATTCGTCAATAATTATAAGAAGAAAAATTTTATTTGAGAATAATTACGATTCTAATTTTTTAAGATGTCAGGATTATGAGTTATGGTTAAGATTAAAGGCTAAAATAAAATATTATAATCTCCAAAAGTATTTAATAATGAGAGATATAGATGGTGATAAATTTAATTTTATAGATTTATATTTTTCAGGTTTGGCAAGATTTAAACATTTAAGTTTTTTTAAATTTTTTATATTTACAATAAAAGATATAATCATTTTCACATTAAAAAAAACTGGATTAGGAAAGTTCTTTTATTAAATTTTTTGTATAATTTTCTATATTAAAATTTTCAACGATATTTTGCCTTGCATTATTAGAGAATTTTTCTAATATATTCTTGTTATTTTTCAAATAATATATAGAGCTGATAAAATCATACACCACAGGCTCTGAAATTAGACCGCATTTTTTTAAATTTAGAACATAAGATATATCCCCAACATCTGTACTGATTACGGGAGTCGACATACTCAAAGACTCTATTATTGAAAGAGGAAGCGATTCGTATGAAGAGGTACAAAGTAAAATATCAAATGAATTCATTATTTCCTTAGGTTCATTAATATCATCATACCAAATAATTTTATCTTTTATCTCATCAAAATATTTTAATTGATTTTTAAAATATTTTTTTTGAGACTTAAAAAGCTTTCCAACGATTTTAAATTTAATATTTTTATCATTTATATTTTTAATAATTGATAAAAGTAAATTAAAATTTTTATCGGGATTAATATTAGCGATTATACCAATTGTAAAATTATTTTTTTTTTTACTGTCTTTTTTGTAATAATTTGGGTTTACAGAAGATCTTAATATTACGCTTTTAGTTGATTTATGTACTAACTGATAATAATTTTTTGAGGAGCTGGAAGCAAAAAAAATTTTATTTATAAAATATGAACATAAAAAAACAATTAATTTGATAAAAAAATTTGATCTCGTATCATGAATATGAAAATAAATTTTTTTTTTTAAAAAAATTGAAATTAACAAACTTTTTAAATTTGAAGTTCCACCAGCAATATAAACTTTAAATATATTTTTTAATTTTTTTTTTAACATAAAAAAATCTCTTAAAAAAAAAACTAAATAATTCAAAAAATTAAATTTAGATAAATATTCAAGATCCACTTCTTCTATATCTATTTTTGAACTAAAATATTTCAATAATTGATTTGTTGAATTTTTCGGCAAAATCAAAGTGTAATTTAATTTTACTTTTTGTTTTTCAATTTCTTGTAAAAAATATATTAGTTGTTTTTGAGGTCCACCAATTCTCATATCTTCAAGAATTATTCCCAATTTACCTGTATTTTTATCTTGCATTAATATTTTTTTAAATTATCCATAAACTTTAATTAACAATAACTTAAAAAATCAAGATATAAAGTTAATTTTATAAATTTGAAAACCTCAATTATTTATCAAAAAAATCAAAGAAATATTATTTAAAATGAAGAAACAAATTTTAATCACAGGAACCGCAGGATTTGTAGGTTTTCATCTAGCAAAAGCATTAATTGATAAGAAGTTCAATGTAATCGGAATTGATAATTACTCAAAATCTTATGAATTAAAGTTAAAAAAATTAAGAATTAAAAAATTAGAAAAATATAAAAATTTTCAATTTTTGAAAAAAGATCTGAAGAATATTGGAAAAATTAAAATTAAAAAAAAAATATCAGCAATTTTTCATCTAGCAGCTGAAGCTGGTGTAAGAAGATCAGTGGAAAAGCCGTTAGAGTATGTTGAGGAGAATATTGCTAATACTATTAGAGTTTTTGAGTTCGCTAAAACAAACAAAATTAATTTAATATACTATGCCTCATCAAGTTCAATTTATGGGGATAAGGGCGTTTATCCAACTAGTGAGAAAATTTCGGTTGATCAGCCAATTTCTATTTATGGAATTACAAAAATATGTACTGAGAATATTGCATACTATTATTTTAAAATTTTTAACATCAGTTCAGTTGGTTTTAGATTTTTCACAGTTTTTGGTCCGTATGGTAGACCGGATATGTCTATATTTATTTTTATCAAATCTATTTTGCAAAAAAAAACTTTATATTTAAATAATTATGGAAAAAATTTTAGAGATTTTACTTATATTGATAATGTTATTTCTTATATGCTAGGTGTTTATAATAAGACGAATATTAAAAAAAACTTTTTTCATGTTTTTAATATCGGAGGGGAAAAAACAATCAGTATAAATAACTTAGTTAAAAAGCTAGAGGGATTTATGGGAATTAGAGCTAAAAAAAAAAATATGCCAAAAATTAAATTAGATCCCGTTTATAGTTTAGCAACTTCAAATAAAATTAAAAAGTTTTTAAATAAATCGTTTAAGCATGATTTTGATAAAGGTTTAAAAGAAACAATAAAGTGGATAAAAACATACATCTAATTATTTTTAGATATAAAAAAATTGTTTATCACTAAAAAATCCATTTTAGTTCTCAAAAAACAGTCAATTGCTTCCTCTGGTTTCATTACGATTGGTTCATTTTCATTAAAAGAGGTATTTAATAAGATTGGAACACTCGTCAAAGATTCAAATTTTTTAATCAAATTATAAAATTTTTCATTTTGTATTTTGGAAATAGTTTGAAGCCTTCCTGTTCCATCAATATGTGTTACAGCCGGTATTATATTTCTCTTTTCTTTTTTAATTGATGCTACATATGACATATAGTCCGATTTTGGATTTTCATAGAACCATTCAGAAACTTTTTCTTCTAATATTGATGGGGCAAATGGTCTAAAACTTTCTCTAAGTTTTATTTTTGAATTAATTAAATTTTTAATATTTGGCCCTATTGGACTTGATATTATTGATCTATTGCCTAAAGCTCTCGGTCCAAATTCCATTCTTTCTTGAAACCAACCAATAACTTTTTCTTTAACAAGATGATTGCATACTAGTGTATTTAGATCGTCATAATTTTCAAATTTTTTAAATTTAATTTTAGAATTATATTTTTTGTTTATAATATCCAAAATATCTTGATTAGAGTATTTTTTTCCCAAATAAGGATTTTTAATATTTTTAATATCAATATTAGGATTTTTTTTGTACAAAAAATACAATGCTGAACCAATACTACCTCCATTATCACCAGGGCAATAAGGAACAAAAATATTTTTAAATATTTTTTTTTCTACAAGCTTCCCATTAGCAAGGGAGTTTAAAGCACATCCCCCGGATAATATTAAATTTTGATGATCACTTTTATATTGCTTTGAAATATTGATCAGATTTTCCTCAAATATTTTTTGTGCAGAGCTCGCTATATTTTTTGAAAAAAGATTTTTATCTTTCAAATTAATTTTTTTGTTTTCTAATAATTCTAAAATTGTTTTATTTAATAAATTATTTTGATTAGGTTCTCCCTCAAAATTATATATAAAATTATTTTTATGAAAGTTGAATAAATCTAAATTTAATCTTAATAAATCATTATTTTTAAAACAATTTTCTTTTAAAAAATCATAAAATATTGGATTACCAAAAGCAGATAAGCCCATTAATTTATATTCTTCACCATATTTTTTAAATCCAGCTAATTGGGTCATACTCTCGTAAAAAACTCCAATTGAATTTGGAAATAAAACTTTTTTTAAAACCTTAATTTTTTGATTTCTACAATCTGCCACAACCAGACTTGTAAAATCACCAAAACCGTCAATTGAAATCGCCAGACATTTTTTAAATCCTGAAGGATATAAAGAGGATGATATATGACTTAGATGATGATCGATGAAGTGTAATTTAAAGTCACTATGACCAAAATTTTTTGATAGGACTTGTTTTATATTTATTTTATTTTTATATCTTTTCCAAATTTCAAACTTTTTCTCACCTTGAATATAGTTTTTTATAAAAAAAAAAATTTTTGGAATAATATTTGATATTGGGTTTGTATTTATAGTGATGTCTGTAATTTGTGAAAATTTTATTCTATTTTCATTTAAGCAATATTCTATAGATTTTTTTGGAAAACCTGCCCAATGTTTTACTCTATTAAACCTTTCTTCTTCTGCAGCAGATAATAATTGGTTCTCGGCTATTATGCATGCAGATGAGTCCGCGTGATTCATATTAATTCCTAAAACAATTTTTTTCATATTTTTAAAAATAAAATATTTTATAGTTATATGAATTAATTTTAAACTTCAAACTTTTGTCAACCTCTGCCGAGGTACAAGGTGACTTACTATAAAAACAATATGTTTTTTTTGGAATGTAATAATTAAAGACATTATTTCTATAAATTTTTTTTATTTCGATTTTTTGATTTGTTAGGTCATCTGAAAAATATTTTGGCCAAGGGTAATTAAAATATGTTAAACTATAGTTTTCATATATTCTTTTTGTTTGTTTTAAAGAAAGTGTTAACAAAGCTAAAAAAATAATTGCAATTGAAATTTTTTTTTCATTTATAATTTTAAAATTTTTTATATTACAAAAAATAAGAATTGCAGTACTTAAGGCTATAAAACTTATAATATATGAATATCCAAACCTAAATACTGGCGCTTTAAGAAACCAAGTGATTAGAGATATTAACAAAATTATCCAAATTAAAAAAAATTTTTTATAATTAAATTTTACCGATTTTATTTTTATTTTCTTCATTACCACTAAGGAAAAAATGAATATAAAAATAAAAAATAAGTACGGAATAATTATTCCATAAATTTTTTTAAAATGATTTTCTATCCAAAAAGATAGCCAGTAAAGGTTTTTTAAATAATTCTTATATGAAAGAACATTATCTTTTTGGTTCACCCAATCTTTTGCCCATGCTTCGGTGCCAACGGAGACATCATAAACATTAGAAATTTTATCAAAATTTGTCCACTCCAAATCAATACACATTATGGGCATCGGATAAATAATACAACCAGTTGTTAAAATATTTTTTATTATCCACGATAAAAAAAATATAATTAAAAATAAAAATTTAAAATTTAAAATTTTAAAAAATATTTTTTTATTTATAGATATTAAGGGAATGAGTACAGCAAAGATGAGAAATACTTTAATCAGAAAAGCAAAAATTGCAAAAATACTTAAAATAAAAAATGTTGGCTCATCTATCTTATTAAATTTTTCTAGCTGGTTTAGATACAATTGCATTATGATAAAAAAAATAAAATGTGCAGGCGCATCATTGCCATATTCGTTATATCTATTCATTTTCCAGCAAATAAATAAAATTACTAAAATCGAAAATATATTTGAGACTGATAAATTTTTCTTTATCCATAAATTTATGAGAAAAAAAAATATTGAATAAACTGCAATCGAAGCCAGTGGGACAACTATAGCATTTAATCCAAAAAAATAATTATAATGTATTGCGCTCAAGTATTGCATAATAGATATATGCCCAAATCTTTGATGAATGTTGCTAATACCCAAAATGACTTTGTTTTCGTTTAATATGTTTATGTATGGAAAATGATACAATCCACCGTCGGGGCTATATATCTTATTAAAGATAAGAAACATAAAAACACCAAGAGAACTAATCATAATATATTGAATAACTATTTTTGATTGTAGTTTTTTTATAAAATCATTATTTATTAAAACTAATAAAAATAATAATAAAATGAAAACTGTAGTATTAACTAATAAATTTAGTGGAAAAAAAAAATTTAATAGTAAGGCTATAAAGCTCAAAGTTATCAATCCAAGCAATGATGTTAAACATAAATCATAGTACGTATTGTTATTAATATTAAAATATTTTGAAAATATTTTGCCAGTAAATAAGTGAAAAAAAACAGTTAAAAAAGAAATTAGCAATATATTGAACATATTAACTTTCTATTAATTATTCATGTATACAATTAAGTTAAGATCATCAATTTAATTTTTTTGGTAAAATAAAAATTAGCAAAGTATAAATTATAAAAGAAATTGTAAAACTAAATAAAAAATTTTCAGTAATTTTTAAAAAAATAAAGGGAAGCATTATTATTATAAGATTTAAAAACCACACAACTTTTTTACTTGTAACTCTTAGAATTAAATGATGAAGGTGTCTATTATCGCCTTGTAATGGTGATTTACCCATAAACAATCTTTCAAAAGTTAATCTTGCAGCATCAAGTCCAGGAATTAAAAAGAGAATAAAAATTTCGTCACAATAAATATTTGAAAATTTATTATATGTAAAAATATATGACGATCCAACAAAACATGTAAGAAATGTATTACCAGAATTACCTAAGAAAACTTTACTATTCAAATTAAAGAATAGAAAAAAAATTAGCGTGATAATTATAACAAAAAAAATAATTGAATAGTTGCCTGTTATAAAAAACAAACACAAAATCCAGAAAATTATTGTAGTAGCATATAAACCATTTACACCATCGATAAAATTGGAAGCATTAAAAAAAAGAAACATACAAAATAATGTAAAGAATATTTTATAGTTTCCAAGGTTTATGGTCCAATCAAAATATTTAAATTTTAAATTATTTATTATTAAGTACGGCTCAAATGGATATAAAAATAAAAAAATAAATATAAAAACGAGAAATTTTATGTTTGGAGCAACGTTTTTTAAATCATCATATCTTCCTAAAAAAAAATATAAAATTGATGAAAAAAATAATATAAGCAGATATTTCTTAGAAAAGTATTCTTCAATAAAAGGAGAGATAGCAACAGACAGTAAAAATGGTATTAAACATGCCAGGCCTCCAATATTTGAAATGGGCGATTTATGAATTTTTTTAATTTCCGATGCCGGATTATCTATGAAGTTATATTTTTTTGATAAAATATTTGTTTGCAAAAGGATTACAAGTGATAATGAAGATATTATTAATGCTATTAAAATGGTAATCATTAAATAATGTTTAGATTAGCAAACTTAAACTATAAAAAAATTGCGTTTAATAATCAAAATTTGCAATTTATCGGTTTATTCCCATGTTTAATACTTTTATTATATTTTAGTATAATTTCAACTATCTTAGGAACCTTTGTATTAAACTTAACTTTAATAGCTTTTGATATAATTTTTTTAATTTTCTTCATGAAAAATAAGAAAAAGATTCAATTTAACGTTAATTATAAAATTTTTTTGGGAATAATAATAATTTTCTTACTTAATATAGTTCTATCTGAGAATACTTTATACTCTCTAAAAACATTCTTTAATTTAATAAAAAACTTCGTTTTTTTAATTGGTTGTTATGTTGTTTTTAAAATCGATAACAGAGTGTTTGTAAAGTTTATTAATTTAATTTTGATAATATTTATCTTAATTGGTTGCGATGTAATTTTTCAATATTTTACTGGTAAAGATTTTTTTGGTTACGAAAAGTCTCCCGTAAGTTATGGAAGATTATCAGGTCCCTTTGGTGACGAATTAATCGTTGGATCCTTTTTGAGTAAAATTATTTTTATTGCAACCTTATTTTTTTTGATCAATTTTAAAAATAAATATTATGATATAATTTTCATATTAATTGGAACTTTAGTAATATTTCTAAGTAAAGAAAGATCAGCAAGTATTATGACAGTTTTAGCGATGTTTTTATACGTTTTTTTTAGAATTAAAAATCTAAAAATAAAAATTCTTTCTAATGTAACGATATTTTCTATTATTTTATTAGCGGTTATGTTTATACCCGATAATTCTAAAAGATTAAAAATAATTTATCATCAAGATTATACTTTTTTTGATACTCAATGGGGAGCTCATTTTTTAACAGCGATAGAAATATTTAAAAAAAATCCATTATTAGGTTCCGGACTAAGAACTTTTAGATATGAATGCAAAAAAGAATACACTAAAAATATTCCATCTAAATCTGTCAACTCGAGATGCGCAACACATCCGCACAATTTTTATTTTGAAATATTGTCTGAACTGGGCATTAGTGGATTTATTTTGTTTTTATTTTTTTTATTTAAAATCTTAAAAAAAATATTACTATATTCAAAACAATCTTTTGAAGATAAAAATTTAATTATTAGCATATGTTTATTATTTTTATTTTTTTGGCCTATTAAAACAACAGGATCGATTTTTGCTAGCTGGAATAGTTATTTTTATATTTTGGCTTTAATAATTATATTTTATCAAACCAATTTTCTTAATTCTAAAATTAATGACTAATTTTTTCGATTTAGAAATTTTAATTTTTCCACTTAATTTTTTTGTTTTTCTGAATTTTATTTTTGGTATTTATTCTATAACAAACATTATAGTTCGATACAAATCATTAGAATTAAATTTAATAAATTTTTATTTATTAAATTTTGTTATATTTGGCAGTTATGTCTCGCTTATTAATTATTTAATTTTTTTTAATATCACATTTTTAAAAACTTTTATTTATTTTACCTTTTTCATATTTTTTATTTTAAATATAAAGAATTTAAAAAAATTAAATTTTTTTTTGGTCAAAAAGAAAATTGATATTAACATTAAAGTTATATTTTTTTTTATATTAATTTATTTTATCATTTCATCACTTCCCCTAAGTGATGGTGACTCTTTGAGCTACCATAGTTCTTTTGGTGCATATATTTTAAGATACAATTCTATAGAATGGCTTAAGACATCATACCTTATCCATCCTGATTTTCTGGTAAGTGGTTTTACAGAAATTTATAATTTTATTGGATTAACATTGTTTAATGAAAATTTTGGATCTTATTTAAATTTTTTTAGTTTATTACTAATTATTTATTTTTTTTATGAATTTTTTAAGAACAATAAAAATACTAGTTTTATAATTCTCACTATAGTTTCATCACCAATTTTACTTCCAATGATTTTTGCACAAAAAATTTATATATTACCATCTTTTGTATTAGCTTTAATATTTTTTAAAATTTATAATGAGAAAAAAAATAAAACTTTGGATTATATATTAATTATATCCTCTTTAATGATAATTTTATCATTTAAAGTAAGTTTTTTATATTCTGTTATTATTGCAATATTATTTTTAGTTTATAAAAATAATCAAAATTTTATAAGAATTGGACTTTTATGCTTTCCATTATTTTTAATTTTTTTTGGATCTATATTATTCAAAAATATATTTTTTCATTCAGACATTTTACCACCATTTACGGGACAAATTTTTGGCACCAATTCTAGTTATTTAAACTTAACTGCAGAGTTTTTAAAAAATTATGATGTAGATTTAAATTTCATTAATCTAGTTGCACTACCATTTCTTTTTATTATTCCTCATTATGGGCAAGGGGGATCAATTTTTTTAAGCTTACCTAACATAGGAAAAATTTTTGGAATTCAATTTTATAATTTCTTGTTAATTAAAAATTTTTACAATAGAGAATTTATTATTTTTTTATTCATAATATTTTTCTCTGTAGTATTTACAGGAAATATTAGCACTAGATGGTTCTTGTTTTTATTTTTTTTGTTACAAATGTTTGTTTGTTTGGCAAATATTGAAATTAAAAAAATTTTAAAACATATATTTTATTTTCAAACTTTTGTTTTCGGAGTGGCTTTAGTTGGATTTTGTATTTATTCTGCGCCCACACTGTTTTCAAGCTTTTATAAAGATAGTTACTTAACAAAACATGCCAATGGGTATGATTTTATAAAAAAAATAAATAAGCTTAAAAAAGACAATAATTTTACAGAAAAAGAAAAAATATTATTTTCGCACAGATCACATTATTGGGAAAATAATAATCATTTAAACTATGCCAATGAATGGTTAAGATTAGTCAACATTAAAGAAAATTTTATGTCGCTGAATAAGGAGTTTCTTCAAATTTTAAAGGGTAAAAAAATTAAAATTTTAGTTACTAGAGAAGTTAAAAACATCAATATTGTTGTAAATAATTCTTTTAAAAAAAAATGTAAAATCTTACATGGTAAATTTAGCTCTAATCACGCAACAAGAAATCCTTTTTTTTCAGGCAAAAAAAATTATAGTTGGTTTAATTTTGGTAAACATGATTTTCTAGAATGTTTAAAATAATTTAAATTGTTGATACCTCAAAAAAAAAATTTATAAGTAATTTATGAATTATAAATTAAATGTAATCATACCTTGTTATAATGAAAAAAATACAATTGAAACTGTATTGAAAAAAGTTTTATTGGCTGAACCAGTAGAAAAAAATATAATAGTTGTAGATGATTGCTCTAAAGATGGAACGAAAGATTTATTAAGTAATTTTAAAGATATTAAAAATATCAAAATTCTTTATCATGATACTAACCTAGGTAAAGGACATGCCCTAAGAACTGGTTTTGCAGAAGTCGAAGATGGTCTGATTCTAATACAAGATGCAGACTTAGAATATAATCCTGATGATTTTAAAAAATTATTAGAGCCATTCAATGATGCTAATGCAGATGTTGTGTATGGATCTAGATTTTTAGGAGGGCAAAAGTATTTGAGGATTCATTTTTTTTGGCATTATCTGGCTAATAAAATATTAACTTTTATATGTAATATCTTTACTAATTTAAACATGACAGATATGGAAACTGGTTATAAAGTTTTTAAAAAAAAGCATATAGATAAAATCACTTTATATGAAAACTCATTTGGAATTGAACCAGAATTGACAATAAAGTTAGCAAAACTTAAATTAAGATTTTTTGAAGTACCAATTTCTTATAATGGAAGATCTTATGAAGAGGGAAAAAAAATAGGTTTAAAGGATGCTTTCAGGGCATTATATTGTATATTAAGATATTCTATTCAAAAAATATGAAATTTCTAATAGCAGGCGCTGGTGGGTTTATAGGTGGTCATTTTGCTAAATATTTAGAAAAAGATGGTCACGAAGTTGTTTGCGCAGATATAAAAAAAAAAGAAGACTGGTTCCAGGTATCAAATAAAAATCAAAATATGTCTCTAGACCTTAAAGATTTGAAAAACTGTATTATGGTTACAGAAAATGTAGATTATGTAATTAATTTGGCATGTAATATGGGGGGGATGGGTTTTATTGAAAGCAATAAAGCAGAATGCATGTTGTCAGTTTTGATAAATACTAATTTACTGCGAGCTAGTTTAAAAAATAAAGTTAAAAAATTTTTATTTTCTTCTTCAGCATGTGTATACAACGCTGATAAGCAAAAAAAAAATTTTGTTGATGGTCTTAAAGAGGAAGATGCATATCCCGCAATGCCGGAAGATGGATATGGTTGGGAAAAATTATTTAGCGAAAGAATGTGCAGGCATTTTAATGAAGATTATGGCTTAGAAGTTAGATTAGCACGTTTTCACAATGTTTATGGTCCCGAAGGTACATTTGACGGCGGTAGAGAGAAAGCACCTGCAGCCTTATGTAGAAAAATTATAGAGTCGAAGTTGAATGGTAAAAATCAAATTGATGTTTGGGGTGATGGAGAGCAAACAAGAAGTTTTTTATATATTGATGATTGCGTTGAAGGAACTATGAAAATATTTGAATCAAATTTTACAAATGTATTTAATGTTGGAAGCGAGGAGCAAGTATCAATTAATCAATTAATAGACATTATAGAAAAAATTGCTGAATACAAAGTGCAGAGAAAATATGATTTATCGAAACCAAAAGGCGTTAGAGGAAGATCTAGCGATAATACCTTAATTCAGACAAAATTAAATTGGTCTCCAAAATATTCTTTAAGTGAAGGTTTAAAAAAAACTTACAATTGGATTTACCATCGATTATCCACCAAACAAAATAATGCTAAATTTTCAAAATATTAAATCACAAATTGCGATAATTTAGATATATTTTTTAATATTAAAGTATGCAAATTACCAATTTTATTATTTTTTATAATTTTTAAATCTTCTCTCATTTTCAATACAATATTTGATAATTTATTACTATTACCTCCAATTAACATTTTTACTGTTTTCAAGTTTAAATATTTTGCTTTTATATTGTCATTTTTTAAACATCTAACCATGAAATCATAATCAAAGGATATTTTGTATTCCTCATTAAATTTACCAATTATTTCTATTAAATTTTTTTTTACAAAAAAGCCTGGATGTGCCGGCATCCATCCATAATTCATTTTTTTTTTAAAGTAACTTTGATCTTTAATATCATCATTTTCTTTATCTGAAATCCAATTTCTAATAATCATATTATTTTTTTTTATATAAATTATATCAGAGTAAACAGTATTTATATTATTATCCAAAAATAATTTCGCTACTTTTTCGATTGTATTTTGAGAAAAGTATTGGTCATCCGAATTTAAAAAACAAATCACATCCCCTTTGCTCTGGTTTATTCCTAAATTCCAAGCTTCAACAATTTTTTTATCTTTTACTTTAATTAAATTTGTATTTTTAGTTGTATTATCTTTTAAATACTCATAAGTTCCGTCCGAAGAGTCATTATCAATCCATATTAACTCTATATTATTATAATTTTGAAATTTTAAAGATTTAACGCATTTTTCTATAGTTTTGATTGAATTAAAAGTTGTGGTAATGATGCTAAATTTCATAATTTAAATGTTTTTTAAATAATTTTTCATTAATTTTATTGTTTTTAATAGAATTTATTTGCTTTACAAATATATTTAAAAAAAGTAATTACTCAGTGCCTGGTAATTATTGCGAAAGGGTAATACCCGATCCATTTCGAACTCGGAAGTCAAGCCTTTCTGCGCCGATGGTACTTTGCCTTAAGGTATGGGAGAGTAGGTCGTTGCCAGGCTTTTAAGAAAATATTTCACGATTGGTAATGTTTAATTTCGTCATCTAACATTATTTTAACTAGTTTTTTAAACTTTGTTTTCGGCTTCCATTTCAGTTCTTTTTTTGCTTTAGCACTATTTCCAGATAAAATATCTACCTCAGCTGGCCTAAAGTATTTTTTATTAATTCTGATAATTGTTTTTTTATTATTATCTACCAATTTTTCTTTTAAACCTTTTCCAACCCATTTTGCTTTAATATTTAAAATTTTAATTGCCTCATTTATAAACTCTTTAATAGTATGAGTCTCACCAGTTGATATAACATAATCATTCGGTCTAGGTTGTTGCAACATTTTCCACATAACTTCAACGTACTCTTTTGCATATCCCCAATCTCTCTTAGAATAAATATTACCAAGCTCTAAACAATTAAGACTGCCTTTTAAAATTCTTACAAGCCCTTGTGTAATTTTTCTTGTTACAAATTCCTCACCCCTTAATGGAGATTCGTGGTTAAATAATATTCCAGATACGGCATAAATGTTATAAGATTCTCTATAATTTTTTGTAATAAAATGTGCAAATAGTTTTGCTATTGCATATGGACTTCTCGGATTAAAAGGTGTGGTTTCACTTTGTTTTTTTTCAAGAATATCTCCAAACATTTCAGATGAAGATGCTTGATAAAATTTAGTATTTGGACTTATATTTCTAATAGCTTCTAATAGTCTTAAAGCTCCTAGGCCTGTTATATTACTTGTATTTATTGGACTGCTAAAAGATGATTTAACAAAAGATTGTGCTGCTAAATTATAAATTTCATCAAATTTATATTTTTTTAATAACCTAGAAATTTCATAAGACTCTGAAAGTTCCATATCCTCAATAATGAATTTATCTTGAATGTTAAGTCTTTTTAATCTCCACATGTCTGATCTCCCAGATCTGCGATCAGCACCAACAACTTTATAATTTTTTTTTATTAAGAATTTTGCTAGATACGATCCATCTTGACCAGAGACACCAGTTATTAGAGCTATTTTTTTTTTCATTATATTTTTTTACTGCTCTATTATATTTATAATTTAATTACAATTAATAGTTTTTATACTTTACTTATTTTAACCCGAATATATAACAATGTTTGTTTTTTAATTGATGCAAAAAATAATATCCTATCCATTCCAAAATCAGAAACCAAACCTTTGTCTGTCAATGTTACTTTACCTTAAGGTATGGGACAAAAAAATATTAACAAGCTAAAAAAAAAATAAATGCATATTTTCATCACAGGTGTGGCAGGGTTTTTAGGATCAAACTTAGCTGATTATTATTTGAGAAAAGGATTTAAAGTTTCTGGTTGTGATAATTTGGTGGGTGGCGATATTGAAAATGTAAATAAGAAAGTTATTTTTTATCAAGGTAATTGTGAGAGCCTAGATTTCATGACTGAATCTACCAAAGATAATGTAGATGTAGTATGTCATGCAGCTGCATATGCTCATGAAGGTTTGTCTAATATTTCTCCAACTTTGATTTGCAATAATAATGTAACTGGAAGTGTATCTGTTTTTACTGCAGCTATAAGAAACAAAGTTAAAAGAATAGTTTACTGTTCATCAATGGCAAGATATGGAAATATTAAAATTCCATTCAAAGAGGATGATAAATTAAATCCAGTAGACCCCTATGGTGTATCAAAAGTTGCTGCAGAAAATATTTTAAAAATTTTAAGTGATACACATGGTATTGAATATAACATAGCAGTTCCACATAATATAATTGGACCAAAACAAAAGTATGATGATCCTTTTAGGAATGTAGTTTCAATAATGGCTAATTTAATATTACAAAATAGGCAGCCTATTATTTATGGCGACGGAGAACAGAAAAGATGCTTTTCAGATATTGACGACTGTATTTTTTGTCTAGATAAATTAATTACTGATAAAAAAATATATTCTCAAGTTATAAATATTGGACCAGATGAAGAATTTGTAACTATAAATAAAATTTTTGAAATTGTTTCAAACAAACTAAAATTTAATCAAAAACCTATATATTATCCAGATAGACCAAATGAAGTAAAGCATGCTACCTGTTCGGCTGATAAAGCAAGACAACTATTAAATTATAGCACTACTGTTTCATTGGATCAGTCAATAGATAAGGTATTAGAATATATTAAAGAAAAAGGACCAAAAAAGTTTAAGTATAATTACACGCTTGAGATAGAAAATGAAAAAACACCCAAAACTTGGAAAGAAAAACTATTTTAAATTTAAAAATTTTTGTTATAACCCAGCATCATGAAAGTTGTTAGCTCCCTAAAGTCTCTAAAAAAAAGAGATCTAAATAATAAGCTTGTAAAGAGAAAAGGTAAGCTTTATGTCATTAATAAAAAAAATCCAAGGATGAAATCTAGGCAAGGATAATGGATATTAAAGAACAAAAAGATACTTGGGATGGATTTACAAAATTTGCTACTATAGGTGGAGCATTAATAGTTTTAATTCTAATCTTAATGGCAATTTTCTTAGTTTAAGTTAATTTAACATTAATATTTTAAATATCTTTAACTTGTATCTATAATACAATAATTTAATTCAAAATCATGATTATAAGTTTTTTAAAAGAAGAAGATGAATTTGAAACACGTTCAATGCTCTTACCTGAGCATGTATCTTCAATAATTAAGTTAGGTTTCGAAGTATTTATTGAAGAAAATTACTCAAAAAAGCTGAACATAAATGACAATATGTATTCTAATTTTGGTGCAAATATAAAATCAAAATCTGAAATAGCTTCTTCATCTGATATCATAGTAAAAATTTCAGGAAAAAATCTTGACTCTTATAACTTTAAAAATGAATCAATTATTATTACTGCTTTTTTTGACAAAGAAAATAATGATATTATTAAAATAAAAAAAAATAAAAAATTGAAAATTTTTGGTTTAAATTATTTACCAAGGATTACACGTGCTCAAGCTATGGATGTACTATCCTCTCAATCTAATCTTGCTGGTTATAAAGCTGTAATTGATACGGCATATGAATTTAGCAAAGCTTTACCAATGATGATGACTGCTGCGGGGACTATAACTCCAGCTAAATATTTTATCATAGGTGCAGGTGTTGCAGGTCTTCAAGCTATAGCAACTGCAAAAAGATTAGGAGCAGTGGTATCTGCAACTGATGTTAGATTAGCATCAAAAGAACAAGTAGAAAGTTTGGGTGCTAAGTTTGTTTTTGTAGAAGGCGAAGACACATTAGAAACTGAGGGTGGGTATGCAAAAGAAGCGACAGAAGAATTTAAGAAGAAGCAAGAGGAGCTAATGAAGCTTACTGTAAAGAATCAAGATGTTGTAATTACTACAGCTTTGATTCCAGGAAAAAAAGCTCCTTTAATTATTAACGAGGAAATGGTTTTATCAATGAAACCTGGCTCGATTATTTGTGATCTTGCAACATCACAAGGTGGAAATGTTGCTTTTTCTGAGAGAGACAAAGTAATAGAAAAAAATGGTGTGAAAATTATTGGTTATTCAAATTACGCATCAAGAACTGCAAATTCTGCTTCTGGATTACTGGCAAAAAATATAATTAATTTTTTATCTTTATTAATAGATAAAGAATCCAAGTCTATTAAAATTAATTATGATGATGAAATTATTAAAGGAGTAATGATATAAATTATGGAAACAATAGACCCTTTTATTTTTAGATTAGCTATTTTTATACTTTCAATTTTTGTTGGTTATTATGTTGTTTGGAGTGTTACACCAGCTTTACATACTCCATTAATGTCTGTTACCAATGCTATTTCTTCAGTCATAATTGTTGGAGCACTTATTGCAGTTGCAGTTTCAAATTCAGATTCTAGTCAATTAGCATTATATGTCGGTGCAATTGCAGTTTTTTTAGCAGCAATAAATATTTTTGGAGGTTTTCTTGTTACTATGAGAATGCTTGCTATGTATAAAAAGGGAAAGAAGAAATAAATGTTGTCCATAAACATTGTTGCTTCTCTATACTTAATTTCAGGTATATTTTTTATTTTATCTTTACGCGGCTTGTCATCACCTGAGACATCAAGAACTGGAAATATTTACGGCATGACAGGAATGTTTATAGCCATTGGATCAACTCTTTTAGGTCTTCAAAGTTTTGAAGTTTTGCTATCAAATATTGAATTTATCATTGTACCTTTATTGCTAGGTGCTTTAATAGGTGGCTTTATTGCATCAAGAATAGCCATGACTGCAATGCCTCAACTAGTAGCTGGATTTCATAGTTTAGTTGGTTTGGCAGCAGTATTAATTGCTGTAGCAGCATTTTATAATCCATCTGCTTTTGGCATTGGTGAGTTTAATTCAATCAAGACAGCATCGTTAATTGAAATGTCCATAGGTGTTTCAATTGGCGCAATCACTTTTACAGGTTCTTGTATAGCTTTTCTAAAGCTACAAGGATTGATGACGGGTTCACCGATTACTTTTAAAGGACAGCACTTTTTAAATCTTTTGATAGGAATTTTAATAATAACATCAATTGTTTTTTTGGTTAAAGAACAAACGACAAATTATTTCTGGATTGTTACAGCTTTATCACTAATTATAGGATTTTTAATAATTATACCAATTGGTGGTGCTGATATGCCTGTTGTTGTATCAATGTTAAATTCTTATTCAGGCTGGGCTGCTGCTGGTATTGGATTTACATTAGAAAATACTGCATTAATAATTACCGGTGCATTGGTAGGATCATCCGGAGCAATATTGTCATATATAATGTGCAAGGGAATGAATCGATCATTCTTTAATGTTATTCTTGGTGGTTTTGGTGGTGAAGATATATCAACACAAAATATACAAAAAACTAAAAAACCAGTAAAGCAGGCAGGCGCAGACGATGCTGCGTTCCTAATGAAAAATGCTTCTTCAGTTATTATTGTGCCCGGTTATGGGATGGCTGTAGCACAAGCTCAACATGCTTTAAGAGAAATGTGTGATAAGTTAAAAGAAGCTGGAGTTAAAGTAAGTTATGCAATTCATCCAGTAGCAGGAAGAATGCCAGGACATATGAATGTTTTATTAGCTGAAGCCAATGTTCCTTATGATGAAGTTTTTGAACTAGAAAATATAAATAATGATTTTGCAAATACTGATGTTGCATTTGTTATTGGTGCAAACGATGTAACAAATCCTGCAGCAAAAACAGATCCCCAGAGTCCTATATATGGGATGCCAATTTTAGATGTTGAAAAAGCAAAATCAGTTTTATTTGTTAAAAGAGGAATGGCAGCTGGTTATGCAGGTGTTGATAATGAATTATTTTTCAAAGATAATACATTAATGCTATTTTCTGATGCTAAAAAAATGGTTGAAGAAATTTCTAAATCTTTAGATTAAATTGGGCATGTAGTTCATTGGTAGAACGCTACGTTGACATCGTAGAGGTAGTAAGTTCAATTCTTACCATGCCCACCAATTTGGTTGCGGGGCTAGGATTTGAACCTAGGACCTTCAGGTTATGAGCCTGACGCACTTACCTTTCTGCAACTTTCATAAGGTTTTTCCATTGCCACACATCATATTTTTAAACACTTTCGTCAGCGATTTTAAGAGTCGTTCGGCAGGAGTTCGGCAGGGAATTTGCTGAAAAAAAATCTCAAAATTTTCGGCAGGGATGTCTTAATATATAACGTGTCTATTCTGTCTATTTAGACAAATAGACAGAACGGACAAGTATATATTAAGATAATTTTATGATAAGAATTTAAAATGCTAGGAAAAAAAATAAAATTTAAAATTCCAAAAGTACCAGGTAAAAATTTTATAAAAGGTAAATTTGTAATTCTTGAACCAGTCAATCCATCAAAACACAGTA
>Ga0255759_10000809_pt1 | contig 28163 bp, 27 predicted proteins | sample 101ome_20_FD_179959 | JGI IMG/M metagenome (GOLD analysis project Ga0255759, IMG submission 179959) | Coastal salt marsh microbial communities from the Groves Creek Marsh, Skidaway Island, Georgia - 101404AT metaG (version 2) | ecosystem: Environmental > Aquatic > Marine > Intertidal zone >...
TAATCATATCGTCCAAACAAAATGATACACCTGATTTAGTTGCGTATTCATAACCCATGTACATTAACTTATCAGCAAATATTACTGTTGCTTTTAAACCAAGAACCCTATAACAAGTATCAATAGCGCCTGATATTGACTTCTTATCCATATTTTTATTTATTAATTCAAAGGGTAGTCCTTTTGGAAGAATTTTTGAGAACAAAGCTCTACCAACGGTAGTCTCAACTCTTTTATTTACGAATTCTGTTTCACCAGTATTAATTATATTCATCCTCACGTGAATTTTTGCATGTAAATCTGCTTCTCCTGCATAATAGGCTCTTGAGACTTCATCAATATTAGAAAAAATCATTCCTTCACCTTTAACATTTATATCCTCTCTTGTTAAATAATAAATTCCAAGAACAATGTCTTGAGATGGAACAATAATTGGTTCGCCATTTGCAGGTGACAAAATATTATTTGTCGACATCATTAAAGATCTTGCTTCAAGCTGAGCCTCTATTGACAATGGAACATGAACAGCCATTTGGTCCCCATCAAAATCAGCATTAAATGCTGCACAAACCAATGGATGAAGCTGAATAGCTTTACCCTCAATTAAGATTGGTTCAAAAGCTTGGATACCTAATCTATGGAGAGTAGGGGCTCTATTTAGTAATACAGGATGCTCTCTTATTACCTCATCAAGAATATCCCAAACTTCTGCACCCTCTTTTTCAACTAATTTTTTTGCAGCTTTTATTGTAGTAGCTAAACCTCTGGTATGTAATTTACTAAATATAAATGGCTTGAAAAGTTCTAATGCCATTTTTTTTGGAATACCACATTGATGTAACATTAAAGTTGGTCCGGTTACAATTACCGATCTACCTGAGTAGTCAACTCTTTTGCCTAATAAATTTTGCCTAAACCTTCCTTGTTTACCTTTGATTAACTCTGCCAAAGACTTAAGAGGTCTTTTGTTACTTCCTGTTATCGCTCTACCTCTTCTACCATTATCTAATAAAGCATCAACAGCTTCCTGTAACATCCTTTTTTCATTTCTTACAATTATATCTGGGGCATTTAATTCTAACAATCTTCTTAATCTATTATTTCTATTAATAACTCTTCTATACAAGTCATTTAAATCAGAAGTTGCAAATCTTCCTCCATCTAGTGGAACCAGAGGTCTTAAATCTGGCGGAAGAACAGGTAATGATCTTAAAATCATCCACTGAGGTTTATTACCAGAAGTAATAAAGTATTCAACCAATTTCAATCTTTTTGTTAATCTTTTTATTTTTGCTTCGGATTTTGTGGATTCGAGTTCTTCTCTCAATTTAACTTTTTCCTCAGATAAATCTAAAGCATCAAGCATATCTAAAATTGCTTCAGCTCCCATTTTAGCTACAAAATCATCGCCATATTGTTCTATTGCTTCATAATATGTTTCGTCTGATAAAAGCTGGCACTTTTCTAAATCTGTGAACCCTGGATCAATTACAACAAATGCTTCGAAATATAAAATTCGTTCAATATCGCGCAGAGTCATATCTAATAACAAGCCGATTCTTGAAGGTAAAGATTTTAAAAACCAAATGTGTGCAACTGGGCAAGCAAGTTCTATATGCCCCATTCTTTCTCTTCTAACTTTAGTTAATGTTACTTCAACACCACACTTCTCACATACAACACCACGGTGTTTTAATCTTTTGTATTTCCCACATAAACATTCATAATCTTTTATCGGACCAAAGGTTTTTGCGCAAAATAAACCATCTCTTTCCGGTTTAAATGTTCTGTAATTAATAGTTTCAGGTTTTTTTACCTCTCCGAATGACCAAGATCTAATCATTTCAGGAGATGCTAGTCCGACTCTGATAGCATCAAAATCATCGGTTGTTGTTTGTTGTTTAAAAAAACTTATCAAATCTTTCATTCTAAATCATCCTTTTCAAGTTCAATATTAATACCCAGAGATTTAATTTCTTTCATCAAAACATTGAATGATTCTGGCATTCCAGCGTCAATATTTTGCGTACCATCAACAATATTTTTATACATTTTATTTCTACCAGAAACATCATCAGACTTTACTGTTAACATTTCTTGAAGAGTGTACCCTGCGCCATAAGCTTCTAACGCCCAAACTTCCATCTCTCCAAATCTTTGCCCCCCGAATTGAGCCTTTCCGCCTAAAGGTTGTTGTGTTACTAAGCTATAAGGACCAGTTGATCTTGCATGCATCTTATCATCAACTAAATGATTTAATTTTAAGACATTCATATATCCTACTGTTGTCTCTCTATCAAAGTATTCGCCAGTTCTTCCATCAATTAATTTTGCTTGGCCTGATTCTGGTAAATCAGCGAGTCTTAACATCTCTTTTATTTCCTCTTCATTTGCCCCATCGAAAACAGGAGTTGCCATAGGAACACCATTTCTTAAATTTTTTGCTAAATTTATAATTTCTTCATCAGTAAAGCTCTTAAGATTCATTTTTTCATTAGCACCAACACTATATATTTTTTCTAAAAATGACCTAATGTTAGATACCGAACTATCATCATCTAACATTTTGCCAATTTTTATACCTAGTCCTTTTGCCGCCCATCCTAAATGTGTTTCAAGTACCTGGCCAACATTCATTCGTGATGGAACACCCAATGGATTAAGTACTACATCTACTGGTGTACCGTCTTCCATGTGAGGCATATCTTCAACTGGAACAATCATTGAAATAACGCCTTTGTTTCCGTGTCTCCCAGCCATTTTGTCACCAGGCTGCAATCTTCTTTTTACAGCTAAATACACTTTTATAATTTTTAAAACACCAGGAAGTAAATCTCCACTAGCTGTTATTTTAGCTTCCTGTTTTTCTAATGTTTCTTTAAGAATATTTTTTTGCTTATCTAACTGTTTAGATAACTTTTCTAATTGAACATTAATTTTTTCATCTCTTATTCTAATATCTAACCATTTATCTTTTTCAATGCTATTCAAATAATCTTCGCTAACTTTTTCGCCTTTTTTTAAGTTGTTTGGACCGCCTTCAGATATCTTGTTTAGTATAAGATTTTTAACTCTAAATAAAATATCGTCTTCATAAATTCTTAATTGATCTGCTATATCTTTCTTTGCCAATTCTATTTGCTCTTTTTCAATATCTAATGATCTGTCGTCTTTATCAATACCATCTCTTGTATAAACTCTAACATCTATAACTGTTCCTTCTATTCCAGAGGGAACACGTAACGAAGTATCTTTGACATCAGAAGCTTTTTCTCCAAAGATTGCTCTTAATAATTTTTCTTCCGGGGATAATTGTGTTTCTCCTTTTGGAGTAACTTTTCCAACCAAGATATCATTTGGACTTATTTCGGCACCTACATAAACTATTCCAGACTCATCAAGTTTTCCTAGTAAACTTTCACTTACATTTGGAATATCAGCTGTAATTTCTTCAGCACCCAACTTTGTATCTCTTGTAATACAAGTTAATTCTTCAATATGTATTGTAGTAAATCTATCTTCTTCAACTACTCGATCGGAAATTAATATTGAATCTTCAAAGTTGTAACCATTCCATGGCATAAAAGCTATAAGCATATTCTGGCCTAGTGCCAACTCTCCTAAATCAGTTGAAGGACCGTCAGCCAAAACATCATTTTTTGCAATAACATCTCCAACCCTTACTAATGGTTTTTGATTAATACAAGTATTTTGGTTTGATCTTGTGTATTTAGTTAAGTTATAAATATCAACCCCAGCTTCGTCAGAAGTAGTTTCAGAATCATTGACACTTACAACAATTCTTCCTGCATCAACGCTATCAACTATACCGCCTCTATTGGCAATTAAAGCTGCATGCGAATCCCTTGCTATTGCTCTTTCCATTCCAGTACCTACTAGTGGTTTTTCTGAGATTAGAGTTGGAACAGCTTGTCTCTGCATGTTTGAACCCATTAATGCTCTGTTAGCATCATCGTGTTCTAGAAAAGGTATTACTGATGATGCTACTGATACAATTTGCATAGGAGAAACATCCATGTAATTTATTTTTTCCGGGGTAGACATCATGAATTCATTCAAATGCCTACAAGAAACAAAGTCATCTATAAATTTACCTTTATTATCCAATTCAGCATTTGCTTGAGCTATAACATACTTAGACTCATCGATAGCTGATAAATATTCAATTTCTGTTGTAACCATAGAATTTACAACTTTTCTGTAAGGTGTCTCAAGGAAACCATATTTATTTGTTCTAGAAAAAACAGCTAGTGAATTTATTAGGCCAATATTTGGCCCTTCTGGTGTTTCGATTGGACACACTCGGCCATAATGAGTTGGGTGAACATCTCTAACCTCAAACCCAGCTCTTTCTCTTGTTAAACCACCTGGTCCAAGAGCCGAAATTCTTCTTTTATGTGTTATTTCAGATAAGGGATTATTTTGATCCATAAACTGCGACAATTGACTAGACCCAAAAAATTCTTTTATAGCTGCCATTACTGGTTTTGCATTAATTAATTCTTGTGGCATAAGTCCTTCAGATTCAGCAATAGTTAATCTTTCTTTTACAGCTCTTTCTACTCTAACAAGACCTACCCTATAAACATTTTCAATCATTTCTCCAACGGAACGGACTCTTCTATTACCAAGATGGTCTATATCATCAACGATTCCATTTCCATTTCTTATATTTACAAGCTCTTTAATGACATCAACTATGTCCTCCTTACCAAGTATTCCTGAAGAATTATTTTCAATTCCAAGTCGCGCATTAAATTTCATTCTTCCAACTTCCGAAAGATCATATCTTTCTTCTACAAAAAATAAATTTGTGAAAAGATTTTGAGCTGCTTCTTTTGTAGGAGGTTCGCCTGGTCTCATCATCTTATATATCTCAACTTGAGCCTCAAGTTGATTTGTTGACGGATCTATTAACAATGTATTTGAAATATATGGGCCATTATCAATTTCATTTGTAAACAATATTTTAAATTTATCTAGTTTTGAATTTTTAATAAGATCTATATTTTCAATATCAATAGTTGTATTTAGCGGTACAATGATTTCTCCAGTTTCTTCGTCAACTATATCTTGGCCAATAATTTTTCCATATAGATATTCTTCACTTATTGGAAGATACTCAATTTTTGCTTCTTGCAACATTTTTACGTGTCTAGCATTAAATATTTTTCCTGGCTCAATAATAACTTTATTTTTTATTTTTAACTCATCTGTGGCAATTGTTCCCTTTAATCTTTCGGGTATAAGCTTTAACTGAAATGAGTCTTTTTCAAGTTTAATTTCATCTTTCTCAAAAAATAAATCAATAATTTCAGATGTTTCGTAACCAAGAGCTCTTAATAAAATTGTAGCTGGCAATTTTCTTTTTCTATCTATTCTTGCAAAAAGAGCATCTTTTGGATCAAATTCAAAATCTAACCAGGATCCACGATATGGAATAATTCTTGCTGAATACAATAATTTTCCTGAAGAATGAGTTTTGCCTTTATCGTGATCAAAGAAAACACCTGGTGACCTGTGAAGTTGAGAGACAACTACTCTTTCAGTTCCATTTATTATAAAAGAACCTCTTTCGGTCATTAATGGTATATCTCCCATAAATACCTCTTGTTCTTTAATATCTTTAACTTTTTCAAAGTTTTCTCTTTCTGATATAACTAATCTCATTACAACTTTTAAAGGAGCAGAATATGTAAGTCCTCTTAATTGACATTCTTGGACATTAAATAACGGTGTGCCAACGTTATAGTCAACATACTCTAATCTGACGTGGCCAGAATGACTGATTATTGGAAAGACAGAATTAAAAGCCTTATGAAGACCAGAAAGAGCTCGGGCTTTATCATCACCAACTGTATTTAAAAAACCAATATATGAATCAGTCTGTATATCAAGCATTGAGGGAATATCTATAACTTGTTTTCTTTTACCGAAATTTTTTCTAATTCTCTTTTTTTCTGTATATGTATATTCCATTTTATTCCTTCAAATAATAATAAAAAACAAAAAAACTACCAGCAACATTAAGAGTTACTAGCAGTACTTTATCTAATTTTATAAAAAACTTTTAACTGAGCTCAACAGTTGCTCCAGCTTCCTCTAATTGTTTTTTAGCTTCGTCTGCTTCTTGTTTTGACGCGCCTTCTTTAACTGTACAAGGTGCACCTTCAACCATATCTTTAGCATCTTTTAATCCAAGGCCAGTTACAGCCCTAACTACTTTAATAACTGCAACTTTGTTTGAACCAAAACTACTCATTTTAATGGTGAATTCAGTTTTTTCTTCTGCATCTTCAGCTGGTGCTGCTGCTGCTGCTGGTGCTGGTGCTGCCACAGAGGCTGCAGAAACTCCAAATTTTTCTTCCATTGCTTCAACGAGTTCAACAACATCCATTACACTCATATTTGATATTGATTCTAATATATCTTCTTTTGATACTGCCATTTTTATCTCCTAAATATATACTTAATTGTTTTGTTAACTTTGTTCTAGCTTAATTTTATATGCTGAAAGTGTTTGAACTAATTTGACGTTTGGTGCTGACAAAGTTCTAGCAAATTTTTCAATAGGCAACTTCATCACTGCCATTAACATGCTAATTGCTTGGTCTTTATTTGGCAACGCAGCAATTTGACTTAACTTATCTACATCTACCAACTCACCATTAACAGCTACAACTATTGGCTTTAGAAGTTTGTTATCTTTTTTGAAATCATTCACTAGTTTAGCAGCAGAGCCTAAATCTTCTTTTGAAAACGCAAATATTAAAGGACCTTTTAAAGAAGAATCCATGCATTCAAAATTTGTATCTTTAATTGCAATTTTTGCCAAACTATTTTTAATAACTTTGACATACACTCCTAATTCCCTTGCATTATCTCTTAATGCAGAGAGCTCATGTACTGTCAAACCTCTATATTCTGCAGCTACTGCAGATTGTGCTGATGATGCTATTTCAGAAACTTCTTTAACAACATCTTTTTTTTCACCAATATTTAACGCCACTTTCTTACTCCAAACTTGTGTATACTTTTCAGTATAATTATCTACGTAGGAAATTAAGTATTTTCATACACCTACGGTCTTTGATTGTTGTTCGCTAAAACAACATCACAAAGTCTATGTATATGAAGCCTGGTCAACTATCAAACTCGGCCCCATTGAAGAAGATAATGATATCTTCTTTAAATATTTACCTTTCGCAGAAGAAGGTTTTGCTTTAACTACCTCAGTAATTAAAGCTCTCAAATTCTCAGCTAACTTATCCTCTGTGAATTCTACCTTGCCTATCGAACAATGTACAATACCAGATTTATCAGTTCTATATTGAACTTGTCCAGACTTAGCATTTTTTACAGCTTTCTCAACATCTTTAGAAACTGTTCCAACTTTAGGGTTTGGCATTAAGCCTTTTGGTCCAAGGATTTGCCCTAAAGGACTTACTATTTTCATAGTGCTTGGTGTTGCTATAACAACATCAAAATCAAAATCACCCTTCTTTGCCATTTCAGCTAAATCTTCCATCCCAACAGCATCAGCACCAGCATCTTTAGCCTTTTTTGCTTCATCACCCTCACAAAAAACAGCAACTTTCACTGATTTTCCAGTTCCATTCGGCAATACTAAAGAGCCTCTGATATTTTGATCAGATTTTTTAGCATCAATTCCTAAATTAATACTTACATCAAGAGATTCAACAAACTTAACAGTGGACTTCTCTTTTATAATTTTAATTGCTTCAATATCTTGGTAAATTTTATTAGTATCAAGATCTTTGTAGCATTCTTTCATTCTTTTTGATTTTAATTTATTCATTTTTTATTATATTTAAATTTAACCCTCTACAGTAATACCCATACTTCTAGCGCTACCTGAAATTATTTTTACAGCCGCTTCAAGAGTATTTGCATTAAGGTCTTCCATTTTAGCCTTTGCAATCTCTTCAACCTGTGCAAGTGTAACTGTTCCAACTTTAACAGAATTAGGTGTTCCACTTCCTTTTTCAATTCCTGCTGCTTTTCTTAATAAAATTGCTGCGGGAGTTGTTTTAATAACGAAATCAAAACTTTTATCATTGTAAACAGATATTATGACTGGAACCTTCATTCCTTTTTCAATTTTTTCTGTTTTACCATTAAAAGATTTACAAAATTCCTGAATATTTAATCCGTGTTGTCCTAATGCAGGGCCGACAGGTGGGCTTGGATTTGCCTCTCCTGCAGGTATTTGTAATTTTATATACGCTTCTATTTCTTTTTTACCTTTTGCCATATTATTTATCCTTTTTCAACCTGACCGAATTCTAACTCAACTGGGGTGGATCTGCCAAATATTTGTACGGCAACTAACATCCTGCTTTTTTCATAATTTACTTCTTCTACAACTCCATTAAAATCATTAAATGGTCCATCAATAACTCTAACTACTTCGCCCGGTTCAAATAAAACTTTATGTTTTGGTTTTTCTACACCTTCTTGAATACGGTTCATTATATTGTGAGCCTCAGCATCACTTATTGGTGCTGGTTTGTCTGAGGAACCACCAATAAAACCCATTACTTTTGGAGATTTTTTTACTAAATGCCAGGTTGTGTCATTCATTTCCATTTGAACTAAAACATATCCTGGGAAAAATTTTCTTTCACTTTTATGTTTTTGCCCATCTTTCATTTCCACAACTTCTTCAGTTGGAACTAAAATTTTTCCAAATTTATCACTCATACCTTCCATCTCTATTCTTTCCAATAAAGATTTCTTTACCTGATTTTCATACCCAGAGTATGCATGTATCACGAACCACTTTAATGACATTTGTTCACCATAATTAAAAATTTATGCTAATAATAACTTAATTCCTGCTCCTAGGAGCTTATCTAATAACCATAATAATAATGACATTATAACAACAACAATTAAAACAATTATTGTAGTTTGTATTACTTCAGCTTTAGTTGACCAAATAACTTTTTTTAACTCAACTCTGGCATCGTGAGTAAAAATCCTTAAAGATTTTACCTTTTCGGTATTAAAAACTACAAAAAAATCTAAAACTATTATACCAATAAGTCCCAAAACTCTATATATAAAAGGGTACTGATCAAAATAATAAAAAGCAAAAATCGCTGCGGCCAGTATAACCCCTGCTATTATCCATTTTATTAAATCATTTTTGTTTGTTTCAGTATCCAATTTATTACAACCATTATTTAAATTTTGGCAGGCCAGGAGGGACTTGAACCCCCAACCTCCGGTTTTGGAGACCGATGCTCTACCAATTGAGCTACTGGCCTATATTTTAAAAACCAAAAAAGCGGGAAGATAAACATCCCGCTTATATCCATATATCAAAAAGTATTATTCAATAATTTTTGAAACAACTCCAGCACCAACAGTTCTTCCACCCTCACGGATAGCAAATTTTAAGCCTTGTTCCATTGCGACTGGTGCTATTAACTCAACTGTCATGCTTACGTTATCACCCGGCATTACCATCTCTGTTCCTTTAGGTAATGTAGCTGCACCAGTTACGTCAGTAGTTCTAAAATAGAATTGAGGTCTATAACCATTGAAAAATGGAGTATGTCTTCCACCTTCGTCTTTTGAAAGAATATATACTTCACACTCATATTTTGTGTGAGGTTTTATTGATCCTGGTTTACATAATACTTGGCCACGCTCTACTTCTTCTCTTTTTGTTCCTCTTAAAAGCACACCAACGTTATCTCCCGCTTGACCCTGATCTAATAATTTTCTAAACATTTCCACGCCAGTACAAACTGATTTTTGCGTGTCTTTGATTCCACAAATTTCGATTTCATCATTTACATTAATCACACCTCTTTCAACTCTTCCAGTTACTACTGTACCTCTTCCCGATATTGAAAAGACATCTTCCACTGGCATTAAAAAATCACCATCTGTAGCTCTTTCTGGTTGAGGGAAAAAATCATCCATTGCAGCAACAATCTTTTCTATTGATGGAGCCCCAATGTCTGAAGTATCTCCTTCTAAAGCTTTAAGAGCTGAACCGCTTACAAAGGGAATGTTATCACCATCAAATTCATAAGAAGTTAATAATTCTCTTATTTCCATCTCAACTAACTCAGTTAATTCTGCATCATCAACTTGGTCAGCTTTGTTTAAGTAAACAACAATATTTGGAACACCAACTTGTCTAGCTAAAAGGATATGTTCTTTTGTTTGAGGCATTGCTCCATCTGCAGCGCTTACAACTAAAATAGCACCATCCATTTGAGCAGCACCTGTTATCATATTTTTTACATAATCAGCATGACCTGGGCAATCAACGTGAGCGTAGTGACGATTTTCTGATTCATACTCAACATGAGCTGTTGCAATTGTAATACCTCTTTCCCTCTCTTCAGGGGCATTATCAATATCGCCATAATCTTTAAACTCACCACCCATTTTTTCTGCCATTATTTTTGTAATTGCAGCTGTTAATGTAGTCTTTCCATGGTCAACGTGACCAATAGTTCCCACATTCATATGTGGCTTATTTCTTTCAAATTTTGCTTTTGACATATCTATCGCCCTCCGCGACCTATAATTTTATTTACTTATGGAGCCCATAACCGGATTTGAACCGGTGACCTCTTCCTTACCAAGGAAGTGCTCTACCTACTGAGCTATATGGGCGTGATTGTATACTGTTTTTAAAAGGATTGCTCTAAATTTTTTGCAACTATTATTGGAGCGGGTGACCGGGATCGAACCGGCATCATCAGCTTGGAAGGCTGAGGTTCTACCATTGAACTACACCCGCAAAATAAAACTATATAATAAACCCACCTAAATCCTTATTTTTAAACAATATCTGGCCCAAATATCTCTTATATTGCATTCTATCAAACATTAGTCATTAAAGTAATTAATGGTGGAGGGGGGAGGATTCGAACCTCCGAAGGCATAGCCAGCAGATTTACAGTCTGCCCTCGTTGACCGCTTGAGTACCCCTCCAATAAGCCAAGAATTTTGAAGTAGTGGGGGTTAGTAGTCAACATAAATATCAAAAATAAATGAATTATGATTAATATTTCACATCCTATATAATAGGGGACATGATGAAAGGAAAATATTTTGATATTGTAGAAAAAGTTATCTTAGTTATATTGCTATTTGCTACAATAACTGCAATTGGGCAAGAAATTAAAAAGACTCTAGTTATAGGTGAAGTCACACTTGCTGATATATTGCTTCTTTTTATATTTCTAGAAGTAATAGGCATGATCAAAGAATATTATTTAGAAAATAGAATTGCAATATCACATCCAATATTTATTGCTATTACAGCCTTGGCACGTCTAATTATTTTACAGCGAAAAGATTTTGACCCACAAATATTAATCTATGAAGCTGGGGCTATTCTAATTCTTTCTCTTGCAATTCTAGCTCTTAGAGCAAGAAAAATTGCGTTTTTCAGACCAGATTAATACTAAAAAATTGTTATAGATTTAATGCTGTGAAGTCAAATCAAGATAATATCGAGAATTTCTTGCAAGCGTAATATAACAATGTTCCAAAAAATATAGCGACAATCAAATTCACAAAAATTATTAACATAATTACAACAATCACCGTAATTTTTTCTAAATATGATTTTAGTTTTAAATTTTTAAAGAAATCCCAATCTATTATATCAAATCCAACTTTTAATAATATTGAAGCTAAAATTGCAAGAGGTATCATAGATGCATACATACCAAAAAATCCTAATATTAAAACCAGAACAATAGAATGTATGATTCCTGAATATGGTGTAACCCCGCCATTTTGAATATTTATTACTGTTCTCATTGTTGCCCCTGCTCCAGCCAAACCTCCAAAAAAACCAGCAAATATATTTCCAATCCCTTGTCCAATAGATTCTTTGTTAGGCAAATGTTTTGTTTTTGTTAAGTTATCTGCTACAACAGATGTAAGTAAACTATCTATTACACCTAAAGAAGCTAACATAATTGAAAAATATACTATTTCAGGCAATTCATTTATAGAGGGGGTATAGATAGAAAATTTTGGAAAACCTGAAGGAATATCACCAATTATAGTTTGATTATTTAAGTAGTATACAGTTAAAAGAGTTCCAGCTATTAAAGCAACAACTGGTTTCGGTATAACATTTGAAATTTTTTCAGGTGTGTATATAACTATAGATAATCCTATTATTCCAATTATTAAAGCATCTAAATTTAAATTATTAATATGTTGTAATTTTTGAATTGAAGCTATTACATTCGACTCTGGCCCTAGGCCCAAAATCACTGGTATTTGCAAACATATTATAATTAAACCAATTCCTGTCATAAAACCGGTAACAACCGAAGATGGAATTTTTTTTACCAACTCTCCTAATTTACTTATACCTATTATAATTTGAAAAACACCAGCTAGTGATATTACAAAAAAAACAATTTCTAAATTTTTATCGAAATATAAAAAAATTGTAGCAACCACAACTGTCATCGGACCAGTAGGTCCAGATATCTGAACTGGTGTTCCACCAAATATAGAGGCAAAGAAACCAACAATAATTGCACCATAAAGTCCAGCTAAAGGACCTAATCCAGAAGCTACACCAAAAGCTAAAGCTAAAGGTAATGCAATAACCGCCGCAGTTAAACCCCCAAAAAAATCTCCGTGAAGCGAATTAATGCTATATCCGTGGAAAATTTTCATAATTTTAATTATAGAATTTAAGTTAACAAAGCTAACATTTCATCAGTGTATGTGAATTTTTCTCTTGGCTTGCCTTTCGGTATTCCATTTTTGACCTCTTGTTGATCAATAACTCCCCATTCGATAAAGTCAATATATCTAACTTTATTGGTATTCAATATTTCCATAATTTTTTTACTGCCAAGTTTATTTTTTTTATCATCAAGCTTTTCTAAATCTTGAATTAGTTCTGCAACAGTTTCATTAGCACATGCTTTATTAGTACCTATAATCCCACTTGGTCCTCTTTTAATCCAACCTGCAGTATATAATTGCGGCACCACAACATTATTTTCGTTATCCTCAAGAACTCTTCCTTTGTCATTTGGTATTACACCCCAAGCATCATGAAATGGTACTCCTTCTAAAGCTACTCCTCGATATCCAATACTTCTAAAAAGTAAGCCAGCTTTCAATTCTTCTAGTTCTCCAGAACCTCTTGCAGACTGCTTGAACGGCTCTCCTGAAAGTACATTTTTTTCAAAAACTACTGTATCAAGTTTCTTATTACCTTTTAATTCAACTGGACTTTTTAGGAATTGAATATGACATTTTTTTGGTTTCACGTAAGGTTTAGTCCATGGAAATTGTCTTGCTTTATGTGGTTTTTTTTCTTCAGCATAACCACAAAAAAGTTCATATATTTTTTTAGCGGCCCTACCATTTCTATCAGCTAATTCATCCTTGCTTGCTTGGTTTAATATAATATCTTTTGGATCAACAAATGTATCGCAATCCCACAAATCTCCAAATTCTTTTAATTCCTTTGAGGTCATTGCTCCTTGAGCTGGTCCTCTTCGACCAACTATGTAGATATTTTTTATTTTACTATCTTCTAAAACATCAAGCGCATGTTGCGAAATGTCAGTACACTTTAATTCATCAGTTGTTTTTGCAAGAATTCTTGCAACATCTGCAGCTACGTTACCTTGCCCAATAATTACTGCTGTTTCATGTGATAAGTCAAATTTTCTGTCTCTATATTCAGGATGGCCATTATACCAAGCAACAAATTCTGTTGCCGTATGACTTCCTTGTAAATCTTCACCAGGAATACCTAGTTTTCTATCTGTCTCTGCGCCCATGGTTATAATTACAGCGTGATGAGTTTCTTTTAACTCATCTACGGAGATGTCTTTACCAACATTAACATTACCAAAATAGTTGAACTCTTTTGGTTCTGCCATAACAGCAAACTTCTCAATACTCTTTTTTATTAAAGGATGATCTGGGGCTACTCCAGTTCTTACTAATCCGTATGGTGCGCATAATTTTTCAAGTAAATTAACTTCAACTTTTAATTCAGAATTTATTAAAGCATCAGCCGCATAAAAACCACTTGGCCCTGCTCCTACTATTGCTACTTTTAAAGGATTATTTGCACTTCCTAGTTTGCTCATTTTCTCTCGCTAGTTATGGTTATGTTTATAGACCTAAAGCTTCTCTTTTTTCTTCTGCTCCCTCAAGAGGCTCTAATGTTTCTGTTAGATTAGGTGTTTCCTGTGAACGTTCTTCATTAATATCAACCCAATGTTCTTGTCCATCAGGAAGATCATCCTCTTCATAAATAGCTTCAACTGGACACTCTGGTACACAAGCGCTGCAATCAATACATACATCGGGATTTATATACAACATTTCATCGTCGTAATGAAATGCCTCAACCGGACATACAGATACACAGTCTGTAAATCGACATCCTCTGCAATTATCTGTTACTACTGTTGTCATAATAAACTCCTTAATTCTTTACAATTATATACTTATGAATAATAAACTAAAAGTTCTCCACGATTCAATTCGACTGAATCCCCGCTCCATCTATGAAAATTACCATCAATATATTTTTTATCAATTTTAATTTTGGTATTCTCTTTTAAATATTTAAACAATAACTTTAAATAAACTGGGCTATACAAGCAATCATAAGTAAATGTGGGAAGAATCTCTAATTCTTTGAAACAAATTATCGTACCTCTTTTCATTCCCGCGCCAGTTCTAATACCCATTTCACCAAAAGTTAGTATTGTGCCTGAATTCATGTTTACTCCCGTAAAGTCTCCGGACGAACCGCCAACAACAATTGTTGAATTAGACATCCCATGACCAAGCTCATTTTTAACATTACCCTCGATAATTATTTCTCCACCAGAAACTCCATTTGATGCACCTCTATAAGCACTTGCTACGCAGTGTCCACAATTACCAGTTATATGTAATCTTCCTCCAGACATTTCAGGAGCAATCCAGTCACCGGCATTGCCATCCACTTTTATATAACCTCCAGACATTGCGGAACCCAGATGCGCCCCTACATCTCCATTAATATGCATTTCACCCTCAGCCATGTTGGCGCCTAAATATTTTACCATATGCATATCGCCTTCGATTTCCAAAGAATCTTTTTTATCATCTTTGGCTGAAAAGAAATCACCTAAATTAACTTCCCTATTCCCATGAAACAATTTAAGTTTTTCAATTTCTTTTAACTTTAATTTATTTATAATTCCAGGAGTTATACTTTCAGCCTCAAACGGTACTTCTGGTTGCGTATGTAATTTCAACTTCATAATTTTAATCTTTTATTAAATTAAATCTTTTAAATAAAATTTATATTGTCCGAGCTTACCACCAAAATTTCCTGCAGTAATTTGGATTACTTCCTCTCTAGCAGCTGCATTTATTCCTACTTTCATTGCCTTAGCAACTGCCTTTTCATCTGCCCCATCAACAACAATTTCATAGCAAGTACTAACATTGCTTGGTATTGAAGAGCTCTTAACAATACCTCTTATGGTTGGACAATAAGCGTGATTCGTTGATGCGACTAGATCTTTGTATTTTGAACCAACCTTACTTCCACTCCTAACTACACCTTTTGGAAAAGGCATTATTACATTTTCTACTTTTTTCATTTCCTTAACAGCATCGTAACAAGCTTCCAAACATGAAGTAACATTATTACCAAGTATATAAAAATTTCCACCACCAACTGATTTTTTTACACCAAACTTTTCGCTAACTAAAAATTCTCCATCAAAAACGGGTATACGCCAAAAACGTTTACCGTCAATTTTTTTACTAATTTGGTAACCATCACCAAAATATCGAAGAGCGCCTCCAACATTAACTGTTTCTTCGCTTTCAAAACCACTATAACAAGCTGTTGTTGGGCAAGTCATCACGCATTGTCCTATTCTCTCAATTAATCTTTTTCCAAGACTTTCTTTGTCGATGGTAAAAACTAAAATACTGTAACCTGGTCTTCCATCTGGAGTCTCATTTGGTGACAGCTTTAGATCTATTCCTGCTTCGCATTTACATCCAATAACTGATGTTGCCATGCCTGTCATTGCTCGCGCAGCTCCCATTGCCCAATAGTCACTCTCTGCTGTAATAATGACTTTCGCTGACCACATTGAAAATGCTTCAGCATATGTATCATCAATTATTGTCTTATTAATTTTCATATATACTTTTCTTTTTCTTGGTTTCAATAACTTGTCCAGTTCCATGTAAATACTCATCATTGATTGCATAATTACCAAATGAAATTGAATAAAAATCATCAAAAAAAGGTTTAATAACTTTTTCAATATCTTTATCGTAATCGGGAGCAACTCTTAAAACTTTTTTATCAGTATAATCACTAACAAACTCATGGTTCTCAATTAATAACTGTCCAGCTTTAATTACATACCTAGGCGCATTAAACATTTCTTCTTTATCATCTAGCATATCGTAAATGGTAATATCAGCGTCTGCTCCCTTACCAAGGTGTCCTTTATCTTTTAATCCTAAACATTTTGCTGGACCAGCTCTTGTAATAATACAAATTTCATTTAAAGTATATTCTCTCTTCAAATCACCAAGAATTGTGCTGTTCATAGCTTTTTGATTTACATGTTTCATTGCTTCCTTTCTAAATTCATAGTCCATTAAAAGTTTAATAATCAACGGATAATTTGCAAATGATCCACCGTTAGGATGATCTGTTGACAAAACTATTCTCCAGGGATCTTTTGATAATAAGAAAATTTCTAGTCCAATTGCCCATTGTAATGCATGAGTGTAAATCATTCCTTGATAGTCAAACGGAAGTATTCCGCATCCGCTTTCGCATTCTGTATCAGCGTTTACCCACTTCTGTTTTTTGTAACCTCTTAAGAGATAAGTTAGAGGTGCATCAGCTGTCATAAATGCTGCTTTACCAAACATAACCTGCCCAACATCACAGGTTATATTTTCATGATCATTTATATAATCTGTAATTTCTTTAGATGCAGATTGTGGACTTTTACCCATTTCTCCCGAATAACTATTAAATTGAATATGTGCAACATGCAATCTTCTGTCACCAGCTGTTTTCATTGTTTCAATAGTTGTATCGTAATTTCCGGTGTGTCCTAAATTATTGCAATGGATATGAGGTGGATGTGGTAGCCCTAATTCATGTACTACATTAATAAATGCATCAATGACAGTTCTAGGGGCTATATCTACAACTTTACTATTATCATCAATATGTTTTACGTTTAGATTTTTGTGACCTTTCCAAGGCTCATCAGCACCTGGATTTACAAGTTTTACAGTATATGCTTTAGTAACATTTAACCACCAAGCGACTGCTTCTTTAAATTCCTCTTTTCTTCCTTCAGCAATCAAACTTTGTAAAAATAAATTATTACCTAAAAGTACATAATAACCATTATCAATTATTGGCGTGTCATACATTTCTTCTAATGCATGTCTTGCCATTAATGGAGGGACTGCAGCCTCCATTGCTGTAGTATAACCTAAAGTTGCGTAGCGATATCCTGTTGCAAATGTTGAAGGAACTATTCCGCCTGATCCTGATTGTGTATTTTTTGTTTTAAAATGAGGATCAAGTCTGTGGTCTTCTGGCATTAATTTTCTTGCTAGATTAACTTTTGGCCCAGTAATGTGACAATGAATATCTACCCCACCTGGCATTACCGCCATACCTTTTGCATCTATGACTTTTGCAGAGGATGAAACTTTATCTACAATCTTTCCATCACAAATATATATATCGCAAATTTTTCCTTCTATCTTATTAGTTGGATCAAAAACTAAACCATTTTTGATGTGAATCTCATTATTCATAATTTATTATTATTGTTAATTAAATATATTTTTTTGTTGCGTATGGTCGATTTGCTTTCTTAGACAACTCGTTAACTTTTTTCCTAAGTTTCGTTAATACTTCTAAGTCACTTGGAAAAGGAGAGTCAAAAGCTGGTCTTAAACTGATCGGAACATCATCCATTCTATAAACTGTTCCTCCAGTATTTATTCCATAAGTGCTAGTTTGAATTGATACATGTGCTGCTTCACTAGTTGGTGTTTGTTTTGTATCAATAGAAATTAATTTACATTTATCACTTGTTATATGATCAATTGCTGGTTTGGGAAAGTTAGCAACTGGATCACTTGCAATAACAATAGCAGCATCTGCTTCTCCTCGAGTCAAAGTATCTACTGTTGTAAATTCTCCAGGATTAAACCTTGGGTGACCTCTGCTGAAATTAACACCAAATGGATATCCTGTTTGCCAAGATACGACATTATCTGCACCGGTTACATTTCCATGTCCTCTTGCAGGTTTTGCTACAAAATGAGTAAATTCATTTAAGTCAGTCGCAAGAGCCATTAATGCCCCTGAGTTAAAATGTCTTCCTCGACTCATTGTTAAACCCATGCCAAAAAATATAACTCCGTACTTACAATTTTTCATTTTATCGAATAAATCTTCTACAACATCTTTTTCTATACCACATAATTCTTTGCAATTATCTGGAATTGCAGCACCCTTACAGGCTGCTCTTAACATCCATAATAATTCAAAATCTTTTCCAGGCTTGACCTGAAGAAATATATCTGCGACACCAGCGGTCTTTGTTTGTCTTACATCGACAATTACAACTGTTCTATCGTCTTTGCCGTTTGGCGTGAACATACCTTTAGGCGTTACTGCATATCTAGCAAAATGTCTTGGGTGAGCTTCTGCTGGATTACCACCCCAATACATAACAAAATCTGCTCTATTTTTTACTTCTCCAAGAGTCATGCTAGGTTCTCCAACTCCTTGAAAAGCCATTCCTGATGGCCCATGACAAACTGACGTTGTTGTATCAATAGTACCTCCGCAATCATCCATCATTGGTGCACATTGTCTTTGAGCTTCACATATTGTGTCACTCATACCGTATAAAATTGGGAACTTAGCATCCATAAGAACTTTTGCAGCTTCATCAATTGCATCATCAAGAGCAACTTCTTTACCATCAATTCTAGCAATTGGTTTATCTTCAATTACGTGGTTTAAAAACCAGGCTTTACCAAGAATACAAGCATCTTGTGCTTTAGTAATAACTTTTTTGTCCATATCTACAGTTAAAGTAATATCATCACAACAACACCCACAAAAAGTACAGGTAGCATTTTCGACTATTTTTTCGTTCACTATTTTATTGTCTTTACTTGCTGCGCTCATTATTTTCTCCTGTTAAATCGTTGCTATAATAATTTATGAGTTTAATGGTGGCAAAGTTGTTTTCTTTTTTTCACCTTTTTTAATAAATTCTATATCTATTTTCATACCTTTAGATTCTGGCATTCCTGAAGCACAAGTTTCTCCATCAAATAAACAACTTGAGGGTGGTCCATAAGGAATGAAAGCATAGCCTTCAGGGATTTTACCTTCTCTTAATCCCTTAACAATTACATTTGTTTCGCCTATTTCGTTGCTGATTTTTACATGGTCGCCTGTTTCAAGACCAAGTGATTTCATATCTTCGAAACTTACTTCAAGAGTAGTAGTAACTTTCTTATACTCATCCTTAAGTTTACCCTTATTCAGCCCCACTCCTTGTTTTGCGGAGCGACCTGGTATGAGTATCAATTTTCCCTTCATTGCATCATTACGTTTTTCCTAAGCCTTTAACTTTTAAATCTATATTAACTTATGCTTATGTAAGATAACCCATAATAGATAAGAAAACAACTAACTTGTGCCAATTAAGCCTTATACATAGCATTCTGGAGCCGCCTGTCAGATTCGAACTGACGACCTGAGGTTTACAAAACCCCTGCTCTGGCCAACTGAGCTAAGGCGGCATTTCTTAGCCCTCTAATGCAATAAGGCCATCAAAAAGAAGTAATTCTACATGTATTGCAGAGTAGTTACAATTGTCTATTACATTTTGAGCGTTACCACCTGTAACATAGATATCGGGCTTAGTCTTTTTCACTGACAACATCTTTTCAATAACAATGTTTAAAGAATTATAAGCAGATATATGCGATCCATTTTCAATGCAAGATCTAGAATTTTTTGAAAAAACATTATCAGAATATCCTTCATCATAAAAATCAAAGTCAAAAGCTTCATAAAAAAAACTATCAATAATTTTCTTTCCTGGAAGTATAATTCCTCCGCAATGATTTTTATCGATATCAAGATAATCGACAGTAGTTGCGGTACCAGCGTCAATAACAATTATATCATTATCAGATTTAAGTGATGCTCCAACTAAATTAAGTGCTCTATCAACTCCAAATCTAGTTTTTATTGCGTATGATAATTTTATGTATTTTTCGCAATCTATTGGTGAATAGAACTTCATTTTACTTTTAATTTCATTTGAAATATCAAGTAACAATGATTTTAAATAACTTTCCTTTAAGACATTTGCGCATAATATTTTTTCATAATCAAATTTACCTGTTATTTCATTTAAAATATCAAATAATGAATCTTCTTGGTAATTTTTAATTTCTAAAGAAATAATTTTATTATTTTTTATTATAGCAATTTTATAATTTGTATGACCAAAGTCTATAGCGATCGAATTAATCATTAATTATTTTAACCTCATTTATATTATAGTAATTTACGATTTCATTTTGCAAACAACGTAATTGCCCTTTTTCATTTATACCTAGCAATTTTGCATTATCAGTTTTTATACCGTTAATTAATAATTTTTTATTCTTATTATAATTATAATCTATCTTATTCCATTCTTCAGATAGTTTTTTAAAATCGTAATTTTTAAAAATTGATAAACTTTCAACTACAGCACTTATTAGTGCTGCAGCAATAGTATTCCTACTTAATTTATGATTTGGTATTTCTGATAGGCTAGTTATTTTTTGATCTATTGTTTTTTTATCATTATTATCAACTTCAATATTTATACCAACACCTACCACAACATATACTTTTGAATTTTTTTTAAAAAGCACATCAATTAAAATTCCTGCAAGTTTAGCGTCATTATATATGATATCATTTGGCCACTTTACTTGTATCTTAGAATATTTTAAATTTTTTAAAGAAGATACAATCTTTGCTGCTATGAGAAAATTTAGCAAGTGAAAATTTTTCATGTTTTCGTCAAAAGACCAGGCTGTTGAAAAGCAAACATTTTTTCTCACAGATAACCAAGACTTATTGAGCATCCCTCTGCCCATAGTCTGTTTTTCAGCCAAACAAGTATGCCCATTTGGATAAATACAATTTTTTTCTAATAAAATGTTATTAGTTGAGTCGATCTTGTTATATACCTGAAGGGTAGGAACAAGTAATTTTGATTCTAATGAAAGCGAATCACGTATATAATAAGGATTTAATAATTCATTATATTTTTTCATGAGCAACTCAAAAAATAAAAACTTTATTACGGATATTATTGATAAAGATAATAACACTAATAAATATAACGGGCGAATTTGCACTAGATTTCCTCCAGAGCCAAATGGCTACTTGCATATTGGTCATGCAAAATCTATATGTTTAAACTTTGATATCGCAAAAGCTTATAATGGAACGTGTAATTTAAGGTTCGATGATACTAATCCTGAAAAAGAAAACACCGAGTTTATTGAATCTATAAAAGAAGATATTGAGTGGTTAGGATATAAATGGGACTCATTAAATTTTGCTTCTGATTATTTTGATCAATTATATGATTACGCAATATTTTTAATAAAAAATAATTTTGCATATGTTGATTCCTCATCAGCTGAAAAAATTAAAGAAGAAAGAGGCACGCTGACTGAAACTGGTAAAAATAGTAAAGATAGAAATAGACCAATTGATGAAAGCCTAGAGCTTTTTGAAAAAATGAAAGATGGAGATTTCAATGATGGAGAATTTGTACTTAGGTTAAAAATAAACATGCAATCACCTAATATTAATATGCGGGACCCTGTAATTTATCGTATTAAAAAATTTCAGCATCACAGAACTGGAGACAAATGGTGTATATATCCTATGTACGATTTTACTCACTGTATTTCTGATGCGATAGAAAATATTACACATTCATTATGTACTCTTGAATTTGAAGATCATAGAAATTTATATAATTGGATTATTGAAAAGATAAATCACGAGAATAAACCACAGCAAATAGAATTTTCAAGACTTATGCTTGAAAATAACATAATGAGTAAAAGAAAATTAAGCGAGTTAGTAAATAAAAATTATGTTTCAGGATGGGATGATCCTAGGATGCCAACAATATCTGGGTTACGAAGAAGGGGGTACACACCAAACTCAATAAAAGACTTTTGTAACAGAATTGGTATAACAAAAAAAAATAGTTCTATAGAAATGGGTGTTTTAGAAAATTCTATTAGAGAAGAATTAAACAATTGCGCCAAAAGAGTTATGGGTGTTTTAGATCCAATAAAAATTATAATTAAAAATTATCCAGAAAATAAAAGTGAAAATATTGAAGCGCCTTGGAATAACAACAAACCTGAGTTAGGACAAAGAAAAATCAGTATTTCAAGAGAAATATACATTGATAGAAGTGATTTTATGGAGCAACCAGAAAAAAAATACTTTAGGCTTGCTCCAGGAAAAGAAGTTAGATTAAGGCATGCATTTAATATAACGTGTGAAAATATTATTAAAAATAAAGATAATAAAATTGTTCATATTGAATGCACGTATGATCCAAAAAGTAGAGACATCAAAAAGGGAAATAAAGTTAAGGGTATAATTCATTGGGTAGACGCAAAAAACTTTATTGACGTAAAAGTTAATGAATATGATAGATTATTTTTAGATTCAAACCCAAGTGATATAAGTAATTTTAATAAAAACTCATTAATTGTAAGAGAGAATGCAAAACTTGAAAATAATATTGATTTTAATTTAAACGAAAGATATCAATTTGAGAGAGTTGGTTATTTTATTAAAGATAGTAATTGTTCAAACGAAAAAATAACATATAATAAAATAGTTTCCCTTAAAGATTCTTGGAAAAAAATACATCATAAGGATTAACAATGAAAATAATTAGATGGATTTTAGGCAGAGTTATTTTAATACTTGATTTCGTAACTAGACCAAAAAAAATTAAACGAAAAAAAGAAGTTCAGACAAAATTAGATGATATATTTTCTAGTCACTCAATTTATCAATTCTACACTTGCCCTTTTTGTGTAAAAGTTAGAAGATATTTAAGAAAAAATTCTATAGATATTGAATATAGAGATGCAAGAAATCATAAAAAATTTCGTGAAGAATTAAAATTAAAAGGTGGAAAAATTCAGGTACCTTGCTTAAAAATTGTTAAAGGAGATAAAACGAATTGGCTATATGAGTCAGATGATATTATAAAATATTTTGAAAAAATAATATCAAAGTATAATGCTAACTAACAATAAATATGGACTTACAAAAAAAACATATGTAGTCTATAAAAATATATAAACTTTAATAGGAGTTATTATGGCAACTGCGACTGCAAGACATATATTAGTTGAAACCGAAGAAGAATGTATAAATTTAAAAAAAGAAATTGAAGATGGTTTAGATTTCGGTGAAGCTGCTAAAACAAAGTCTTCTTGCCCATCTGGAGGAAATGGTGGTGACTTAGGCTCATTTGCACCTGGGCAGATGGTAAAAGAATTTAATGATGTAGTATTTTCTGGAGAGCTAAATGTAGTTCACGGGCCAGTTCAAACTCAATTTGGGTATCACCTAATAGAAATTACAAGTCGAGAAGATTAATTCAATATCTTATATATCCCAGTAAAAATTTTTCTTTCGAAGTCTAGGTAAATCTCTTCTTCATCGAATAAAAATATCTTATTTTTTCCACTATAATAAACATTTTTATTTTGATGAAGTCTTTTAAATTTTTTTTTTATTTCAATATAACCATAATCAAAGTGCCAGGCATAACCAACAAACTCAAAAAAATTATCATTTGTTTTATAAATGATTATTTCTATATTCTGTTGAAGTTCTGTTGCATTAATTGTCCAATCTACTGAGTTCACGTGCCTATATCTCTTATAATCTTTAACCTTGGGTATTTTATCTATGTACTCTGCAAAAACAAATCCAGAAATATTATTTTGCGAAATAAAATACCACTTATTAAATCTATAATTATTCACAATATGATAATTATTAGAATTTAAAAGTTTTAACTTTACATGTGTATTCCCTTTTAAATAATAAACTTTATTAATTTGAATTTTTTCATTTTTTTTTAGTTTCTTTATTATAAATTTAGAATTATTTCCGATTATTGGCATGGCACGAAGATTCACATTATTTTTATTAATTAATCCTTCAAAATTAAAATCTTTATAACTGATAATCAAATCTTTTGGGATATTATTAAAGCATTTATCATATATTTCATTGCATTTTATATTCATTGAAAATGTTTTTTGGTTTGCAATTATATATAAAATAAAAAAAATAAAAAATTTAATCGTACTCATTATCCTTCCATTCTCGAGTATATTTAAAAATTTCAGACTCATTCATAAATTCTTTTTTAAAGTGTTTTTCCACTGATTTTTTTACATTGATATTATTAAATCGTAAAAATGGATTTATTTTTAATTCCTCTTCAAGTAATGACGGTACAGTATATTTATTATTCTTTCTAAGATATAAAACTTCTTTTTCTTTCCTCAAAAGATCTTTATTATCTGGCTCAACAATTTTAGCAAAACCTATATTATCTAATGTGTATTCGTGCGCGCAATATAATAAAGTTTTTTTTGGAAGATTTTTAATTTTTAATAGCGATTGATACATTTCATTATAAGTTCCTTCAAATAATCTCCCGCACCCGCAGGAGAACAAGGTATCTCCACAAAAAAGTTTTTTATCAAAGTAATAAGCAATATGACTATTTGTATGTCCTCTAACGTCAAGGACTCTAAACTCTTCATTAAGTGAATCTAATTTTATTGTATCTTCATCCTTAACGATGTTATTCGCAGGAATTCTAGAATCCGAAGGGCCGAAAATATTTACCTTTGGAAAAACTTTTTTTAACTCAGATACTCCTCCAATATGATCATTATGATGATGAGTTATTAAGATGTCTGTTAATTCTAAATTATTATCCATCAGGGATTTTATTACTGGAGCATAATCTCCAGGATCAACAACAACTGCGCTTTTATTATTATCTTCGAACATCAGCCAAAAATAATTATCTGTAAATGCTGGAATTTGAACAATATTCATAATTTTTTATTTTGCTTTGATATTAATTCTTATTATAAAGGGCAAATTTTAAAAAACTATATAAATATAGAGACTAATACTTTTTATAAAGAGATTTTAAATTCGAATCAATTTTTTCATATAATTGATTAATGTTGAACATTAATTTCTTGTTATCTTTTTCTCCAACAGGATCGGCTAACCCCCAGTGAATCATATCCATTTTGTTTGGCCAAATTGGACATACTTCCTTTGCCGCACTATCGCAAACTGTTATCAAGATATCAATTTTAGGATATTCTTTTTCTAGAAAAACATCCCAGCTTTTAGAATGTAATTTTTCAACTGGATAACCAAGCTCTTTACAAAATGTAAGGACGCCTTGGTTAATTTTTCCAGAGGGTTGTGAGCCAGCAGAAAAGCCGTTAAATTTATCACCATAGAAAGTATTTGTAATAACTTCACTCAGTATCGATCTTGCTGAGTTACCGGTACATAAAAATAAAATATTTTTTTTTCCATTATTTTTTTATATATATCTTTAAAGTGTTATTAGTATACAAGGTTAATATTACAAGTTAATTACAACTACATAAAAAAAGATTATTTGCTAAAGTAACTGTTTATAAGGAAACTTACTATGTCAAAAAAATTATTTATAATTCTTGGGAATCAACTTTTTCCAGTTAAAAATCTAAAATCATTCAAAAATGATCATACTTTTTTAATGTGTGAAGATTATGGTTTATGTACTTACGAAAAACACCATAAACATAAAATTTTACTATTTTTATCTGCAATGAGATCTTACGCGGAGGATTTAAAGACAAATAAATATAAAGTTATATATAAAAAAATACAGGACAAAGATTTTAAAGATTCATATGAGGATAAATTAAAAAAAATAATTTCATCAAATAAAATTCAAGAAGTCTCTTTTTTTGAGATTGAGGACAAAAAATTTGAAAAAAGAATTATAAGTTTTATGAAAAAATTGAACATAAAAATAAATATGATTTCTTCACCTATGTTTATGTGTTCAAGAATAGATTTTAAAGAACATATAGAATTAAATAAAAATAATTTAATGGCAAATTTTTATAAATACATTAGGAAAAAGAATAATATTTTAATTGAAAGCAATGGTCAGCCTGTTGGAGGAAAATGGAGCTTTGACAAAGATAATAGAAAAAAGATTCCTAAAGATACCAATATACCTTTGTTTCCTAAAATTAATGAAACCAAACATACGCAAGTCCTTAAGCCAATTATTGAAAATATGTTTCCTAAGCATCCAGGAAATACGGATAACTTTTGGCTCGCTACCAATGTTAATGACGTAAATAAGCTTTTAAATTTCTTTATTAAAGAAAAATCAAATTTGTTTGGCGATTATGAGGATGCGGTAACACAACAAGATAATATAGTTTTTCATAGTGCTCTTAGTCCCTATTTAAATTTAGGTCTTGTTACGCCAGATATAATTATTAAAAATATATTGTTACATCATGATAAAACTCCAATTAAATTAAATTCCCTTGAAGGTTATATCAGACAAGTTTTAGGGTGGAGAGAATTTATGCGCGGAATTTATCAGAATTATAGTCATGATATGGAAAATAAAAATTATTTTAACCATACTAATAAGATGCGAAAAAGCTGGTATGAGGGCAATACTGGATTACCACCTTTAGATCATGCAATTAAAAATGCTGATAGATATGGCTGGTCACATCATATCGAAAGACTTATGATTCTCTCAAATATAATGAACCTCTGTGAAATTAAGCCAGTGATTGTCTATAAATGGTTTATGGAAATGTTTGTTGATTCTTCTGATTGGGTTATGGTGCCAAATGTTTATGGCATGGGTTTATATAGTGATGGCGGAATATTCTCCACCAAACCATATATTTGTGGTTCAAGTTATTTTCTTAAAATGATGGATTTCCAAAAGGGAGAATGGTGCGACACTATGGATGGTTTATATTGGCGCTTCATAAATAAAAATAGAAAATTTTTCTTAAGTAATGCGCGGCTTGCAATGATGGTAAGAATTTTTGATAAAATGAAACCGGAAAGAAAAAAAATAATATTAAATAAGGCTGAAAAATTTATTAAAGAAAACACTTTATGAAAAAAGAAAATCTTCCCTCAAAAATATGTGTGGTTTGTAAAAAACCTTTTGTATGGAGAAAAAAATGGAAATTAAATTGGGAGGAAGTAAAGTATTGTTCCAAAAAATGTTCTTTTACAAAAAAAAGTAAAAAAATATAAAAAAATTTGGGTAAAAAAATAAAGCCTGATAGTGTCCTACTCTCACATGGGGAGACCCCACACTACCATCGGCGATACACCTTTTCACTTCTGAGTTCGGAATGGTATCAGGTGGTTCAAGTGCTCTATGTCCATCAGGCAATTCTTTTCACAATGCAATCTTTAGTATTTAGCTTTTAACAACCAATATACTTGGATGTTATATAGTCAAACCTCACGGGTAATTAGTACTGGTTAGCTTCACATATTACTATGCTTCAACACCCAGCCTATCAACCTAGTCGTCTACTAGGGCCCTTTAGGGAACTTAAAGTTCCAGTGAGAACTCATCTCAAGGTAGGCTTCCCGCTTAGATGCTTTCAGCGGTTATCCCTTCCGAACATAGCTACCCGGCAATGCCACTGGCGTGACAACCGGAACACCAGAGGTTCGTCCACTCCGGTCCTCTCGTACTAGGAGCAGATCCTCTCAATTCTCAAACGCGCACGGTAGATAGGGACCGAACTGTCTCACGACGTTCTAAACCCAGCTCGCGTACCACTTTAAATGGCGAACAGCCATACCCTTGGGACCTGCTTCAGCCCCAGGATGTGATGAGCCGACATCGAGG
>Ga0255759_10000819_pt1 | contig 28004 bp, 24 predicted proteins | sample 101ome_20_FD_179959 | JGI IMG/M metagenome (GOLD analysis project Ga0255759, IMG submission 179959) | Coastal salt marsh microbial communities from the Groves Creek Marsh, Skidaway Island, Georgia - 101404AT metaG (version 2) | ecosystem: Environmental > Aquatic > Marine > Intertidal zone >...
CTGCGCCAATCACAAACACGACGGGATGATGAATGTCAAAGACAAGACGTGCGAACATCCGGGGTGCGAGACACAACCGATCTACAATAAACCCAATGAGACGAAGGGTCGGTTCTGTGCCAAGCACAAACAAGACGGGATGATGAATGTCGTAAGCAAGACGTGCGAACATCCGGGGTGTGCGACTATACCGAACTACAACAAACCCAATGAGACGAAAGGTCGGTTCTGTGCCAAGCACAAACAAGACGGGATGATGAACGTCAAAGACAAGACGTGCGAACATCCGGGGTGTGTGACACAACCGGCCTACAACCAAGCCGGTGAGACGAAACGTCTGTTCTGTGCCAAACACAAACACGACGGGATGATGAATGTCAAAGACAAGACGTGCGAACATCCGGGGTGCGAGACACTTCCGAGCTACAACCAACCCAATGAGACGAAAGGTCGGTTCTGTTTCAATCACAAACACGACGGGATGGTGAATGTCGTAAGCAAAACGTGCGAACATCCGGGGTGCGCGACTTTACCGAGCTACAACCAAGCCGGTGAGACGAAAGGTCGGTTCTGTTTCCTCCACAAAGAAACCGGGATGGTGAATGTCGTAAGCAAAACGTGCGAACATCCTGGGTGCGCGACTTTACCGAGCTACAACCAAGCCGGTGAGACGAAAGGTCGGTTCTGTTTCCTCCACAAAGAAACCGGGATGGTGAATGTCGTAAGCAAAACGTGCGAACATCCGGGGTGCGAGACACGCTCGAGATACAACATTCCGGGACAAAATGCGGCCTGGTGTAATACACACAAGAAATCTGGAATGATAGTCAATCCGAACAAACGTTGTGGTGAGAAGAAGTGTAAGGAATATGCACTGTACGGAACGTTTCGAGCTGAATTTTGCGAGTCGCATTGTGATCCCAGCACACACATCAACTGGATGGAGAAGGAGTGTGCGTCTTGTCGTTTGATGAACATTTTGAACAAGAACTCGTTGTGTCAGTTTTGCGAGCCGGACATGTTCAACAAGACGCGTTTGGCGAAACAAAACTTCGTGAAGCGTTGGTTGGACAACAATGGATTCAAATATGACTCTTGTGACACGGTGATTGAACACGCTGAATGTGGGAAGGAGCGACCTGACTTTGTGTTCGATTGTGGGACCCATGTGGTCATCTTGGAGGTGGACGAACATCAGCATCGCGAACGCGCAGAGGAGTGTGAGTGTACGCGCATGGTGAATATCTTCCAGAGTTTCGGGGGACTTCCAGTGAAGTTTGTCCGCTACAACCCGGACAAATACAAAAAAAATGGTCGAGCGATGAATCCAGCCGTCGGCACTCGGATGAACGTGTTGCGCACGCACCTGGAGTACGCACTAAAGGACGAACCGGTGTCTCTCTTGAGCGTGAAACACTTGTTCTACAATAACGAACGGGAGACGACAGTATTTAATCCAATTGATATTGAGTAGTATGAAAACATACATTTATATAATTTGTACATTATCACAATAGTTTATTTTTGAGAGTTGAGGATTCCATTCATTAGTAGTATTATTAGATGCATTTTCCCAAACTAAGTTGGAAGCTGTTTGCCTAATTCTAGGACCAGAAAACCAACTAGATTGACTGTTGATATTACTGTTGACACCGACACAATTAGCTACACAATGTTGACCAATTTTAAGGTCATCACCTTTTGCATATGCGTTTTTACACCAAGTATTGAGTGGAGTTTTTGGAGAAACGTCATTAGCCCAGGAATTCAAATCGCCTAAAGTATACCGGAAGTTTTCAATCGTTTTATGTTGTTTAACACAAAACGATACTAGTAATACTAGTATCAAAGAAATTAAGATCAAAATGAGTGAAATTGATGTATAGTCCATTTATATTTAAATATTATTTTAATTTAAATTTTCTCTATAAAAAATATTTCGATTTCGGTTAAAAAACGAATGCATTGTATTTTATGTAATTTAAATGATATCGAATTCAAATATTGTTTTGATACACTTTTTTTAAAAGTTCAAAAATCATTTTGAAAATTTGAATCAACTTGAAATATAGTCAATCCAACTTTGGTGTTACGTTTGAAAACTGTGTTCGCTCTTCGGACGTTTTGTAATCACGACGTTCAATGTTGTCACACATTAGAGGACCTCCACAAATTCCGGTTACGGAAACGGCTTGTGGTCCATTTGTTCCTTCAATGATGTTGAAATGAACATATTCACCTTTGCGTAGTGTTTTGAAATGACTGTTCAGAGGTTTGATTCCAGAATGATGGACGAAAATGTTTCGTCCTTTGTTTTCACCCGTGTACACAGTGATAAACCCGTACCCGAGCTTTTTGTTAAACCACTTACAATTGCCGATAACGTCTCCGTGTTCTACGTTTTCAATAACTTCGTCGATCACATCATATGTATCTGTTGGACGACTCATTATACTTGATATTGTATACTCATACTAATGATTTAAACTTTAAATAAAGAACCGACTTACATAGAATTAGTTGTAAATTTCGTGATGGAGTTAATCAGTCCTATTAAAACCATCAAGAACAGCGCATTAAATGCAACCGTTTGTGGAAAACTGTGTGACGTTTCATTTTCGTAGGGTTCTGTGGCTCTTACCGGTTTTGACAGTTTGTTGCAAAACATCTCGCGTTTTCCATTCGAACAATACGTTGTATAACAAACATCGTTTATTTTTTTCCGGTTGCTTCCAGAATATAAATCAAGCCCAGTACAAATGTTTTTGGACAGTGGATTGTATGGATCCATATAATCAGTACAACTGTCATGATATTTTTTTAGTTCACGCTCACGTTGATTAATCATGACCTTTCTCTGAAGCGTACTCGAGTTCAAAAACAACATATCAGGTTCAAATTTCTTCGGTACTAGTAACGAACTGGTTCGTTTGTTTCGATTCAGTCGTTGTAAGTTTGCTTGTGGACAAAAATTGGGTACGTGTGAATTTGTTGGTTTGCATATGAGATTCGCATATCGTTTGTCTGGAACAAATCCATTGAAACAAGGCCACCACGACATCACCTTTCGTTCGGATGAGTTTTTAACCTGATATCCGTTTGTTTCGAACCATGCGTCTGGAGAGTTTTCTGTAGCAGTGATCGTGTAGTACAAGATTGGATACAACCAGCCTCTGAAAAGTTTTACATCGACTGCGTATAACAGAACCGAAAACGCCGACATGATAATGAACAAAATGGTGTTTATTACGCTTCCGAAAATCATCAGGAAAAATACAAAGATGGTCTTCAAAATGATTGTCCAACATATTGAAAATATTACCATAATCAAGAACACAATCAATCTTCCGATCAGTTTCACAACGTCCATCGGAGATTTGATGGCGAAAATGATAGCCTGTAACACCCTGAACAGTTTTGGAAATAATTCAAATATCAACTTCAGCAATGAACCGATTCCTCCCATGATGGCATCCAAACCAGGTATCTTTGGTGTTGGGATTTTGAATCCAGGGAACCCCATTTTTATTTTTTCGTGTCGTTACTATATATCAGAAAATCATATTGCAAATTAGATAACGAGTTTCGCTAAATTTCCAATATCTAACAATCTATCGATGCTATGAACAATCGGTGCAAAAAGAGGAGGCATTTTAGCACGCACGTATTCTTTCCATTGATCGCGAATGTTTTCTTCTATAAAAATTCGTTTTATTGTGTCAAATTTATTTTGGTATATTTTTTCAAGTGATTTAACCTGTGGCCAACGACTTCTGTTATACCTGTCTAGTCGTTCCAAATGGTTTTCTTGGTATATTGCATACTCATTCAGTGTGATAAAAAACTTGGCATAATTTGTTAATTTATCGTACTTTTGGGGATCTTCGTCAAGCATGTAATGAAGTGTGAAATCCATCGCTGTGTTGATTACTTTTTCATACATGATGAGATTGGTTATATCCATAACGCGATGAAATTTATTTAACAACTCGGTTTGTGTAATGGGTTCGAAAGAAGATACAACCACACCGTTTCTGGGTAAAGTGGATGTGTATAAGAACTCTTCGAATTTCGGATAGCATGTCTCAGACATTCCAACGAAATCTGCGCTTTTGTACATTTCTGCGAGTTCAATGATTATGGATTCAAATTCTTCTCCATGTGAACTCGATTCACCAAACACGGCTCGGCTCGTTTTCAACATACTGTTCGTTATGGTTTGAACATATTTATCCGTACTTTTATTCTTGGCATTAACAAGTTGTTTGAATGAGTCATCAAGTAATGCGTTATCCAAATACTCTACGTTTTTATTCGAGTAATTCTTTCGCACAATCAAATACCTTTCATATAGACTCACATCAAAAAACTCACTGAAATCTTTGAAGAGCTTATTGTCTTGAAACGCTTCGATGTCTAAATTTTGAAAATCAATATAGTTTAGGATACTTTCGGTTTCTGCATACGTATTCAACTCTTTTTTTTTTTGAAATGATGGTTTCCATGGTATCAAAAATGAGCTGAATATCATCTAGAATCTCCTCATCTGGGATTTCTTTCCGATAATGTGTAAATCGTTTCTTGAAAAACTTAACCATCTTGTCATTGGTGTCAATAAATTTTGTCATATCCACAGTGATTCCATGTTTTTCTAAGATTGTATGAATTTCCGCGAAAAGGCCCGCCATTTCATCATTCAATATTTTGGTGTATATATCCTCCACAATGTCGTATTCAAATTGATTTAATCTTAAATATTCAAATTCCAAGATCAGATCGGTTAACTTTCCAGCAAATTGAGTATTGTAATATTCGATGTTGATGACATACGAAGGTGTAAAAAACCGAAACGTGAACATGGTTTTGAACTTGTAGTAGTATATCACCAACAGCACAAGAAGTGCAATTACACATAACGCAATAATGTTCTGAACCGTGATCAACGAAATGAATCTGCTAACGTACGTTCCTATACCGATTTGTGTCATTCTGTCATTTAACGAACTTCGCAACCCCATTCCAGCGCTTAACAATGAATTTTTTAATCCGATTCCTCCTTCAACAAATGAATTTTTAATTTTTTTTGATTTGTTTAAAAGCTTTCGTTTACCTTTTGAAGCAAGCTTTGTGATTTTTTTTAACCCTCCACCGTTCATTGTGAAACCTTTGCTATTTAATTAACGGATAAAAAGAAAATATAAACATTCCAACATCGACTCTTATTTTTTGAATAACAACATTAAGATTCAAATTTATAAATTGAGAGCAGAAACCTTTAATTATTCGTTAAGTTGATATTATCTGATTACAACTAAAAAATGCCCATTTTAAATGGTATGACAACAGAGTATGATACTGATGGAGGTGCTTTCATAATCAATAATATTATCACTCAGGGTGTTTATGCTATCAACGATAGTTTAGAACCAGATGTGAATGTAGATTTAAATCTAGGAACTAACGGTCAAATTAAGTTTACTGTGAATGGTGGAGGGATTGATGGAAACGATGCATTGAATTTATCTTCTTCATCCCGTCTTGGTGTAGATTCATCAAATATTTATAATTTCGAGGCTTCAAGTGGTTCTTCCAAGGCGATAGCTTTAACTCCAACTGACTTGAATGCGACGGTTATATTGGGAGACGCTCAGTTAACCAGAGATGCAAACAGAATTTACATGGATTCCATTGACAAGAAATTAACACTGGTTTCTACGGACGAGGTGACGGTTCATTCTGATTTTTACACAACTGGAAATGTGAAGATTGATGGAAATGTCTTTACACCTGATCTGAATATTACGAAAACAATAAGTGCTTCGGAGTTATTGGGATATTCTTTCAGAATAAATGAAACTACGAAGCTCCTTGAACTTGTGAAATACACTGAAAATACAGATCCAAATTTATCAGCCACACAATTAGTAGCCACATTTGGCAAAGGACAATTGTTCAATGATCCTTCATATTCACACAACGTTTATACTACTGCTTTACAATCGGTGTTGGATGCAAATCCTCCAAGTAGCAATATGGGATATTTATTTAAAAATAACAACGCATTGTACTGGGGTACGGAGGGTTTAACACAAGAATACATTGGTATCGGTACAAGTAATCCAACAAGTGAATTGCAAGTAGTTGGTAAGACTACTTCCACTACATTATCGGATGGAATAATTACAATGACAAATGGTAGAATCACAGATGCAAAGAGTATCACAGTAGATACAACAATAGGAAACGGTATTATTTTCGATGGTATCTCAACCGGTAGCGATTACGTATGGGACGGACACGCATCGAATCTTTTTGAAATGCACAAAGTCCCCTTATCAACATTCGTTGATGATTTAAACTTAACTGCAGAAGGTATAAAATTAGAGACTTTGTTTACTGGTTCAAACACCGTATGGTTTGATAATGAACAATCGAATATAATACTATCATCTTTCAGTAACGATTTGGCATTGTCTTCATTCACAAACGATTTGGCATTGTCGTCCATGACGAACGATTTGACATTGGCATCATTCACAAACGATATGAACCTTGAACCCTTACCGAATTGGGTAAACAATGATCAAACTACAATCTTATTGTCAGGTTTCTCTAATGATTTACAAGCAGAACCATTACCGACTTGGGTTGAATCAGATCCGTCTGTCATTCCATTGTCAGGTTTCTCTAATGATTTACAAGCAGAACCATTACCGACTTGGGTTGTATCAGATCCGTCTGTGATTCCATTGTCAGGTTTCTCTAATGATTTAAATATAGATCAAGGTCCAGATTTGACGGTTAGTGGATTTGTGAAAAGTCACTTAATCCCCGAAGTGAACAACACATATGATTTGGGTAGTGCCGAGAAAAAATGGCGTTCGATGTATGTAGGTGCGAACACCATTTTTCTTGGAGAAAATGTGTCTCTTGGTTCTTCAGGTGCAGGTGATAATACTTCATTCAACATTTCTGGTGGTGCATTGGTACCAGACCCTGAAAAAGGAATGAAATTTGCAGATGGTACTTCAATGAAATCTATGAAAGACGCTGTTTCTGCTGTGAGTAAAGCAGGTGGTGGTACTAGCGTCGGTGGTATATTTAGCGACATATCCAGTGATTTCAAATTGAATTTAGGACCTACAAGTACAATCATTCGCTTGAACGGTTCCTTAGTGTTTAGCGTAAACCATAATATTTATGATAGCAGTGGCGAAACTCTTGACAAATCGTTTGCGATTTATGAATTTAACGAACGTGACATCATTCCCATTTCCACGGTGGGTGGATTCTCTACAGACTCAAGTACACAAAAATTAAGTAGTTCTTCAGATAAGCTTATATTCAATGGAGTGTTAACAGAAAATGCTTACATTATAAGTACGAACCAAACAGATTTTAATCAACTCTACCCAATACATACAATCAATCCCAAATCAACTTATTTCAAACGAAAACTTATTTCAGACTTTAACAGCTTCCACAACAAGATAGCCGGTGAACCTAGAAAAAATTTATTCATTTATGATGAAACGTTTTTAAGAATGAACAACATCGATAATGTCAGACAAATCAATGGACCAAGAACAGTGATTGAATGCATTTCCTATTTCAACGCCCCTCTATTCCATACTTATTTTCTTGATGCTAGTCTTTCGAATAAATATTTGATTCCAAACACAGTTTTAGATAGAAAAACCGCAGTATATAAATTAAACGATTCAGGTACAGGTTATATTAAAACTATAGTATCATCCACATCCGATTATGGTTTATATCCACGTATTCAACTCACAGAATGGAACAACACAGTGAATGACCCATCGTTCGTTGAACCTATTTTTAGTTCTGATTTTGGTTGGGGAACAGGAGATACAGGCGATATTGAAACCGTGTTCCAAAAATTCAAAGCAGATGGATGGTTACTTCAATTGTACAAACTTACTTATTTGTATATTAAATACGGAAACGTTAAACAAGTAGTAGAGAATGACTCTTTTATCGAAAATATTGATACATCATTCGCAACATTAACTTCTGATAGTTTGATATTTATTGAAGAAAACAATATAAGTACTCTTGAAGTGAATACAATTGTGTGTTTCAAACAGTCTGTATTTGATAGCATAAATTAATTAATTTAATTCAATCTACTTCATAAATATAAGAATTTCGTTTTTTGTATGACATAATAATAAATGTCGTCTACTGAATATACTTGGGTATTAGATAGAACAAACTTAGGTCAATCTGGTGGTGAATCAGTAGCAAGATTTAAGAAAATCAACGCGAACACTAACTTGGCGCAATCTGATTTTACTGCAGATGGTAAATACGAAATCTCAACATATAGTGACCTTATTTATTTAGATTTGAATGATGAACTTGAAATTGATACACCATTTACATTAGAATTTAGTTTAATCGAAACAGGTTCGGTTATAGATACCACTCTTCCCAAAAACTATATCACATTAGGATATCATTTGCGAGGTTCGTATGGAGTTACGATAACAGTAGGTAGACCTGTTGGATCTTCAAAAGTTGTAATTGGAACGATCACACCTGATGGAGTTGAAAAAGCTACGATTCTACCCACGAATCTTGCAATTCAACCAAATACGGAGTACACATACACTCTCTTATATAACATTTTCAATAACAGCACAGAACGAATCATGCTTTATAGAAAACCAAAACTATCTAGCGAAACTCCGTCATTGATTTGTAATAGTCAAGGATTGTCTAATCCTTACATTTCGTTAGTCAATCGAAAGTTGTTTTTCGGTTCATCCATGTGGGTAAATGAGCCCGAATGGTCTAATTCATTTGATTTCGCCACAATGTCGATTACAGGAGATGTGAAGCTTCTGTCTAGAGAAGCACGAGACCCATCTTTCGGAGAATCTCACGAAGACTATCCACAAAATATCTCAGTAGTAAATGCTAATTCATCGACGTCAAATCCTCAATTTGCAACATCAAGTGATTCCATCAGAATTTCTTTTACTTCTACAAAATCTTCAACAAATACGCAAATAATTGTTGGTACCGAAGTAGGCAGTGAGAAGAAATATGGCGTAATCTATACATCACCAGATTCGTACACAATGAACATTCCTGTCTCCGAGATTGCATCCATTTTACCCGATCAGAATTTCAATTTTGCCATTGATTTTTCAGGCAGCGTCACGTCTCAAATCCAAACATCAACTTATATATCAACATCAGCCCCTAACATAACGTTTGATGTCATCTCATTATATCCAACAAGCGTAACATTTGGATTGACTTCTGTGTCCTATCCTTATTATACAGACACGAGTAAATCACTCACAGAACTAGTAGTAACGTTTTATGCAACTGACGATAATTCATCAAACGTATTTTCCATCACCCCGGATGTTTTGAACGTGAATTCTACGTATACCATAGAGGGGCTCAGCATTGACACAACGTATACTGTTCACGCTGAAGTGAAACACGTTGAAAACGGCACTGACATGTTTGTGTCTGGTTCAATATCGCCAACATCGAATCCTACAAATGATGTTGTGTCAAAGATAACAACAGTAGATAATCTTGTTCCAATGATAGATGCAACACAGTTTGTATCAACCCATGTTATTGGTGGATTGAATGTGTCTTTCGAAGGTGTTTTTGTAAAAGATGAACATTCGATTTTCAATGTATACATTGGATTGTTTAATACAACAGATACTGTGTCCAAAGATGTTATGTTAGATATAAACAATTCAGGAGCTATTGTATCCTTTTTAGATCAACCGCCAACAGCTTCATTTGTTGACGTAACAGCAGGTGGTAGTTATATTTTTACGCATGTAATGAAATACAATGGAAGTGCTTGGGAAAAAGGTGCATTAGAGTTTGATACAACATACTTTGTTCACCTCTATGTAAATGATGAAGCTGCAGCAGCTAACGAGTATTTAACATACAACTATTCGCTTGTAGATATGAACATGGAAATTGACCCATACGTTGTTCCACAAGAAACAATTATTGAAGACCCAACCACTCAAGATGCTGCTGTCGTGGCTGTTTTCCAGAAAAAACTAGATGAAGATACAAATTCCCCATCAGACGCTCTCGTTGTGGGATATGATACGTCTGGTAACAACAATCATTTGTACGTATTTCCGGCGCCAACAACCACAGTGGATGATATCATTGTGGATGGAGTTGTGAACACATATGCAATTGACACAACAACAATCGAATATGTAGAAATGAAAAAGATTGATTTCTCTCAACCATTCACGTTTAGTGTTTACATCAAAAATACTGCAGACTGGTTAGCTAACGAATTTAGTTTAATTCAGTATACTGACTCGTCTTTTATAGATTCCGGTAGTGGGAACTATCTAAAACAAGATTTCATTAGAGTTTCAAGCTCTCAAATTCATGTAACACAAACAGACAAAACAAACAGTGCACAGAATTCTTTAGATCATGTATTTGCAATTGATACACCGTTGGTGATTGATAACTGGTACAATATCATCGTTTCATTTGACGGACAGAGAATCAAGGCATTTGTAAATACCATTGAGTGTACCGCCGATTCAAATAATAGCGGCTCACCGTATGCTATCAGTGGTAAACTCTATGTACCTGGTGGGGATACACAAACGCTTCATGTAGATGATGTCAGACTATATAACGTGGAACTTCAAAGCGAAACCATTAATCAAATTGTATCCAACTCGACAAAACTCATTCACTTGGCATTCGATACAGGTTACGTATTTGAATATGATGTGACTATGTTTAATGATGTATTTTATTTTAATGTGGATCAAACACAAATCGTATTACATAAGAACACGTCGTATACATTTTATCAGTCAGATGACAATAACACTGCACCATTAATCATAAATATTCCTACAGATCCTCTTGTTGTAGTAACATATTACAGAGATACCGTTTCCGTATCGAAAGCAGATTATGAAGCTGCTTATACTGCGACGGAAGTTCATGATCGCAAAATTGCAATATCTGTTGGAAATATTACAGCAGACAGCGTCATCACATACAACACTTCTTCGTCTGGGTCTGAGACAGCAAACATGACTGTTAAAAACACAACAGTAGAATTCACAAACAAAGCGAATAGTGGTGCAAATGCGATACCTTCAGGAACGTCGTCTTACCCTAAAATAAGCAAAGACGCACCAGTAGGTACTGGTGCGATGGAGTTTGATTCTACCAATCAGGAGAAACTTACTGTTACTGAACAAACAGTAACACCAAATAACATGAGTATTTCAACATGGTTCAAGACATCGGATACAACTGTTACGAATCCGATCATGTACCAAACAGGTTCATTCAAATTTGGTATAAACAGCTCTGGAAACATGGAATTGATAATTGAATGAAAATAAAAAATAAAAAGATACATAAATCACAATGAATAAGTTGAAAAAAGGTGGAGATAGTTCTGGTGTCGATGTGAGTGACAACACTATTATTGAAATATCGAATGTAAAAGACAATGAAAATGTTTTGATTCCACCAGAAGAAACGAAATCAACAAACCGCAAATCAAATTCAAAATCAAAAAAACAGTCAAACCGAAACAACAAATCGTACGATAAGAAATCACGAAAACCTCAGAAAGCATTTTCATGGCTTTCATGGCTTTTCTCATAAACTCAGGATAAATGGATGAGTTTTTTCTTTTGATTTTTTATATACATTTTATTAATGTCGTACATGTCTTGTTCTAAAACTTATATGAATACAAAACCAGCGTTCGTTCGTAAAATCCATTCGAATGAAAAAAAACATCATTTGCATTGTGCACACATGTGCAAAAATATTTACTACAAAAAAGCTGACGTTTTGATGAATAAATATAAAAATACTCTTTACATAGCCGTCGAAGGTACTGACACTGTTGTTAACTGGATAGACAATATCTCTGTCGCCTTCAAGTCTGATGATATTCATAGGGGGTTTCGCAGGTACGCTAATTATTGTATGGAACAATACGACATATTTAAAGGTCTTGATGAGTTTGACAATGTCACTATTTGTGGTCATTCACTGGGTTCAGCAAGCGCTACGTTATTGGCATACCATTTATGTAAGCAATCTGAACTTAATGATATTCCCCTTCCGTCAAACATGGAATTGGTGGTGTTCGGATGTCCAAAAATTGGGGGTGAAACGTTTCACAAAGAATTCAACCGACTTGTATCTAAAACAGGTTTGATCGTGACAAATTATCAAAACGACGGTGATGTGGTTTGTACGATTCCATTTGGATTCTTAGGCTATACAAAAACGTTTACTGAAGAAAGTACGAGATTAATGGAAACGGATTGGAAACCTATATGGGATGTTTCCAATCATTACATGATTTCGTACTTGAATAACATCGAAAATCTCATTGATGAAGATTAGGAGATTTATAATAAATTTTTGAAATCACAACCATAATATGGAAAAAATGACATTTTCGAGTTCAAACACATTTTGAAGGACACGCATCTTAAATGGAACGTCTTCCAACTGCCATGGTATTTGACCTTGAAACAACCGGATTTCCCAAGAAATGGAACGTTCACCCATATAATGTGTCAAACTATGATACATGTCGTGTGATAAACATAGGATACCTTCTGTTGGACAAAAACAATAATGTGATTAAAAAAGTGGATCATCTCATCAAACACCCAGAATATATTCTTATAACGAATTCTGATATTCACGGCATTACGAATGATGATATTGATGAATATGGAATACCGTTCAATGATGTATTAAAAGAATTTATTGTTGACATTTATTCATGCAAAAAGCTAATTGCACATAATATCGATTTTGATTTTAATGTGTTATTGAGCGAACTATATCGAAACTATGAAAAGTGCCGTAAAATCATTGGACAAATGTATACGAAAGAACTTGTATGCACAATGAAGATCGGGCAACAATTTATGAAGGTTACAAAGTATCCTAAATTGACAGAATTGTACAAACATCTGTGCAATAAAGAATGGAATCAATCCCATCGCGCCTTAGATGACGCAACTGTTTGTGCAGAATGTTATGTACATTTATTAAAGAAAATGAGTTAATTATAGAATAATTAGCCAGATAAATCTATATTACTTAACTAATGTAAAATATGTCTTCATGTGAATGTTTTTTTTCATGTTCCAAAGTATGCTGATATTTTGAAACTTCTGTTTTTTGACGTTTGTTCCATTCGTTTTGCACATGACCGCTATGTCCATCGTGAGATTCTAGTTCTTTTCTTTTTGGCATATTGTTAACTGTTTTTAAAAGCATATATCACTTTTTATTTTAGTTTTGAATTATTTACATTGCATCGCTCTCTGCTGCTTTTTCATGACTATCTCCTCCAACTGAATTCGATACGAACGGATATACGTTTATCTTATGAGTTGTAATTAATTTAGTATTATCAGGAAGGAATCGCACATTTGGTTCTTCTAAGTCTTGTTTTTCTAGTGTGTAATCATATTCTTTATGTTTTGAACCACGGGTAGTTTCCTTCATTTTGATTTGCATCGTATTATCCTTGCGGAATTTGTACTTATTGCCTAGCGGATCCTTGGATAGTCTGAATAACATAGTTCCAAATTTTCGTGCTACTGCGTTAGGTGATTTTCCTTTATAATATGATGTTTTGGGCGACACATATCCGATGCTAGAATATATAATTCTAAACGTTCTACACGTGTCGTCGTCTGAGTTTTTGCTACACTTTACCATTTATTTATTAAGAAACATATTTTTTATCACGATAGAATAAAATGAGTACGTCCTTTGTCAGTTCAAACGTAATCAGTCCAGATATGTGGAATCATTTAACTGTCGTTACAGACAAAACGGCAAAAACCGTCAAATTCTATTGTAATAACGAATTGATTGACACTTTTCAAATGAGCGACGCTGTTGCTTCAAAATTAGCTGTAGTATCCGATGTCGTTGTTGGGTCAGATACAACAAACTTTTTTCATGGTTTATTAGACGAAGTTCAATTATACAATACCATTTTGAGCAAAGATGAGATCCATTCCATAAATACATTCACATTCGCGAACAACCTTGTAATGAGACACGACTTCGAAAATATTGAAAATGGCTCAAATGTTAATGATGAAGCTGGTAATAACGATGGTGTATTAATCGAACCAAGTACAAACATTTCTAATGATTTTACAACAGACATTGGAACCTATGCGATGTCTGGAACCGCATTCCATTCGAAATTGAATCAATACATACAGATTGATAACAGTGAAATTCAAGGTCCGATATTGAACAATTGCACAATGATGGCTTGGGTGAAAAACGAAAATTTAGATACATTTGAACCCATTCTTTACAAACAAGGTGTGTTTTCATTCGGGATTAGAAATGGTTCTCCAATCATAGAACTCGGTGATGGAGACTCCTTTCATCCTTTGCCTGCAGTTACAAACATGAATATGTCAACGACTACTTATAACTCTTCATTGACTGACAGTTTGATTGGTTCTTATAATTTCGAGAATAGTAATATCAATGCAGGAGCTTCGTCATATAGCAATGTTCAAATGAATGCCGTAAATCCTGTTCAAGTGGAAGGACACAAATCAGGTACAATCGCATTAAAGCTGGATGATGCATCTTACATAAAGATTGAGGGGAGCAAATTAGGTGGAATCAATATGGACGCATTCACTTTTGGAGCTTGGATAAAACCAGCAACGGTAACTGATGGTGTCGTTCAACCCATTCTCTTTAGAGAAAATGACTCTGGAATGCACTTAGAGTTCAATTTGAACGGTTCAGAACTAGAATTAAAACTTTAAGGTTCAGTCAGGTTGTGATGGGGTGCTTATGAAAATTGTTGACAATTGAATCACTTGGACAAGAAAAAATATTCCAAATACAAAAAAAGAAATCCCTTTTTTATTTATCAATTGAACCTCATAAAAGGTTTGTGTATTCAATGAGATAAGTTTTTTGCACAGAGGACATTTGTTTGTTCGAACACCGTTTATCGTATTATGTCGGATATAAGTACACAAACAGTGTTCGTGTAATTCATGTCCACATGCTAAAATAACCAAAGGTTTTGGTTCAGGTTCGTGATTTGAATGTGTCAATTTCTCTAAACATATACAACATTCACATTCTTCGACGGAACTGTGTAGATTAAGATTTGAGATTATGGTTTCATCTTCACAATCATGTGAATCGTTTTCAGCAAGAACAATCATTATTTGTTTTTTTTTTATAAAAATGTATGTTTTGTGTTTATAAATGCATTTTTATTACGATCAAAGTTTCGTAAAATAAAACTACATGGAACTGAAACATAATGTATCATTCAATGAAAACAATTACGATATTTTATACGCCATGTAAAAACTACCAAATACTAACCCTAGCACAACAGAAGCGATCATATAGTAATATAACATTGTTATTTACTAGTAGAGAAAAAAGTAATCGTCGTAGTATCAGCAGGGTTCGAACCTGCGCGTACGATAGTACAGTGGAGCTTAAGTCCACCCCCTTAGACCACTCGGGCATGATACCAACGATTACATTCATGAAAAAATAAAAAATTAATTTTGTTTCTGGATATATAGTGCGAATAAGTTTTAAATCAATTTATGAATAAGGACGGAACGATTTAAGAAAATAATGAAATCAAAGGATTCGAAAGAGAATACCCATTCGAAATTGTTCGATTCTAAAATAACAAATGATAAGGAGTTGTATATGGAGATTGAAAAGTTACAAAAACAAATTGAGAAGCTTAATCTTGTCCATAATTTGATAAACCAGTCTATACGATTGCGTCATATAGTTCAAACTAGCAAAAACGAAATGTTGCGTAATTTAGCGAAAAAACGGATAGATTCAATCAATATGGATTTGAGAATTATAAAATAAATATTTTGAGTATTATGTGTATGAAGGTCTGGACGATACTTGAATGCTGAATCAACTCATTATCATATTGTTTTTTGTGTTTAAAAGTTTATGTTCAATCACTCGAAAGTCAATTGAAATTAAATACTCTAAGTAGAAATTCCCCGATAGTGTATAAAAAATGAATTTTGCAAAATTGTGAAATGAATATCCACACATACACATTCAATGAATGTGTTTTCATATGTTGTTTTGTTCATGTTTGGTTCATGTGTTTTCTACATTTGTTTGACATATGTAATTGTTCGTGTATATGATTGTTGTGAACAACTTTGTGCGAACAAAATTTCTGATGAAGAACAACTAAGGAAATAAACATACAAAAACGAAACAAATAATATATTTTAAATATGATATATAATATAAAAAGAAATGGGTGGAGGTCTGATGCAATTAGTGGCATATGGAGCACAAGATATCTATTTATCAGGTAATCCACAAATCACGTTTTTTAAAGTAGTTTATAGACGACATACAAACTTTTCCATGGAGTCAATAGAACAAACTTTTAATGGAAAACCTGATTTTGACAAAAAGGTAACTTGTACGATTTCGAGAAACGGAGATTTGATCTCCCGACTATATTTGCAGGTTGAGCTTGAAGCACTTCCACAAACATATACCGCCGATCAAGATGATGTTACTGTACCTAACGTATTGAACGGTGATCATTATTACACCAAGAATCTGTATCCAAAACCTACAATTAACCAAATAAATTCAATGTTCGTGACACCGGATTTTGGTACAAATTATTACGAAATTTCTACTCGGTCTAATGTTGTTGTTGACTCTGATGATTTTGCTATCGGGAGTGAACAAGTAACGATATCATATGACGATGGTTCTACAAACTATAATTACCTTACTGTTTATACCGACGCTTCAGGTAGCACAGCATTAACATACGACGTAACAGGCGCACAAATATATTATGTGATTCCAAGTACGTTTCAAATTGTTCCCGAACCAACACCTAACTCAACAGTAGTACAAGTTCGAGATCAACTTGGAAACAATACATATACAGTGTTTACGGAGGATTCAGGAACATTCACCGAATTAACTTACACTACTACTCAAGTTTCTTCGATACCGTTCCCCACTCAAGAGTGGTTAGGTCACAAAATCATTGATTACGTAGAAATTGAAATTGGCGGACAACGTATTGATAAACATTATGGCGATTGGTTGGCTATTTGGAATGAATTATCTCAAACCGAGGGACACTGGAATGGATATAAACAAATGGTCGAGGGAACAACGTTATACATCCCCCTTCAGTTCTGGTTCAATCGCAATCCTGGATTGGCTTTACCGCTCATTGCGCTTCAATATCACGAGGTGAAACTCAATATCAAGTTTTCACCCAAAGTGGCTGTGTATGATAATCTGATTACACCTGAAACTGGTTCTACTCCAAAATACACGATGCCTGTGTCATTATTAGCTAACGAAGGAAATATGCGTTCAGCATCTTTGTATGTTGATTACATTTATCTCGACACAGATGAACGCAGACGGTTCGCTCAGGTATCACATGAGTATTTAATCGAACAGTTACAGTTTACCGGGGACGAATCTGGAACGAACAAACTCAAACTTAATTTCAACCATCCAGTGAAAGAGTTGATATGGGTTGAGAAAGACAATAACTCTGGTATTGGTAGATACACAACAACGTACGAATCTGCAAAATTACAGCTGAATGGACACGAACGGTTTTCCGTCCGAAAGCCTTCGTATTTTCAATACGTACAACCTTATCAACATCACAATAGAGTTCCAATTGATAAAGGAATCAATGTATACTCGTTTGCACTCAAACCAGAAGAGCACCAACCGTCTGGAACTTGTAACATGTCACGCATTGATAATGCAACATTAAACTTGGACAGAGTTTCAAACACATCAACAATAAAGGTGTTTGCTGTAAATTATAACGTATTACGTGTGATGTCTGGTATGGGTGGACTTGCGTATTCGAATTAAACTCTAATTCATAGAATGATACATATAATCGACAAAGAAGTATTTGAAAACATTTTAGATTGGTACATTAAAAATATAAGCGAAAGCACGAAGAATTCACGCAATATGTTGTGGAAACTCTTTCTTTTGTAAACAAATTTACAACGATAGATCAAGAGGTAATTATGGATCTAACGATAAACCATGGAATGATGATGGTGATCAGAATATTTTGAATAACATTATTAAAAGTATGACTCTGTCTGAAAAATTAAAGCATTTGCGGAACAATAAAACTTCATCTGATTTATCTAGCAACTTTTCAACTCAATAAGTTAATTACTTTGATTCTTTTTTCATTTTCATTCTTTTATTTTTATGTTTATAACGATGTCGAAACACTTTCTGCATTAACTCAATACGATCCAACAAAGCATTTCGAACTAAAATTGCGGTATTTAATGACTTCGTCCAGAATTGGATGATGTCATGTTCAGACTGATACCAAATATACAGACATCCTCGGTATTTTCTGGTTATTTCTCTAAATACTCGTCTGTCTGTACCAAAAATAGTATCGATTTTGTTTTTTTCCAACCAGTCAATCGGTAATTGAGAATAATGACAACCGATTTTAGGCGGATTATATATTCCAGAAGTTAAATGTGAGTTCCATTTGTTCCATTCATCACTCATTTATTTAATTAGATTGTTGAATGTTTTTAATTAGATTCTGATTCCTATCAGTTATCTTGCTTTTTTCACTATTGAATCCCATCAAAAATGATTTAAAAAGTGATGTGTTTTCAATGATTAAAAGGAAAGGACGTATTTCACTGAATAATGAAGACGAGATCTCAAGTGAAAAGAAAATATACAGAAATGAATATTGATGAAATTTCTGATACAGACTCTGAATATGATCCAAAAGTGGATGAATGCATATCAAGCGATGACGAGAGTGTTGACGAGAGTGTTGTTGATTCCATAACTGAAAATATCGAGATGAATAAATTTGAAAATGAATCAAATGAATCGTGTGAACAATCGAAACCTGTTATAAAGAATGAAGACAGTCCATATTCTCATGATAAATCAACACAGTATAATCAATTGGAAGATAATGATGAAGAGAATACTGAAGACGTAAAGAATGAGTATGATGAAGAGGAGTATGATGAAGAGGAGTATGATGAAGAGGAGTATGATGAAGAGGAGTATGATGAAGAGGAGTATGATGAAGAGGAGTATGATGAAGAGTATATTGAAGAAGTAAAGAGGAAACTGAAGTCCGAACTCATTAATGCGATAAAAAAATCAGATATTATATTTGATTCTAATTGTGAACAGAAAATTACAACGAATACATCTGCTTCTCCGAATCATGAGAAGGGTTTGAAAAAAACTCTTCATTCAACACTTCAAAAAGATGAACTCATATATTTTAATCAACTTGATAAATTCGAACAAGAAAACTTATCTAAAGTATACGAGGAAACGTTGAATCAAAACTTAAATACAAGCATTCCTATGAAATTCAGAATTCTAAACTCGAACATGAACCCATATGTGAAGAGTATCACATTGGAAAAGTTTTCGGCGATATCCAGAATGGAAAAGTCTTCAGGTGAATACAATAAACATGCCAATTATATCCAAAAATTGTGCAAAATTCCCTTCGGGAATCACATAAAACTTCCAGTATCAAATACATCATCAAAAGAAGATATTAAACAGTTTCTAGATACAACTTCACGAATTTTGAAGGAAGAAGTATATGGTCACGCTCAAGCGAAAGATCAAATCATGCGCATTGTAGCACAGTGGATTTCGAATCCTCAATCAAAGGGTAATGTTATTGGTATTCATGGAAACCCAGGTGTTGGGAAAACCACATTGATTAAAGATGGTGTTTGTAAGGCACTTGGATTACCATTTGCATTTGTTCCATTGGGTGGTTCCAATGACAGTTCATACTTGTCTGGACATAGTTTTACGTACGAAGGAAGCACATGTGGCAAAATCGTGGACTTATTGATTCAAGCAAATTGTATGAATCCAGTTATTTATTTTGACGAATTGGACAAAATAAGCGATTCGTCACGTGGTATGGAAATCATAAATCTTCTTATTCACATCACAGACCCTTCACAAAACGAGAGTTTCTTTGACAACTATTTTTCGAATGTTCCTATTGACTTATCAAAGTGTTTGTTTATATTCACGTACAATAATGACCAAATGATAAATCCCATTTTAAAAGATCGAATGATCACAATTCATACCAAAGATTACACTCATTCTGAAAAGATACAGATTGCAAAACAGTTCCTACTTCCGAATGTTAAAAAATCTTTCAACATGCATGATGTAACTATTGCAGATGAAACCCTAGATTATGTTATTCAAAAAACACAAAAAGAGGCAGGAGTTAGAAATCTCAAACGATCTCTCGAGAGAATTGTTTCAAATATAAACATAGATAGATTGAACGGTGATTCAGAATCAACGTGCAACATCATAACAAAAGATCATGTGGACCAATATATAAAAGTGTCTGATGGTAATCAATCGTTCATCAGTCATATGTATACATGAATTTGTAATGTCAGTAATATAAAATATGAATTCGAACTATTTGTTTTATGCGATTTCTATCATGGCACTCTTATTACTAATGACTTCATTTCTGATCTACATTCGTGATGCGAATTGTAAAATAGAAACATTTCAGGAAACATTAGATGCAAAAAAACTAGATATTGATGATGTGATTTTTTTTGATGAAAGATACCAAATAATGAATGAGTGTGCTGTTTCTAAAGAATGTTGTCCATCTTCTATATCAACACATGATGGATGTCTTTGTGAATGAACATCAATTCGAGTTAAAAAGTAACATTGTATTTAAGTTTGAAGTCATTCAATTCAATCAAAGGAATGTTTTTGGTTATTGCTTGTTGTATTTTTGTTTTGGATTTTTCTCTGTTGGATTCTTTGTAAATAACCATTGTTGTGTTTTTTGATATTGTCGCTGACGTTTTTCCACCATTATCTTCAATGAATTCATCTAATAACTTATCTCTGAATCCTGTGAAAACTATGATTTGATCATTTAATAATGGAGTTTTAGAGTTTCTTTTTGAAAAATTAGCGTTTGCGTTCGCATTCCTGTTAACATTCGAGTTCGCATTTGCGTTTGCGTTTGCGTTTGCGTTCGCATTCCTGTTAACATTCGAGTTCGCATTTGCGTTTGCGTTTCTGTTAACATTCGAGTTCGCATTTGCATTTGCGTTCCTGTTAACATTCGAGTTCGCATTTGCGTTTGCGTTTCTGTTAACATTCGAGTTCGCATTTGCGTTTGCATTCGCATTTGCATTTGCGTTCCTGTTAACATTCGAGTTCGCATTTGCGTTCGTGTTCGCTTTCCTGTTAACATTCGCGTTTGCGTTAGAAACTTTAAGACGTGTTCGAATGCAATCATGAAGATTGTTTTCTTGGATGAATTTCAAGAATAATGGTAATTTAGTTAAGTATTGTTGTGCTTTGGTGTTCGATATACCATCAATGGTTGTCAATTGTGAAACACTAGGAGGATTGTCATCCATTGAATACTTATGTAGAATCTTCTTTAGAGTTTTTTCTGCAAAACCTCTTTCGAATATATTGGAAGCGACCATGTAGTCAATACATTTCAAATTACTTTTCTTTTGCTTGATTTCATCAATGAGTTTTGTTGACGATTTGAGGGAAAATCCATCCATTGTCATAAGACGATCTGTAGTTAATTCAAATACATCACGTATGGAACGAATCCCAGAATCAAACAGTTTTTTTATATTTGTTTTTCCCAATCCTTTAAAGTTCAATGTGGTTAACATATATTCGAATTGTTTTTGTTTCAATTCATCATATTCGTTGTCTGTTACAGGTTTCAACATAATATCAGTTCCGGTATTGTTCCAAATGAAATCCTTTTTGGGCATCTCCGCCTCAGTTGATTCAAGAATGTTTTGAATATAAGGAATGACGTCTCCACTTCTTACAATAGTCACAATACTTCCTCTGCCTAACTTATTGTCCTTAATATACTTTGCATTGAATCCACTTGTTCTGCTTATACGTACATTTTGTATCAAAACAGGAGTTAATACGACCGTCGGTTTTAAATAACCATCTTTCGACAATTTCCATTCGATTTTCTCAATTGTTGTGACTGCGCTCTCAATTTCGGAAGTGAGCTCTTTAAATGCAAATGCGTGTTTTGGATTCTTATTTGGAACGATATTGTATTCCTCGTTGGTAGCAACTATGATTCCATCAATTGAATATGGGGACGAGTTTTTTCTCTCTTTCAAGTAAGATTTAAGTTCTTCTGTCGCAGTTCCTTTTGATATAAAATAATCAACATAATTAAATCCATTTGACTTTAGAAATTCAAATTGAGATTTTGGTGACATGACTTGGTGATCCACACCTTTTGGAATAAGAACTTCGTATGGAACAAATTCAATCTTGCCCTTCAAAAGCTTGTTGGGCGACTTTGAATTTACAAATCCAGACACCGTGTTTCTTGCATTCGATGCCTTCAGCTCATTTTGGATATCTTCAAACACAATATCCTTCATAATAAGCTCTCCTCGAAGCGTATGATCACCGATTGAAAGATTTTCATTGAATACTATATCCTTTAACAGATGGGTGATGTTTTGACCCACCTTACCATTTCCTCGGGTAAATAATTGTACATTACCGTTTTTGAAATGATATAAACATGATACTCCATCTAATTTGTCACTGATCACTACCTCTTTTTCTGTGTAAATATGTTCTTTTAGTTTATTCATACTTCCCATCCAAAACGGGAGCGTAGTAGTCGAGCCATTGTTAACTGGTGCTCCGACTTTCTCGAAGCCCTTATCCTTTTTTTGCACATATTCACGAATAGTATCATAGGTTTCGTCTGAGAAAATAACATCACCCCCATTATAATACTCATTATCAGCGATGTGAATAATTTTCTTTAAAACATTTAATTGAATAAAAGGAAGTCTTTCATTAAGTTGGACGGGTGTCAACTTTCTGAGATCAGAAATAACTTGATCGTATTCATACATTATTTAAGCTTTATATATAAAATAATTTTAAATAATGAAGTCCTCTTTCGTATTGAACAAACTAATTTTTGGAGTGAAGCAGATGTCAATTCTCGAACAATATATCACAAAAAAAATCAAACTCTTTACACAGAAAAAAAGCATCGAGTTGTACACAAAAGGCCATGATTTAGATTCAAACCGAAAACTATATTTCAATTCATTTCTATCGAAATGGTTGCCGATTCTTTATATTCAAGTGTGTCCATTCAAACTATGTTTTTTCAAGAAATGTGTACATTCAAATATGGTGCTTGAAAAAGTTATGTTTGAAGAAGGAAAGTTGATCAGATATGTTACAAAAACCGCTCATTTGACTGACGAATATAATCTACTGGCAAACGAAAGTCAACTAATGTTTATTGGACAAAAGAACTATACCTATTTGTTGAAAACTCTGAAAACAAACTTCAAAATCACAGCAAAAGAATTATGTATGATTACGAATAATCCTTTCGACACCAATGTTTTTGTGATTAATAGTTCTTTTGATGAAATGATATTTAAGGACACAGATATCATTATGAACTAACTAGGTACTATGTCCCTGTCAAACACATGGAACGTTTACTTTCATGATTATATGGATTCCAATTGGAATCGTGAGAGTTATGAAATTTTATGTAGTTATGATAACGCAACCGACTTTTGGACAATATTTGACATAATGAAAGATACGCTTCAAATGGGAATGTTTTTTTTCATGAAACATGGTGTATTCCCAAAATGGGACGACAATTATAACAGCAATAAGAATTTTTGTTTCTTATCCATCAAAGTTTTAAAAAGTAACGTCCAGTATGTCATGGAATATGCTCTCGTGCGTATATGTACGGAATCCTTATTGACGAACAATGATTTGAATCAAGGAATGATTGATGGTATATCGGTCAGTCCCAAAAAAAACTTTTGCATCATAAAAGTATGGATATCCACACAAGATGCGAAATATAAAAATATAGACTTTTATGACATTCCAAAGTTATATCATGGTGAAGCCATTTTTAAAGATTAAAAGTGACTCATACTTGTTCATCCTGTTGTGGTGCCAAGCACAGTTTTACAGACCCTAGCGAACCAACCGTGTACTGAATAATTAATGGGTAATCATTTTTCAAGTATAACTCCACTGTATTTGATAGATTTGTGCACTTTGTAAACAATACAAGATATTTTGCATTGAATAATCCCTGAAATATCTCTTGATTTCCATCTACCGTTTGTGTGTCGCTATCGCTGATTACGATTTCTTGACTACAGAAATCGCCTGTGCATGAGATGATCAGTTGGTTCTGTACATTTTTTATTTCCACCAAATCAGACAAATTGTTGATATCCCTACATATTTTTTGGAAGTCATTCGAAGGAAGCGTGATCACGGAATGAAACGTTGCAGGAGGAATGTCAAAGTTATTATTCTCCAAATCAAGCAAGTTCAATTTTGTGGTTCGCTGTGTGTGCTTTTCATTATTCTCAATCTTGATGCATAAATGGTTACAATCTTCTTTCGTCATATATAAAGTTAACGTATCGTTATTGCTTATTGTTTTTATGATCTTGTTCAAATTTAAAATGTTGACTCCAATTAATTTTGGTCCATCACAATAGAAATATTCGAACTTATCAGCATCGAGTTTGAGATGAATTAAGATAATATGAGAGCTATCCATCGTACAAATTTTAATGTAGTCTGGAGATATCTCAATAACGGTATCAGTTAAGATCTCTTTTAAAGCTTCCACCAAAACTTTAATAGTCGAAGACTGAATTGTCTTGATTTCTAAACAATATTCATCAGATGTCGGCATGTTATTTCAAAATTATTGTTTGTTTCTCTTAAATAAATACAATGGAAGATTATATCGAAACGTATCATTCAAGATTATCTTCTTTGAATTTATCTGTTCGTAAACACCTGTTGAATTATAAAAAAGATTTCATGAATTTGAATCGTAAAGAAAAGGAAACACTATATTCGGATATTCTATTCTGTTCAAATATACTGAGACCTTATAGTCGATTGTCTACAATTCCGTGGAAACTATACTTTTTTGACGACACTCTAAATATTGAAAACAACTATCCTCATACTCATTGGGATACTATTTTTCTTCCCTATTCATACTTTTTTGGATTGGATGTAGATTCACGACGTACGCTGTTATTACACGAGTTTCTTCATGTGTACCAAAGAATGTATCCAATTCCTTTCAACAAATTGCTAATAGACGTGTTTGGATGGAAAGTCACAGATACAATAGATTCGCACGGACTTTACAATCAGATTCGAACAAATCCAGATTTGAACAACATCATTTATACAACAAAAAACAACTCGTACAATCTACAACTTTTTCATGAGTTTGCATCTTCGCTAGCAGATTCATTTGTAAAACGATTTGGATTTGATGCACAAACTCAAAAACAAAATGATAGCATGTTCGAGTATGAACATCCTTTTGAACAAGTTGCGTACGAACTCTCGAAGGCATTATACGAAAACAATTCAAAGATTATCCACAAGTATGAAAACTATTTATGAATTATGAATTATGCTGGTTGAGGAAATGTTACATCTTTCACAAACGTAATACTGTTGTAGTTGTTTGCAACGAAATTTCCATTAGAGTTTAAGTTTGAATGAAACTGAATATTTGAACTTTTGATATTAGTATCAAAAAATGTATCCAATTCGGAAGCTGTAGCTGTTCCATCCGGATATATAAACGCATACGTCTCATGATACAACGTTTTTAACAGACCGTTATTTGAATACAACTCAAATGCATCAAATGCGTTTCCATTATTCCATCCAATATCATTGTTTGATTTCGTAGTATAAAACTTGGCATCTACACTGTTACGCCAAAGTGTGTATGTAATGTGTGGGAACAATCCAATCTCGTTAGTTTTAGAGGTGAAACTAGCCCCGTCTTCGTTTAAATGATAGTTTGAACGACGTTCAGGTTCTGAGGTTGGAATGTGGTAAACATTTGACGAATCCCATGTACTGCTCACAACAGGGGTGTTATTGTATGTGTTTATGAATTCAACCATGAACATATTTGTTCCTTGGCGATGGAATGATTGATGTGGAACTCGAATTGAATCTAATACGGGCGAGTATCCATAATTAGGATATTGTTTTCCACTACTATCTGCTGGATTGTAAAACCGTTCGAAATCGTGTTTAAATTTGTATTTAAACAATTCGTTGTTTGGGTCAATGGTACCAATCAAAAAGTAGTAATTTGGCGTTACGACGTTATAGTCATCTGTCACTGCAATTCCCGATAGATCAGTATGTTTTTGTCCGTTAGCTTTATATGTGCTTATATTCAGAAATTGTTGAAAATTCATATTTGAAGTGTCATATGTTTCTAAATTCTGAAGCGTACTCATATCAACATTTGATGTATCACCTGGAACTAAAAACTCAACACCAGGAGTCGGTGTCGTACCAGTTCCAGATGGTATAAATGTTACGCTATCAAATAATGATGCGTTCCAACCCGTCAACCAGTTTTTGGGTACTCCAAAATCGAAAAGACCACTAAACTGGTCGAGCTCGATTCCGGTTTGAAACGTCCCGAATAACGATTTAAATTCGCAAGCAAATTTTTCCTGAAATAAAGACATCAACTGATAATTACTTGTTGAGTTCACAGCAAGTACTTTTGAAACATCAGAGAGTGTTGGATTCATTGGGAACACTACATTGTTCACTTTTAAAATTCCATTCACATCAAGATTAGAGCTTAATGTGAGATTGCCTGCAGATGTTATATTCAGAGCTTCGTCAAAATGAACAGTATTAACCGACAAACTGCTCATGACAGAGTCACCTGTTGTAGTTAAGTTACTTGTTGTCAACGTGTTTACGATATTTACATTTGAATCGAATTCACAGTCTAGATTTAGTTGAATTTGATTATCTGAATCTAATATACGTATTGCACTTGTTGTTGAGTCTGATTTATATATTTTGACATTGTTTGTAGAAGAATCTAATTTGATATATTTGTTACCTAAATTGAAATAAATATTATTACTTCCAGATCCATAAAATTGCTTATCTGTGTTATTGTACCACAGAGATCCTTCAGGCGGAGATACTGGATTCGTGTTTTTTTTTGGGAAAATGACAGTCATATTGCTTCTAAATCTCAGAGAATATGGGGTTGTTTCAAAAATGCCATCAAGTTTCATTGGACCCAGCACAGACAATGAAGATTTAATAACTGCATTTGATGAAGTAATGTCTCGTGAAAGAAATGTTTGAGATACAATGTTTGTTGAGGCGTGGTCGAATGTGCTAAGATTGCTGCAATTTATATTTGAGCTTATTAGATTTGAAGTAGTTACGGTATCGCTTACAGTTATATTTGACGTATTTATATTATTTATCTCAGATGTTCCGGTAATTACTTGTGTGGTATAAATTGTCCCTTGGATTGATAGATCATTTAACACATCAAGATTAGATACAGAAATAAAATCACCCACCAAATTAGATGTGTGTACAGTATTACTCACACTTAAAGAATCCCTTACAAACCCATCTGTAAATTCCACATTATTTCCTGTGAATACGTTCGTTTCTATATTTGACGTGAACACATTGCTTCCGACACTTAGAGAGTCGTGCACAACCTCGTTTGAAGTAACAAGCGCATCAGCCACCAATCGAAGGGTTTCGATGTTTGACGTGTACACGTTGCTTCCAATACTGAGCGTGTCAAAGATGGTGACGTCGTCCAAAACAGTTATGTTTTGTGTGACTACGTTACTGGCAGTCATGTTTGACGTGTACACGTTGCTTCCAATACTGAGCGTGTCAGCGATGGTGATGTCGTCCAAAATGGTGATGTTTTGTGTGATGATGTC
>Ga0255759_10000835_pt1 | contig 27836 bp, 30 predicted proteins | sample 101ome_20_FD_179959 | JGI IMG/M metagenome (GOLD analysis project Ga0255759, IMG submission 179959) | Coastal salt marsh microbial communities from the Groves Creek Marsh, Skidaway Island, Georgia - 101404AT metaG (version 2) | ecosystem: Environmental > Aquatic > Marine > Intertidal zone >...
TATTAGAATCATCCTTCGTTTTTTTTAAATTTTTATAATTTTTTTTATATGCACTTCTAGTTTTCATATAAACGTATTAACTATATTATATTAATAATATTTTATATCAATTTTTATTTTTGCCAATAAAAATTATAAGACTTTTTTCTTGTAGGATAATTTATATTATATGTATACATTATTATTGTAATAGTTAGTAAAATAATTGCTAATATCATAACATATATATATTTACCCGGAAATAAATTTAATAATAATAATGTTATAATTATAATAAAATATATATTTAATAATATATTTACATTTTCTACATTTTCTAATAATTTGTGCCCGTACAAATTATTTACATTTGTATTATAATTTTTTTTGTATTCATATTGTTGTATATAGTTTTTATAATTATTTTTTTCATATTTTAAAGCATTATATATATTATTCGATATTTTATTTGATTTTTCTATTTCAATTGTTTCTATAAATTTATTAATAAATAAAAATTTGGTATTTATATAATCTAACATATTATTTCTAAAATTATATGTTTTTTCTAGTCTATTTATTTTAACCTTATCTTCATCATTGCTATTTAATTTTAATGCCTCTGTATAATTTAATAATTTAATACATCTATCACCTTTTAATGCATTTTTCATATAATTATCGTGTTCCGATAATAATTTTGTTATTATATTATTATCTTTTTTAACAATTGTTATTTTTAATATATCACTTGCATTTAACATTTCTGTAGTTATACTATTTTGTTCTATTATAATCGCATTAATGTAATAATAATAATCATCTGTTGTTATTTCAAAATTAGTAATCGATACAATATTTTTATTATAAATAATATGTAATTTAGATATTAATAAATTTATTATATCATATTCTTCATTTACATTATCTATTTTTCTTATTTTTAATTTATCAATATCATTATCATCTAATATAATTTTAATATTATTATCTGTATCTATTATATTATCAGGTACTATGTTAATTTCATAGTAATGATGTATATCTTTATCTTCAAAATTTTCAATATAAGTAAATGTATAATAATTATTATAAATAATTGTTAATGTAATTATAAATAATATAACAAATAATGATATTCTTGTATTATATGGATTTTTATTAAATAAATATATGTAAAAAACTGTTAATGTTATAATAATTAATAATAAATAATATGTATTTTTATTACTATTAAATTTATTTTCTTTTAGTTTATAATTATCATACTTATTATTTATAATTTCTAAATCCGTTTTATAATTTTTAATTATATTATTATATTTTCTAATTTTATCAACATCATTATTATATGTTTTTGTTATATAAGTATGATCTTTTGGTACTATTTTTATATTATTTATAATGTCTTTTTCTTTTTTCTTAATATTACTATCCCTGTCATCTATTTCAATTATTATATTATTTTCTTCTATTTTAAAATCTGTTATATTATATCTTACATTATCTATTTCTATTAAAAAACTTTCTTTTAATATTTTATAATATTCATTATTATTTTCATCATCTGAATATTTTGTTATGTTATAATGTTTTAGTATATTTTCACTATTTTGTTCATTTATTTTTAATTTAATATTTGGATAATTAATATTATGAATTATTGTTCCAGTATCTATATCATAATTACCTATATATTTATCTATAAAATTATATCCTGTTAATAATTTACAATCATTTAATATTTTATCAATTCTATTTAAATATATTTTATTAACATTATTTTCACTATTACAAAATGCTGTTAAATCAAAATCTTTTATTTTATCACCTAACAATATTTTTTCCGAATCTTTATATATATTTTGCAATACATTTACCAAGGAAAATAATATATATAATGATATTATATTTCTTTCAAAATTATATTTTTTTACTTTTATTATACTATATAAATAAATTTTAATAAATGAATTTATGTCTTGATTATTTTCATCGGGAAATTCTTTTTCAATAAGCGACTGCATATTTTTGTTATTTAATAAATCTTTTATATTATACTCACCATTTGGCGAATTATTAGTATATAATACAAATTTATCTAATATATTTTTGTTATTACCTACTTTATAATTATTATTACCTGATATAAATAATGTTAATGTTTTTTCTAATTTATTTTTTGATACTATTTTTTCACTATAACGATAATATAAATCTTTTTCTTGATTTTTTTCTAATAATTCACTATTTTTTTTCAATAAATTATCTAATTTAACAATTTCTTTATCTATTTTATCTTGTTTATTTATATTTTTTTTTAATGTTTTACTATCTCTTAATTCTTTAATTTTTTCTTTAAGATTTTCTATTTCTTTTATTATTTCTTTGTTATTTTTTGTAAAATCATAATTATTACGCTTAATTATATTATCTTCAGCATCTTTTAAAAATTCTATTTTTAGTATATCTATATCGTTTAATATATCAAAATTATTTTTGTTATCTCTTGTATATATAAGTAAATCTTCTATTATATCAATCATTAATATTATTATTTTTTGATAATCATATAATTTATAATTATCAATATACTTATTATCTTCGCCACGTGCTTTACTATAAAATAAAAAACTATCATAATCAACTTTTAAATCAAATATTATTTTTATATATTGATGTAATTTAATATCATATAATTTGCGGTCATAACTATATTTAAATATTGTATTTTTATCTAATAAATCTGTTTCATATAATTTATCAATATAATGATACAATTCTTTATTATCTTTAACATTATAATTATATAGATAACTTAAATTTTTTCCTAATATTTTTTTATTATTTTTCATATTATTCAATAATTTTTCATTTAATTCTTCTGAAACACCTTCTTCTTTTTCTGGTATATATCCATTATTTTGTAAAAGTAATATTATAATACCTGAACCACCATTGCCACCATTTGATAATAATCCACCACCTCCTCCTCCTCCACCTGTATGCGGAATACCATTACCACCATTTGCTAAATTTTCAGTAATATTTAATGATGTTTCACCATTATTATTTTCAATTAATATATTTAAATTTTTATTTCTAATTATTTCTGCTAAACCTGTTATATCATCTGTTATATTACCTTTGAAATTATCTTGTATAAAATTATTTTTTAATTCATAGTAACCACCTCCTCCTCCGCCCCCCTTACCACCATCACCCGCTTTATTATTTAATGAACCAGCACCACCACCACCACCCCAATAATATTTTTCTGTATTTGTATTATCACTTGAACGCATTGCTTTATAAACTGTATTTTCAAAATTATCAATAATTTGTTCGCTACATTCATTTTGTTCTTTAAGAATTGAACAATAATTATAAATCGAACCATTGACAATATTTTCTACATTTATACCTATACCCCCATCCTGATATAATGTTGTTTGACTACCTGCACCACCTCCCCCACCACCAGTTATTTTAATATTATTTTTTATATTATCCGTTGAAGAAAAAATACCATTTTTACCATCATTACCAAATATATGATAATTTTCGTAACTTGAAAATAAATTTTCTATTTTATTCGATTTGCCTACAGCATTTTCATAATATTCAATATTAGATTGAATACCACAAGAACCCCCACCACTACCACCTGATAATCCCTTACCATTATCATTTGCTGATATTAATTCATTTAAAGTATATGTATCTTCTAATTTATCATTAAAAAAGAAATTATTTAAGTTACCATATTGATATGAAGAACCACCTCCGCCACCAACAGCAACTATACTGTTTATCCCACTATTATATCCACTTTCACCGTGATAATAACTATTTGTACAACCGTTACCGCCTTTACCAACATATAAATTATATTCATTGTTAGTTTCTAATATAAAATTGTCAATATATATAACACCGCCACCGCCACCACCACCACCAATGTTATATCCGCCACCGCCACCACCTGCAACAATTAATGCACTACATTTAAAAAAATTTGTATTTTCATCATTTGAATTTAGTTTAATAGTATATTCTGTAATATTACTATTTGGTGTTTCATTATTATATGTAAATATTAGTTGTGTAATATTATCATTATATTCACTTATACTATAACTTGGTGTAACAGTATTATCTATACTTTTAATATCTAATACTAAGTTATTGAAAATATTTTCCATTCTCTATTACTTATAATACTATATATTTATAGAAAATATATTTTATATACAACATCTATAATAATAATAAACACCACTATTTGGATTATATCTATCTATTTTAACAATATCTCCTTGTTTTAATCCTAGCCATTTAGCAATAATATCACTATTTAATATATATGGTAATTGTAATTTACTTTTAACTAAATATTTTTCTAATATTAAATTAATATCATCTTGTGAAGTAATTTTAGTATGTTTGGGAACATATTCGTGGTTGGTTGGATTAAAAAGTAATTGTTTGCAGTAAAAATATTGTAATATACCATTATTTTTTTGTAACATTTTATCATATTTAGATAATTGTTGTAAAATTGGTGCTGATATTATATCATTATTAAATATTAAAATTATATTTTTTTTATTATTATATTTTTCAACAAATTTTGTAATATCATCTTGATACATTTTTAATTCATCTAAAATATTTTTTCGTAATTTTTTAGTCATAGCGAATATAATAGTTGTATTAGAAGTATGAAATTCTATTATTTTATTATCACTTGTAAATTCATCTCTATCAATTTCACGTTCATGTTCTTCAAATTCATCGATATTATCTCCTCTTTCTCTAAGCATATCTTTTAAATTTTCAATAATTGTATCAATGTACATTTAATTATTACTCCTTTAATAGTAATTAAATAAAATATTTATATCATTTTTTAAAATTATATAAAAATAAATAATAATTTATTATTAAAATGAGCGAAGATAACAATATTCAAGAAAATATAACAGTTGAAAGTAAAACAAATAATAATGATGATACTACTGCTTCTGTAGAAAATACAACTGTAGAAGAAACTACAGTGGAAGAAACTACAGTGGAAGAAACTACAGTGGAAGAAACTACAGAAAAAACTACTGAAGAAACTGCTGAAGAAACTACAGTTGAAAATAGAAATACGGAAACTTTTGCTTTTCAAGCCGAAATAAATCAATTATTATCATTAATAATTAATACTTTTTATTCTAATAAAGATATATTTTTAAGAGAACTAATATCAAATAGTTCAGATGCATTAGATAAAATCAGATATAAATCAATTCAAGATAAAACTTTACTATCAAATGATGATAAATTTTATATTAATATTGAAGCAGATAAACAGAATAAAAAATTAATTATAACTGACAGTGGTATTGGTATGACTAAGTCTGACTTAGTAAATAATTTAGGAACAATTGCACAATCTGGAACAAAAAATTTTGCGGAAGCTTTAAAAGATAGTAAAGATATTGCCATGATTGGGCAATTTGGTGTAGGATTTTATGCTTCATATTTAGTTGCAAATAAAGTTGTAGTTACCTCAAAAAATATGGATGATGAACAATATATTTGGGAATCATCAGCTAGTGGAACTTTTACTATAACTAAAGATGAATATGGTGAAAAATTAAATAGAGGAACTAAAATTGAATTATATTTAAAAGATGACCAACAAAAATATTTAGAAGTTTCTACTATTCAAAATTTAATTAAGCAGCATAATCAATTTATAAATTACCCAATTTCTGTTTTAGTAGAAAACAAATATGAAGAAGAAGTTGAAGTAGAAGATGAAGAAACAAAAATAGAAACAATTTCTGACAAAGAAATTACTATTGATAATACTACAAGTGATGAACCAATAATTGAAGATGTTAATGATGAGGAAAAAGATGTTACAGAAAAACCAAAAAAGACAAAAAAGGTAGAAAGAGTTGAAAATGTTTGGGAAGTATGTAATAAACAAAAACCAATTTGGACAAAAAATCCTAATGATGTAGAAAAAGATGAATATAATGCATTTTATAAAACAATTAGTAATGACTGGGAAGAACCATTAATTTATAAACATTTTAGTGTTGAGGGTCAAATGGAATTTAAATCAATTATTTATGTTCCTTCAAAAGCACCATTTGATTTATTTCAAAAAAATAAAAAGAGTAATAACATTAAACTTTATGTTAGAAGAGTGTTTATATCGGATGATTCAGAATCATTGTGTCCCGAATGGTTATCATTTATAAAAGGTGTTGTTGATTCTGAAGACTTGCCACTAAATATTTCTAGAGAAATTCTTCAACAAAATAAGATTGTAAAAGTAATTAAGAAAAATATTATTAAAAAGGCGATTGAAGCAATTACTGAATTATCAAATGATGTTGAAAAATATAATAAATTTTATGAAAATTTTTCTAAAAATATAAAATTAGGTATTCACGAAGACGAAGTAAATAGAAATAAAATTGCCAATTTATTAAGATTTAAATCATATAATAATAAAGACAAAATGATTTCACTAGAAACATATATTGATAATATGAAAGATAATCAACAAAATATATATTTTATAACAGGTGAATCAATAAAACAAATTGAAAATGCTCCATTTTTAGAAAAATTAACAAGCAATGGTTACGATGTATTATATATGACTGATGCAATAGATGAATATATGATACAAAGTTTAAAAGAATTTGACGGTAAAAAAATGGTAAATATTACTAAAAATAATACATCATTTGATGATTTAGATATTACAGAAAATAAAGAAGATGAAACAAAATATAATGATTTTTGTAAAGCAGTGCAAACAATTTTAAGTGACAATATTGAAAAAGTTGTTGTATCAAAACGTCTTGTCACATCACCATGTTGTTTAGTTACACAAGAATATGGATGGTCTGCTAATATGGAACGCATTATTAAAGCACAAGCATTAAGTAATAATAATATGAGAGCAAATATGAATTCTAAAAAAATTCTAGAAATAAATACTCAACACGATGTTATTAAAGAATTACTAAATAAATATAATAAAACAAATGTAGATGTTAATTTCAAAAATTTAGTATATCTTATTTATGATACATCACTATTAGCATCAGGATTTAATATTGAAAAACCCGATGTATATGCAAATAGAATGTATAATTTAATTAAGTTAGGATTATGTCCCGATGATGAAACAGTTGTAGATAAAACTACAGAAGAAAAAGAAGAAATAAATATTGATTTAACTCAAAGTCAAATGGAAACAGTTGATTAACTATTTTTTAATTTATAAAAACTATCGAAAGTTAAATAAGTAAATATTGTACCATTTAAATATAACATTAAATTAACATATATGGTAATCCATAAAGGGTCATTTATATAATTATTGTAATATGCTAACATATTATAAACAGACCCTAATACACATAATGGTAATCTAAAAAATGTATATAGTATTGTATTTATTCTTTTTTGTTGATATTTTGTTAAAATATCGTGTTTATATAAAACTAAAGACCCATATTCAATCATTCCGGGTAATCCCCCACAAATAAATTTATGAAAATACAATTGATTTGAATTAATATATATTATACCTGGTATAATACCAAAAAATACAAATAATATATGATGAAAGTAATCCCAAAAATTTAAATTTTTAAAACATAATAAATGATAAACGTGTAAACAAATATGATAATTACTTAAAAAATTACTTAAATCGTTTTTATCATTTACTAAATAATAATTTTTGGGGTCTATTATTAAATTATAAATAGTTCCATATAATTTTAAAACAATAATCATATTTATTATAAAATGAAGTTGATACCATCTTGCTTTGTCTGTAAATATTTCTACTAGTGTTCTATCGTATATATATATGCCACATAAATTAAAACAACTATAATATAATTGATTAACTAACATTATTATTTAATATAATGAATTATTTTTCTTTTAGTTTTTCTATTAAAATAGGGTTTATATAACTTTTCAAACATATATGATAACTATTATGTAACTGTTCTGATACTTTTTCAATTGCTTTTTTAACAGGATTTTTATGTGTTTTTATTTCGGGGGTTTTTATATATTTTAATAATAAATTATTTGCGTTCCATGTTCTTAAATCTTTTGATGTAATTTTATTATTATATTTTTTTAAAAACATATTAACATCATATGATGTTTTTGTAAATATTTTATCATTTTCATTATTATTTTTCTTTCCTTTTTTTAAAAATTTAATAATATTTTCATTTGTACATTCCGATATATTTTGGACACCTTTTTTACCTATAAAATCAATTATTAATTTATTGTGTTTAAATGTTAAATGTTTATATTCTAATGTTGTTATACCATATGAATTATTTTCACATTTATATTTTTCATTTCCTATTCGAAAACCACAATTTATAATTAAATATATTATAATAGCGATTTCATAATTATTTTTATATTTTTTTTCATTAATAATAATATTTATATCTTCTATTATTGTTTTGAATATTTTATTTAATTTTAATATTTTTTTATATTTTTTCTCATTCTGTTTTTTTATAAATTCTGGATTATATATTACTTGTTTCCTATTTTTATTATCATATCCATAAGCTAATATTTTATCGTTTTCACCATCATTATATATATGAATATTCTTGTATGCTGGTGGTATTTTAATATCCATTTATATGTCTTTATTTAATTTATTATAATATTTTAGTATTTATAATTTAATATATTATTTACACTACTTGAATAAACCTTATTTAAATTATATTTAAAAATAGGTTTCATTTCAGTAATTGTTCTAGTAATATTAAGATTGTCATCACTATTTATTTTATTTTTTTTATATTTTTGTTTTAATTTTTTATATAATCCATTAAATAATGAATAATTAACATAGTCTTTATCTGTCGCTTTTAACATTTATATATATTGTATTAATATATAATATCATTTTTTATTATGGTATAATTAAAAAAAGTACATTTCTTAAAAATATTTTATTTTTTAAAAAAGTTTTATAAATTTTTATAAAATCACTGAAATGTACTTTTTTATATATATAAAGATAAAATTTAAAAAGTAAATAATATTATGATAAAAAGAGATAAAGCATTAAAATTTTTAAAAGAAGCTGATTTCAAAGCGAAATTATTTTCAAAAGATACAAAAAGAAAGGTGGGTTGTATAATTTTAGAAAATGAAAGTTTAATACAATTAAGTTGTGGTTATAATGGATTACCTAGAAAATTAAAAGAAACAAAAAAAAGATGGTTAAAAGAAAATAAAGATTATTATGTAATTCACGCAGAAACAAATGCAATAATTCAAGCATCAAGAACTAATACAAACATAAAAAATAGTATAATGGTATGTAATCGTTTTCCTTGTCATAATTGTTGTATGAATTTAATACAAGCCGGTATAAAATTATTAATAACAGTTGAACCAGAATGGAATAATTTAAGTAAAAAATGGAAAAAATCATTTTATGCATCAAAAGAAATGTTAGATGAATTAAAAATAGAAATAATGTTTTTTAAAGAAAGTGAATTAATTTAAGTAGAAAAGTACATTTCATTAAAAATTATAAAAATAATTTAAAAAATAAAAATAAAATTAAGAAATGTACTATTTTATTATAAAGATAAAAAAATTATTTTTATAATTTTTAATGAAATGTACTTTTTTTTCATATTCTTTTGATAAACTCAAATTTGTGTTATTACATTTAAAAATACATCAAAATCATTTATAAATTTTTCAATTTCTACTTTTGGCATAATTGCAAATGCATTTGTGGTTGATATTCCAGTTATAAGTTTATTAGATAATTTTTCCCCTATTTTTTCTTTTCTAAGATCAACAAAGTTAGTAAATTTTATTTCAAGATTCCATATTCCTCCAAATAAAGGTTTATGTTTATCCCAACCTCTTGCAATATTTTCTCTATTCAAAGTTTTATTATTTCTATCATAATAACTATCAAATTTTGCATATGCAGTTATTAATCCATTTTTTTTTGTTGACGATTTATTTTGAATAAAATATAAATTGTCACCTGGTTTCATTTTTTCTAATATATTATTATAACTCTTTAAATTGCGAATTGCCCATATACCATTATTTGCATATGAAAAGAAATGTTTACCATCTTGAATTCTTATAATCCAATTATTCATTGTCATATATATCTTTTTAAAGTAAATAATAATCATTTTTTTCAGTACATATTCTAAAAAAAAATTTAAATTTAAATATATAACACAGACACTAATACAAATTATTTAAACTTAATTAATTATTGTTGAAAAATTAGATAGAATTGAGAAAAAGATAGATGGTTATGATTTTACAGAATAAATAAAAAATCTACTCAATCATCTTTTCAAATTCCTCTATATCTAAAATCTTAATTCCTAATTCATTTGCCTTATCAATTTTACTTGATTTGTCTGTCTTATTTTTAACAACTAAATAATCAGTTGTTTTAGATATAGCAGTAACAACTTTGCCACCACTATCTGTAATTAATTTTTCGAAATCTTTATTTCTAAATCCTGTGAAAATAAATTTCTTATCTTTTAAAACCGTTTTAACAATAACATCTTCTTTAATATCTTTATTTTTTTCACATTTATAGCCAATTTTATCTAAAAATTCATAAAATTTTTTAATATTTTCAACAAATTGTTTTGCATTTATATTACCTATTCCATCTATTTTAACTAAATCATCTACAGTTAATTTTAATATTTCTGCTTTTTTATTTAAAGGATATTTTTCACTAACTAATTTAATTTTTTTAAGAGCAAAACCTCTTCCTAAAATATTTGAAGCATCTAATAATATATCACATTCAGCATCTTTAATTTTTTCAAAATTTTCTACAATCTTTGTAGCACTTTTTAATTGAAAACCTTCAAGACTTACTAATTCATCTACTTTAATTTTCAATATTTTTTCCAATGTATCAAAACCATTTTCATATAATTTTTTTATTGTACTTTCTTTAACTAAACCAACATCTAATTTAGACATAAAATAAGTATAACTTTTTATATCTTGTTCTTTATTTTTACCATCTTCATCTAATATAATATCAATATGTGTATCAGTCCATCTATATTTATTTTCAGGCATTTTAGGTTTATTATTAGAACTAACACTTAATACTTTTAAAACATGTGGAATAACATCACCACTTCTAATAATAATAATTCTAGAACCTGGACCAATTATATTATCATTAATAAATTTACCATTAAATCCAGTTGCTTGTTTAATTTTAACTCCTGAAATAACAACTTCATTAAATTTAATAATTGGTTTCATATATTTATGCATAGAAACATTCCATTCTACATTTGTTACAATAACTTCTGCCTGTTCATGTGTTAAAATACTTTTAAATGCAAAAGCATATTTAGGATTTTTTCCATTAACTATTTTATGTAATTTATTATTATAAATTACAATACCATCAATTTCGTAATTACTTTCACTTCTTCTTGATTCTAAAGTTTTAGAAAGTGTTTCTAAATTAACATCACTTTCTTGTAATAATTTATAATATGCACATTTAATATTATTTTTAGTAAAATAATTAAAAGATTCTTCTATTTTCATTTCTGGAAATAATATATCATACGCTAAAAATTCAATATTATTAAGTAATGTTTTATTTAAAATTTTAGAATGAATCGCGCCCGCAACAACATTTCTTGCATTGCTTCCTAAATCTTTTATTAATTCCCAATTATTTTTAGATATAATTAATTCACCTCTAATTGCAAATTTACTTTCACTTATATTAGGAAAAGTTATATAATTTCGCAAATGAGTAATATCTTGTCCCTCTGCACCATTGCCTCTTGTATAAATATTAATATTTTCATTATTTTTATAAAATAAACAGGAAATACCATCTAACTTATCTGAAACAATTGCAGAACCATTATATTTTTTTTTCCAATTATTAATTGCTTTTTCATCATCCTTAATTTTATCTAATGAACCCATCCAATATGGTAATTTAACCTTTGTATCTTCATCCGCACCAACTCTTTTAAAGTACGCATTTTTTGGATCTAAATTTTTTAAATAATCTTTAACTAAATCGTACATGTCATCACTTAATAAAGTTTTATTAGTATTAAAAAATGCAGTATCGCATTCTTGTAAAAAATTAACAACATCCTTTTTATTTTTTGTTTTTAAATACTTAACTGGTTCATTAAGTAAAGCATTTATATCCATTCTATTTATAATATATATATATTATAACTCATTTTTTATGTAAATAATTTATTATTATAATATAAACGTGTACTATTATAAAGACGATATGAATTGTATTTTCTTTTTGAAGTTAATACTATCCTTTTATTATTATCAATATAATGTTTACTGTATATTGTTTTTAGTTCAATATCATTTATTTTTCTTTCAATATAATTTAATATATAATGTGTAATTATTTCAAATAAATCATTATTTTCAAATACTTTATTCCACATTAAATAAATAAAAAAATATATAGATATATAATAACTATACATAATTAAACTAACTTAATATCCAATTTTTTTAAAATTGTTTGAGCATCTTTTTCAAGTTGTTCTAAATTATTTTCATCACATAATTCAATATAACGATTATTGCAACCTCTACATATCCTAAGATTATTTATATATAAAGTTGATTTTTTATAAGGATATGTATATGTATATCTATTACCACTATGAGGTTTAAAATAATAATATGTATCATTTAAAGGTTCTGGTTCAGGTTCAAAAGAATTACACGGACCAGTGCAAAACTTAACATTAGAAACATCAATTGAAAAGAAATCACTCATTTCAATAAAAGGACTTTTTAACGACTACAAACTCTATTTGCTTAGGCAATGCCTAATATATTGTTTATAACGACATAATCATTTTTTTGAAATTTATAAATTTTTTTATACAAAAATAATAGTATTAACTTATTTATAGATAATGAGTAATGTATTGATTGCTAATATTTTACTATTCATATTTTATTTGGCAACGGCACTTATTTTGTATGCTAATTATGAATACAAAAAATAATGTTTTATTTTTTTAATAAAACATACATAAATATTCCTGAAAATATTATTTTATCTATAATATATATATATTTCGCAATTTTATATATATTATTTATATAAAAAGTTGTTTCTTTTAATTTATTTAATAATATATTATTTGTAATATTCGCTTCAAATAATTTTTTATGAACTTCCAATAAATACGATTCTATATATTTATTTAATTCCAATTTATTATAATTTTTATTATCTAACATATCGATTGTATTATCTAAATTACATAATGGACATTTATATGTAAGTATTAATTTATTATTTGAAGTTTTTATAAATTTTTTAATTTTATGAAAGCATTCAATGCAATTAATATTATTGCAAGTAGTACATTTAATAATAGTATCATTTATATCATTATTTTTATAACATATAGAACATTCTAATTGTTTATTATATGTTAATAAATTTAAATTAGAATTTATATTTTCCATAACTTATTATAATACAATATATATTTAAATAAATATATATAAAAGTAATTATCAGTTATTTAATTATTATGATACCTAAAATTATTCATCAAACTTGGAAATCTAATAATTTGCCAGAAATTTTTCAAAAATTATATGAAAAAAATAAAGAAAGTAATCCAGATTTTACATTTAAATTATGGACAGATAATGAATCAGAGTTATGTCTTAAAATTTTTTTAGAAAAAAATTATCCTAAATTATTTAATATATATTCTAAAACAAAATATAATGTTCAAAAAAGTGATATTGCACGTCTTGCAATTTTACATTATTATGGCGGTATATATATAGATTTAGATATATTATTATTAAAATCATTAAATAATTTATTAGATTATAATAAAGATACACTATTTTTAGGATATGAACCAAAAGAACAAACTAAACTAATATGGAAAACTGATAAATATTATTGTAATGCCTTTATTGCTTGTTCTCCTAATAATAAATTAATATCAAATATGATTGATTTTATTTTAAATATATATGATAAACACGATGAAGAAATATTTGAACATTTTAATATATTTGGAACATATATTTTTAAAAATATTATAGACAATTCTTATGCAGATGATTATGAAATTATCGAAACAATAAAATTATATCCCATTAATGATATAAAACTAGATACACTAGATTGTGCAATTAATGATTTTAATATGATGAAGACTGGAAAATATTATAATGAATCATATATGGTACACTATTGGATACATTCAGGTTTTGAAGGTAGTAAAATATTATTTAGTTATAAATATAATGATAATTTAAATATTCATGAAAATATTACTGAATTTTTCAAATTAATGTATCCAAATAATAAAACAATTTTACTTGATAATAAATATATATATACGTATGATTAAGATAATTTAAATTTATTAACACGTCCTTTGCGATATTTTTTTTCTTTCGCTTTTTTTATTTCCTCTTTTGTTAATTCGTTAAAAGTTGTTGGTGTATCTTTTGTAATTCTTTTAGTTGGTCTATATACTGAATTTTTATATTGATAACCAATATTACCTTTATCATTTTTCCATTCTTCTTTAAACCATCTTTTTAATCCAGATGTATTTTTTTTCCCATAATATGCATCTGGATTATTATATTTTTTTAGATATTCTTTTTTATATTCTTGTACTAATATACCACTTCTATAAGCAGAATGTATAGGATATTTTTTATAAATTTTATTTTTTATTTTATTATATAATTTAATATCTTTTGGTTCATTCATTTTATTAATAATATTAGAAAAAAAATGATTTAAATATAAAAACATATAAATTGTAAATAATGAATAAAGATGCAAATTTAGGATATTTTAATGAAAAAAATAGTTATATACTTGGTTTAATACTATTATATAAATTAAAAAATGAAAATAAAGAATTAGTATGTAATATACCTTCAAAATTTTTAAATAAAGATGTTACAAAAGAATTGAAAAATTTAGGTATAATATTAACAAATGATTTATTTTGTCATTTTGTTATACAAAATAAAAATTATATTGAATTAATAAATAATATTAAAATATCAACTATAATTAATGAAAAAAAAGGCGATGTTAATGGTTTAGTACGTTCTATTTTTGAAAAATATGGAACAATTTATACTGATAATTATACCTGTAACGTAATATTAGAAAATGATAATGAAGATTTAATTAAAAGTCTAAAAGAATATTTTAATTATCATTGTGATATGATAAAAGAAGAAAGTAATTATACATTAATATATAAAAATGTTAATTGCATAGATTTCTTATATAAAATATATAATAATTGTGAAAATTATTGTGATATAAATTATTATAATAAATATTTAGATATAGTAAATAATGTAACAAGAGAACCAATTATTAACATTTTTAAAGATGATAAAAATGCAATTATACCAACAAAAACAAGAGGTTCTGATGCAGGTTATGATTTAACAGTTATTAAAAAGGTAAAACAATTTAATAATAAAACATCATTATATGATACTGGTATAAAATTAGAAATACCAAATGGATATTATGTAGAAGTTTTTCCTAGAAGTTCATTAAGTAAAACTGGATATATGTTAGCAAATAGTGTGGGAATTATTGATCAAGGATATACAGGTAATATATTTATAGCATTAACAAAAATAGATGATGCTTCAGCAGATATAGAGTTACCTTTTAGATGTTGTCAAATGATATTAAAAAAACAGTATTATCCAATATTAAATTATAAAAATAAAAATGATGAAATACTATTAACTGATAGAAATGTAAGAGGATATGGCGAAAGTACATAAAAAAAAATGAAATATATATTAAAAAATAAATTAATTATGAGCAAATTATTTTTAACAAACATCGTATTATTTTTATCATTTTTAAATATAAATTCATATTGTATTCCAAGTTCAATGTATTTTAATAATGTAGTTAGAAAAAATATTTATCGTAATATAAATACATTTACATACAATTTATGTATGAATAATAATATAAATGATTATACAAATTTTCTAGAATTAAATAATAATTTAAATAAATTTAAAGATTTTGGTAATTATTTGGCAATTAATTATAATAGTAATAAAACTAATAATAAAAAAAACATTATTTATTTAAATGTACAAAGTTATATTGAGTATCAAAAAATACTAAAAGTAATTCAAAAATTAGATAAAGATAAATTAATAATTGTAATTAATAATAATTATACAAATAATAATGATTATAAATATTTATATAAAAATATTATAAATAATATTTCAGATATTATTAAACCATTAGACGATAAAAAATAAATTAAATATTATTATGTAATATATTTAATAAATCATTTGTATATATATAAAAGTTAATATTTTGTCTTAAAGGACAAACTAATTCTTCATTATTTTTTAATTTGTTATTTATATAATTTAATAAACAATCATAATGCAACTTACAACAAGAGTTTTTAAATGTAATAACATTATTATTACTTAATTCATCTAAACAAATATAACATATATCAGTTTTATAATTATTATATTTATCAATAGTAAATGGTAGATTTTTTATTGTCCAGCCAAAATTTAAATATTCTAATGATTTAGATGCTAAATAATTATTTGATAATATACTATCTGAAACAATAGATAATTGAAAATTACATATATCTTTAAATATATTTGAATATATATAATTTTTATCAACACAATTCATATTATCTAATTCATATATTCCTGTGTTTTTTGAAAATCTAGGACCATTACTATCTTTAGACATTATAAATAAGTCATTCGTAAAATAACTATTATTAAATGGTGGTTCAATATATTTTTCTTTTGGTAGTTTAGTTACAATATTTAAATTTAAATCAATTGTTACACCAGGCCACGTAATAGTTTTTCCAATAATAACATTTATTTTATATTTATTATTTATAAAATTATTTGATGTATTTATATTATTAGTTTCTACTATATTATATATACTTTCATTAGATAAATATGTATAAAATTTCATATAATCATTAAAATTTTTAAAATAAACATCAAATTTATTAGATGTAACTGTACGTGCTATAGTTTCAGTATCAACATCTATATTCCAAAATTCTGATATATCAATATTTTTATCATTAAATTTTTCTTTATAATATTTTGATATAATAGAATTTAATACAATCTCGCCAAATATTATACCATTTAATTCAAATGCTTTTGTCTTTAAATTATGAAGTAATGCTCTTAATTCTTTATTATAGATAAAAGAATTAGTAAATCTTCTAGTGTGTAAATTTGTAATATTTAACATAAATATTAATTAATTAATATAATATTGTTTTTATATTATATTTTCATATATTTTAATATTTTTTTTGCCTTTTCTTTACCAACTTTATTTATAGAAGATAATAAGTTTATTTTTTCTGTTTCATTTTCACAATTATCTAATTCTTTAATAAAAGAACGTATATCTGGATATATATTAACTATATTTGTTGCAATTACATTAGATATTGTTGGAATTTGTGATAACTGTAATATAAAACAATTATCAGGTGTTATATTATTATTTTTTTTAGATTTAATTTTAATACACTCTAAATAATCAACATCTTTAATAAAGTTATTATTAAAATTTTGAGGTTTATCTATAATTTTAGTACATAATGTTAATATAAAATTTACAGTTTCAAATAAATTTTTATTAAATATTATTTTAATATTATCTCTATATAGTGTATTAAAATATGAACTTGATATTTTTTTATCATTACGATTTATACTTTTATGAATATCATCGCCTTCAATTATATAAGTTATTACATTATTAGAATATGATGATAATAATCTATGTTTTTGCTCTTTATATCTACCATCATTTATAGATGCATTTAAATCAGTTAATGTTTTTCTTTCAAAGATAAATTTATTTGTAAAATCAACATTTGATATATTAATTTCAATATCACCTAATTCTAAATTTTTTTTTTCAATTGAAATATGATTTTTATATACATCTAAATCTCGTTCGATTATATTATTGTATAATAAATTTTCTCGTGTATCAATTATTAATGTAATCATATTAATATATTAGTAAATAAATATTTATATAATATTAAAAATAAATATTATATTTATTTAGATTAAAATGAAAAAAGGGGGTTTAGGAAATCCTTTAATAAATTTACAAGATACAACAACAAATCTTTTACAACCATCATTATTAAAAAATTATAAACCTAAATTAAATTTAACTGGTAATTATAATTTTAATACTGATATAATAAATATACCATTAAAGACAGGTATAATCGTAGAGACAAGTTTAAAATATAAAAAAAAAAGAATAATAGGTCAAATAACTGAAAAAGAAATAGATGAAAAAGTAAATAAGGTATTAAATAAATTATTTGATAATAATATAAATTATACTATTAATTTTGGAATTAAAAAGGGCGGTGATGAACCCAATGATTATAATATAATTAAATATTATAATAAAAATAGTTTAAGTAAATTAAATTGTTTTAAAAAAATTGGTAGTATATTAAATAATTATTATAATGGTGCTACAATATCTGAAGGTTCATATAATAATTCTTTAATATTATTACAATTATCAGAAGATACACAAAATACATTTGGTAATTTATATTTTGTAACAAAAGTTTTAAGAGAAAATGATTCAGTAAAATATATAACATTTATAAGAAAATGTAATAAATCATTTGTAGATAGTGATTACATAATAGATGAAATAAAGTTAATGACTAAATTAAACAACTTATATTATAGTAATAATTTTACAAAACATATACCTTTTCCATTTATATCTTGGTTTAATATTAAAGAAAAATATGTAGATATTGAAAAATGTGAAGGAAATTTATCAGAATTGTTTAAAATATTAAATCAAAAAAAAATAAAGAAGATAGGAGGTAATCCAAATGTATTAAAACATGATACAATATTCTATCATATTTTTCAACAAATAATATTAAATATATTTATCTTTCATAATTATGCAAAAAAAACTCATTTAGATACACATTTAGGAAATTTTTTATATTCATTAATTGATACTCCACAAACAGTTAAATATAATATAAATAAAAAATACGAAATTTATATAAATTGCAAAAAAGTAATTATATATTTAACAGATTTTGGACAAGCTAAAAATATTGACCAAGAATTTGGCACAACAATAGGTAGAATAGATAATAAAAAAGATAGAGCATTTTTATATTATGATTTTAAACAAATAATAGATTCAATATCAGAAATAAATTGGGTATGTCCCAATAATGATAAAATAAAATTTTGGATTAAAATATTTAAAGATATATTAGAAGAAGCGAAAAATGAAAGTGATGCGTTAAATACATCAAAACATTTTGATAGTATATTATTAGAAAAATTAATTAAAAATTCATTATTTGATACACCACCGATGTATCAGTTAATAAACGGTTTAGAAATAAATATTTAACGATATTTAATAATTGTAATATTAGGTTTAATATTTAGATAAGAATCGCTAAATTTTTTATGTTTTTTTAATTTATAATTACTATCTACAATTGAATTAAAAATAAAAGCATTTGCATAAACAAGTATAATAAATTTAAATAAATAATTTATAATCATATACATTATATAAAATATATAAATTTTATATATTATTATATATAATAAATGATAAGAAATAAAATTGATAAGGAAGTGGGTACATATATTTCAGATTTTTTTTATAATGTCTATTGTTATTTTTTCCATAAAACAAATGAAAAATAAAATATTAAATATAAATAACATATAAAAAAATTATGACTAAAAATGTTGATTTAAGTGATTTAATAAATTTAAAATGTATTGATGATTTTAATAATAAAATCGGAATAATATTAGAAAATAATATAAATGGATTACTTAAAATTTTAGATATAAAATATAAAATAGATATACCACAAAGTAATATGTTTTCAAATAATTTAGAAAATAATACAATAGATGATGATATAGATGATAATATTGATAATATAATCGCAGAAAAAAAATATAGTAAAGATATGTTATTTGACCCATATAAATAAAAAATTATATTATATATTATGAGTTTAAGTAACTATTTACTTGATATGAATACAAATGAAAGAGATAATGAAATAGATAATGATTCTTTACAAAAATTAAGAAAGTTAAATGAAATAAATTATAAAAAAATAATATTAAAACGAAATCAATTATTAGAGCGAATAAATACATCAAAAAATGAAACAAGCACTAGATTATTTATAGTAACAGAAGCATATGATAAATTTAATAAAGAATATTATTATTTATCTTTAACTATATTAATATTATCTTCTGTTATAACTTTTGTTGAAGCAATAAGATTAATAGTAACTATGGAATATAATAATAAAATATTAACATTACATTTAAATATACTATTATTAATTATTGCAACAATTATAACAATATTAAGTAGTATAATTAGATTTAAAAATTATAGAGAAATATTAGAAGGATTAAAACAATCACAATGTACATTAGTATTATATAAAAATAAATATTTAAGGCAATTTAATAGAATATCGTATAATTATATTCTAAATAGTATATCTGAAAATGAATTAATAAAAATATCAGATAAAATAACCTTATATGATAAAATTGTAAAATCTATAAATTATTTTCAATTTATTAAAAACAATGATATAATACGATATAATAATAATAAAGCAAAATTTGATTTAAAAATTTATAAAATAAAAACAGATACAAGAAATGAATTTGAAAATATAACAAAACAAAAAGAACAAGAGTATGTTAATATTTATAATAATAATGATGTATCAATAGAATTGGCTAATTATAACAAATTTAAAAAAATAAATGATTTATTACTGGATAAAGATGAATATTTATTTAATATGGCAGTTAAAAAATATAATTTAAATAGTAATGTTGTTAATTTAAATAAAAAAATAAATTTAAATAATTAGGCCATTGTACTACCATCTATGTCATCTCTATATTCTTGTAAATTTACTATTGGTCTACTATATGGTGGTGTATTTGATATTTTTTTTTCTGACCACATATTACCACTTTTCGGAGAGGTTGGTGTACAAGTTCTAGAATTTTTTTTTCTTTTAATACCACTGGCACCATTTAATTGCAATGGTATTGAACGCTGTTCTTCATTCCAAAGATCAATTATTTCCATTTTTATTTTTTTGGGTATATCTTCAAATTGACATTGTATAACTAACGAATCATATTTTTCTGTAAAAGTATTTATATTATTTTTAGAAATATCTTCTTGTTCAATTCCTTCTAATTGATGTGCTAATTGTAAAAAATTATTACTTAAACTTTTAAATAATTCTACTTTTTCAGGAACTTTTAAATTGTTTTGTAATGCTAATATTAAAACACTAGTACCATTTACAACAACATTTGGTATTTTCATATTTCCTTTATCATCATCAAATGAATTCAAAATACACATAACACTACTTGTTAAAATTAATGGTATTTGAAATATAAATTTAATTAAACTCCAATGTTGTGTTGCTTTTTGACACAATACAGACATTGCCTCGCATTTATCTAATAACATACCCATTCTTTCTTCATCAGAAATTTGAAAAGAATGTATTCTTTGTAATGAATTTACAACTTCCTTATTCATATAATTATTAACCAATTCTTTCTATATTTATTCAATATTATTATTGTGATTTGTATTAATAAATAAATCTGAATCTGAATCTGAATCCGTATTAGATGATTGATTTATTAGTTCAGTATTATTAAACATACCATCTGTATCTTTATTTGTAAATTCTATATTTTGTTGTTCAGTATCAAATAATGTATTATTTGCATAATAACTTTGTAATGTATTTGATAATTTATTTTCACTTATTAAAATTGTTACTTGTTCTCTATTATACTTATGCACAATATCTACCTTATTATCTTGAAAACCTCTTTTTGATACAACAACTATATCACCTTTCTCAATTAAAACACGATTATTAAATTTTCTTAATGTTCCTCTTATTATCCCGATTGTATTATTGCCCGAATTAGTAACTAAATTAACACGACAATTGCCTAACATTTTAATGACATAGGCATATTCTTCTGTATCATTATCTAAATTATATTCATTAATTTTTGTATTTTGTAATACTTTATTTTTCTTTTTATTGCGTATTGATGTTTGATACATAATGTTATATATTATAATGTCTAAAATTCTTAAATAAATTTGATATAAAAAAAATAACTATATTATATATACATAATGTATTTTAATGATATATGGTCATTTTATTTTCATGATCCATATAATATAGACTGGAATATATCTAGTTTCACATTTATATCAAATTTTAGTAATATTGAAACATTTATTGTTGTATATTTATGCTTTAAAAATATTATACCGAAAGGAATGTTTTTTATAATGAGAGAACATATATTACCTGTATGGGAGGATGAAAATAATAAAAATGGTGGATGTATATCATACAAAATTTTTAAAGAAAATATTGATGAAAAGTTTTTTGAAATTGCTTCACTATTATTGGGAGAAAATTTAGGAAAAACAAATAGTGTATCTAATAATATAAATGGGGTGTCAATCAGTCCTAAAAAAAATTATTTTATAATTAGAATATGGATTAAAAATAGCACATATACAGGTAGGGAAAATTACAACTTAGATATACCTAAATATACAACTATTTTATATAAAAATCATTAAAATCATAATTATATTTTTTTATTAATTTTTTTTTTAGTTTAATTATTGGAAATTTATTTTTATATTTTCCTTTTTCATTTAAACTTTTTATTGTTTTATTTGGATATTTATTATTTATTGATAATTTACTCATTCCATTCATAATAGACGATGATGGCATATATCTAACTATATATCTTTTTTTTTTAGTACTTTTTTCTGGGTTATTAAATTCACTAGTTCTATGAAATAAATATCGAGTTGTAAGTATTACATCTCCTGCATTTAATATTGGTGCAAAGCATATATTATCTAATTTTTTTTTTAAATTTAAAGATAACTTTCCACTACCTTTACTTATTTCATCTCTGCAATCTAAAAATTTTATACTATGTGATGATGGTGCTATACATAACCCACCGCCATTTACATCAATATTATCTAATGTTAACCAGGCATTTATTCCTGGTCCAATTGAATTATCATCACACGGCCAAAATACTTTATTATCTATATGCCATTCATAACAATTTATGTTTTCATTTTTACAACCATCATATATATATAAAGCATCTTTTAATATATGCAAATCTTCGTCACCGTGTGATACAATTGGTGTTAATTGTGCAACTGCTTCACCAATTTTATTTGCAACACTTAGTAATATATTATATTTTTCCCAAGAATTAAATTCTATTTTATCAAAATTTAATTTATGTAGTTTATTTAATGTATTATCATTTATTAAATTTTCAACAATTAAATACCCATTATTAAAAAAGAATTTTATTTGTTTACAATTTAATGGACCATCAAGATAATAATTTGATTTAATATTATATAATTCTTTACCTCTTTGTAAAGATATATTATTTTTAATTAATTTATTACATAAAAAATTATTATTAGTAGCAAATGTATTTGCATATGTAAATATTAATAAAAATATAAATGAAAATAATAACATAATATATATTAATAATTATTATTTATATATAAATTATCTTTTTAATTTTTGTTTTTGTTTTTCTTTTTCTTTTTTTAATTTCTGTTTAACTTTATCTTTTTCTTTTTTTAATTTCTGTTTAACTTTATCTTTTTCTTTTTTTAATTTTTCATTGGTATTAACTAACTGTTTTTTTAATTTTACTACTTCTTTATCTTTTTTTGATAATTTAATATTAACTTTTAATATTTCTATTTTTCTTAAATATTCATTTACTTTTTTTGAATATTTTCCACCTATCATTTGTTTTGGAACTTTAGATGCCGAAGATTTTTTACGTTCTAATTTTCTGTACATATCTCCTAAATGGTCAATTACAATAAAACTATTATTTAAATAATTAAAATTTTCTGTTTTATAATCATCAATTCTTGTCGGTTCCTTATCACAATTATCAAATGTTTTAATAAAAGTTTTTAACATTTTAATATTATTTTTTGGATTTTTAAATAAATCTATTATATATTTATCTCTATTATAATAATCTTCATTATATACTTTATTATTTAAATAATTATATAATATATCTATTAAATTTTCATTATCAATTATATCTTCATAATCTTCTCTTTTGCGTTTTTCTCCACCACGAATTCCTTGTCTAGATACTGCTGAAAATGGAACTATTTTACGCTTTTTAACTATGCTATTATTTTTTTCTGGATTTTTTAATTGAGATTGAAGAATATGACTATTTTGTCTTGGATCATTTTCTTTATTAATTGTTGTTCGAGAGTAATCAAAATCACTATTTAATTTTTGGTTATTTTTATCAACTTTATTATTTATAAATTCTCTTAATTTATTTAAGTCATAATTATTATTATATTTTGCATCATATTCAAGTTTTAATTGTAATAAGTCTTTTTCTAATTTGTGTATAATATTATTTAGTTTTTTATAATAAGGTTTAAAAAATTTATAATAATTATATCCTAAACTATAATAATCATAATTATTTAATTTAGTATTGCTACTTGTAGGTTTTTCTGTTGTGTTAAAAGAAGTTATGATATCTTTACCGCCACCTATTCTATTTTGTCCTAAACATTTATCTTGTATACAATTTTTATAAAAATTAATTGTATTTGATTCAATATATGTATTATCATCTTCTTTAAATGGTATCATTAATAATTGTATAGCACATCTATTAATCGTTTGAGGTTTTTGCCAAATTGTATAATTTCCAAATACTTTATGTGATATACAAGCACAAATACCATCAATTGTAACGAGTGGTATTTTATTTTTTTTAAATGCCTGTATCTTATTAACTTCTTTACATTGTATATAATCTCCAATACGTTTAAAATCTGTTAAAATAGATATTTCTTTATCTACACTATTTGATTTATCAATATCAGGCCACAAATCTTTAAAAAAATTCACTAAATTTTTAGCAATAGTTAAAATACTTGCAAATAATGATGTATTGTTAATATTTTCATTCTGATAAGAAATAACATGTTGTATTATATTTTTTAAATTTCTTTTATTTCGCATATTATATTCTATTTTTTTTCCTGTTTGGTTTTTTATCCATTGAAAATATTCTTCAAAAAAATTTATTTCTTCTATTCCCAACATTGCCTCACCTTCATTTAAATTAAGATTTTTTGTATCATATGCTAATATATCAAAAGAATTTTCATATAGTTCTTTTAATTCATCATAATCAATTTGTTGTGAATTATCATACGCCCATGCTAAACCTTGAATTTTCCAAAAATTACCTGACGTAAATATTTCATCTTTAGCACCTTGATCCATAGTATATGCCAAATCATTTTCTTTTATTTTACCAGTATTTTTAAATTTAAATTCACTATTATTTTGTATTTTTTCAAAATAATTTTTCACAATTTCTTTACTTTTTTCTTTTATATCTTCTTCATTATTACCACAATTATTTGGCATATCTAAAATAATAATATTTGTCTTGACATCAATTTCTTTTATATCTTCTATATCAGAACCTTTTTTATAATAAAAAAAGTCATTCCAATATAAATATAAATATACAAATTCTTCTGGATTTGAAAATATAGTATTTATTATAATTTGTTTATTAAATTTATCTTCTGTTTCTTTTGATATATCTATATCTCGAATAATATTTAATGCCCATTTTCTTAATAAATTATTTCCTGGTTTATATGTCCAATTCGAAAATAGATTACTTTTTTGCAAATGACTAAAATCATGAAATGTATCTGCTATCGCAATTAATTTTTTTGTACCTTCATTTAAACAGTTTAAACCACTACACTTATCATTTTGTTTTAAAAAACCTTTTTTAGGCGATTTAAAGTTTTCCGATTTATTTAAAGCATTAATTAATTGTATTAAATTATTAGACATTTCGTATCTACTATAATATTATATTAAATTTTTTTATCACAAATTTAAAAATTCTTCTCTTTCTTTTTTTTTTAGACATCCAATTAACATATTAATACGCATATTTACATTTATTGTATTATTATTCATTATTTCTCTTGCTATCAAAATCTTATTTTTTTTTTCCATTTTTTTCTTTATCGATAATATTCTTTCCAATTTTTCTATATTTCTTTCTGTTATATAATACATTGTTCCATAATCATCATTAAAATATCTTAATAAATCATTTTCAATTTGATAATATATATAAAATTCACTATTTTCATCATAATCATATCCTTTATTAAAGTATTTATTAAAAATATTATCTTTACTTTTTTTATAATCTATTATATCTTCTAGTAAATTTTTATCTTGAGGATTTCTTATTTTACTTAAAATTAAATTTTGTAAATCACTATTTAATTCATTAAAACGCATTTAATATAAATTATTATTTAAAGTACTTTTATATATAGTTTTTTCTTTATAATGCAATAAACTTATTTATTTTAGTAGTATTTAACCCAAATTCTGTGATTTGGAATACTATAAATAGTATTAGTATTATCTGTACTTTTTATTAATTTCCAATAACCATATTCATCGTCTTTATATTCAAATTTTGGGAAAAAATCGATATTATATGATAGTAAATAATCTAAAAATTTATATATCATTTAATAATAAATCTATAAAAAAAGTACATTTCTTAAAAATATTTTATTTTTTTAAAAAGTTTTATAAATTTTTATAAAATCACTGAAATGTACTTTTTTTTAAATATATAACTTCTAAAAAACCTGTTTTTTTGTATATAAATCATAATGAAAAAGAAAAAAAGGTTTTCACCCTTTTCTCTTTTTTTCTTTTTTTGCTTACTGTTTCACTTTCTCTGCAGACCACATTTCTGCAATCTTTTTCATCAAGTCTTGGCGATTAAGTTCTGGAAATTCTTCTTTCACGACTGCCATCTTTTCCTTGACAAAGATGTTGTATGCTGTCGGTGCACGCTTCTTTTTTTCTTCACCCTCAACATTCTTTTTCACCTTTTTGGTTTTGTTGTTGGTGACCTCACGATATACCGTCGTAAGGATTTTTGCCATATCAGCACGAGAATACTCCAAATCGGCGTCAATAAGGGCGACGAACTTGGTAACAATCTCCTGAGTCTGGGCAGCAGTGGTCATTCTAACTAGTAGAGTTTTGTTTCTTTTTGGTGTAGAGTCTCTTGTTTGTTGGTAATGTAATTTGTATTGGACAAATCAGTTTTTTTTGATTTCTGCATTTTTTTATACAAAAAAATCAAAAACAAAAAATATATACCACATATACACATTTTTTCGACTAGTTTTTGTCTGTTAGTTTCAAAGAGCGAACATCGCATTTCCACGCAGTATCAATTTTACTAGAACAACCATACTGTTTTGCTTTGACACCAATTCTTTTGCGATACTTCTTATATACGTGCCCAACCCATATTCCTCCTTGTATACGAATTCAACCTTGTCTCCAATCTGAATTTCTTGGAAAGAAAGTTGTTTTGCCGTATTCAAATTTTTGGTAATTATATTGAACGCA
>Ga0255759_10000837_pt1 | contig 27821 bp, 19 predicted proteins | sample 101ome_20_FD_179959 | JGI IMG/M metagenome (GOLD analysis project Ga0255759, IMG submission 179959) | Coastal salt marsh microbial communities from the Groves Creek Marsh, Skidaway Island, Georgia - 101404AT metaG (version 2) | ecosystem: Environmental > Aquatic > Marine > Intertidal zone >...
TGATCTGCGAAGAAAAGGGCATTCCATACGGATACGTTCCAAGCCAAGAATTCCTTGCTAAGGAAACAGGACTCCCCACAGGCGTTAAGACCGCTTCCATTGCTATGATGGAAATTTCCAAAGCAAACACAGAAGCGTTCAACAACGTCCTTGAAGCCATTAAAGGCCTCAAGAACTGAACAGGTGATTCAACATGAGTGACGAAACGGTAAGCGGTTGGCCTGCTGAAGTTGTTGAAATCGTCGGTCGAACTGGAATGACCGGTGAAGCAACTCAAGTCAAGGTCCGAGTTAACGATGCTCCAAACCCACGAGACGTTGGTCGAATTATTACTCGCAACGTTGTTGGCCCTGTACGAATGGGTGACATTCTCATGCTCAAGGATACGGGTCGTGAAGCCCGCAAGCTAAACGCACGGTGATCATCATGCCAGAACGAAGAGTTTGTTCATTCTCCGGAGAGGAAATCGAGCCAGGTACTGGAACCATGTTTGTCCGCAAGGATGGAAGCATTCTATGGTTCAAGAACAGTAAGGCTCGCAAGAACATGGTCAAGTTGTCCCGTAACTCCCGAAAGGTCAAGTGGACACGTCACTTTGTTCGTGGCGGAATCCGCTGATTCAATTCGGTGAACTCATAAAGGGCCTCTTGGTGGCCAAGGACGGTGAAGAAGATGGAAACAACCTACATTATGGTCAAGCCAGACGGAGTACAACGAGGACTAGTCGGAGAAATCATTGGTCGATTTGAGCGAAAAGGGCTCAAGTTGGTCGGACTCAAGTCCATGGTTCCAAGCGAGGAAATCGCTCGACAGCATTACGATGTTCACAAGGAGCGCCCGTTTTTCCCTGGATTGATCAAGTTCGTTACCTCCGGCCCAGTTGTCTGTATGGCATGGGAAGGTCGTGATGCCATTTCCGTTGCTCGCAAACTCATTGGTTCAACCAATGGGCGTGAGGCAGAGCCAGGAACCATTCGTGGTGACTTTGGTATGGACATGGGCTTCAACATGATTCACGGATCTGATGCTCCTGAAACAGCAGCATTCGAACTTGGCCTCTGGTTCCCTGAAGGTCTGATGACTTGGGAAAACACCATGGGCGCTTGGGTCTACGAGTGAATTTCTTTCTTCCTCCCTCGGAGGCAGTTGCATGGACGAAACAGACGTGAACGAAGAAGAGCCTATCGTTCGCGGTGAGAATCGGCAACCAATTGTTTCCGTTCTAGGTCACGTTGATCACGGTAAGACCAGCGTTCTTGACTTGGTTCGCTCGCTTGGAAGCGATCGACAAGCAAGTGTCATGGATCGTGAAGCCGGCGGCATTACCCAACATATTGGTGCGACCGAAGTTCCTGCCCATGTTCTCAATGAAACCTGTGCAAAACTGATGGGTGGCCGCCCATTCAAATCACCCGGTCTCCTCTTTATCGATACACCTGGGCACCACTCGTTCGCATCTCTGCGGAATCGCGGGGGTGCCCTCGCAGACATTGCTATTCTCGTTGTCGATATTATGGAAGGATTGCAACCGCAAACCATTGAATCCATCAATATCCTCAAACAAACCAAAACACCGTTCGTTATTGCAGGAAACAAAATCGATCGTATTCATGGGTGGATTTGTGAACGTGATCGATCGTTTATCGAATCGTTACAAGAGCAACGAAAAGATGTTATCGATCTCTTCCAAGACCGTTATTGGAAGTTGCTTGGTCAAGTTTCCGAGCATGGAATCAATCTGGAACGGTACGACCAAATCAAGGATTTCAGAAAGTCCTTCCCACTTGTTCCAATGTCTGCAAAGGAAGGTGAAGGTCTGCAAGATCTTCTTACAGTCACAGTCGGATTAGCTGAGCGTTTCCTAGAAGATCGTCTCACCGATACACTCGGTCCTGCTGAGGGCACCATTCTCGAAATGAAAGATGAGATTGGAATGGGGAAGACCATCGATGTTATTCTTCATCGTGGCAGCCTGAGTACTGGCGATAACATTACAGTCGTCAGTGCCGATGGGCCCTTTGATGTTCGAATTAAGGGGCTGAAGAAGGCTCGAGGTATGTCCGAAATGCGTGATGCTGGTGACCGATGGGAATCGGTCGAAACCATCCACGCCGCTGCAGGTGTCAAAATCATTGCACAAGGGCTTGAGAAAGCACTCGCTGGTTCAACCATTCGCCTTGCAAGCGATGAGGCTCGAGAAGAAGCCAAGAAGGAGACACAAGTCTCCGTCGAATTGGACGAAGAAGGTGTTGTCATCAAGGCTGACACCATCGGTGGCTTGGAAGCACTTGCATTCGAATTGAAGAAAATTGAGGTTCCAATCCGAAGGGCAACCGTCGGACCCGTCAACAAACGTGACGTTATGACGGCAGAATCAGCAAAAAGCCGCTTGAATCAAATCATTCTTGGCTTCTCAATCGAACCCAACAACGAAGTCAAAGAAAGCCTCAATCAAGGGGATGACAGTGTTACTTGGATCGGTGGTGAAATCATCTACCACATCATCGATCAATTCGAAGAGTGGAAGGAGAAAACCAAAGAAGACATGGATGCAGCAGCTCGTGAGAACTTGGTCTATCCTGGGAAACTCCTCTATCTTGAGAATCACACTTTCCGAAACAAAGGTCCAGCCATTGTTGGTATGCGCGTCCTTGGAGGACGAGTTCACCTTGGCCAACGTTTGATGAAACTCGATGGAACACCTGTGGGCCAAGTCAAGAGCCTTCGTTCTCGATCGAGTGAAGAACTCAAGGAAGCAAAACAAGGCGAGGAAGTGGCTGTTGCAGTCATGGGCCCAACGGTTGGTCGTCACATCGAAGAGTTGGATGAATTCTACGTCGATATTCCTGAATCGCACGTTCCACGACTTGCGAAAGTTGAGTTGACGGCGCTTGAAAAAGAAATTCTCGAAGACATCATTCGGCTGCATCGTAAAGACGACCACTTCTGGGGACGTCGCCATGTTGGGTGATGCTTGTTCGACGTATGAACGGCATACATTCAAGTATCATGTCATGCGGTTTCCTCATTGTTAACACAGGTGAACGACCATGGATGCTGGATTCTCGCAAGGAAACATGGGTGGAGATGCCCGAACACAAGACCTGATTCGAACCGTTGCTGATATTTCCAACGGATTGATGAATGAAGTAGGAAAAGTCATTATTGGAAAAAATGAGAATCTTCGACGTGTCACCGTTGGAATTCTCTCCAATGGTAACATGTTGCTGGAAGACTTCCCTGGTCTTGCAAAGACGTTGCTTGCCAACACCTTTGCTCGTGCACTTGGATGTAAGTTCAAGCGTGTTCAATTCACACCTGACTTGCTGCCTTCCGACATCATGGGAACGTACATGTACGACCAGAAATCTGGAGAATTCAAACTCCGTGCTGGTCCTTTGTTTTCGAACATTCTACTCGCTGACGAGATCAACCGTGCACCTCCAAAGACTCAGGCTGCATTGCTTGAGGCTATGGAAGAGAAGCAGGTCACCATCGAGGGTATTACTCACAAACTCCCTGCTCCGTTCGTGGTATTGGCGACACAAAACCCAATCGAGCAAGAGGGTACCTACCCGCTTCCTGAAGCGCAAATGGACCGTTTCCTCATGAAGATGAGCATGGGCTATCCAGATCGTGCTGAGGAGAAGGCGATTCTCGCTCGTCGAAAACTCCGTGGAAAGGATCAACACGATGTTGAGCAAATCACATCACCAAAGAAGGTCGTTGCTATGCAAAAGGCACTTGAAACCGTTCACGTCGACCCAGCCATTCTCGCTTACATTGTTGAGATTGTTCAGCGAACCCGTGAGGACCACCGTGTTGTCAACGGTGCTTCGCCTCGTGCATCGCAATCCTTGTTCAAGACCGGTCGAGCTGCTGCTGCAATCGCTGGACGTAACTATGTAATTCCTGACGATATCAAGGGAATTGCATTGCAAATCATCAGCCACCGTATCGTCATGAAGCCAGAAGCAAAGATTCGTGGCATCACCGGCATGCACATCGTCCGAAAGATTCTCTCGGAAGTTCCAGTCCCTGTAATTTCTTGAGATTCGAATTCGAATCAATGCCGAAGTTCAAAACAGGTGACTCCTGTGGTCCTATACGAGGCGAACTAAGATGGCAATGAATCCTTACAAAATGGTCATCGCTGTTGCCAATCAGAAAGGTGGTTGTGCCAAGACCACAACTGCGGTCAACCTTGCTGCTGCACTTGCCAAAGGGTCTCGGAAGCAAGGTGTTCCACCTGCAAAGGTCCTCCTTGTCGATCTCGACCCTCAAGGAAACTGTGCTACCTCGTTCGGTGTGGAAAAGAAAAACATTCGAAAGACAGCTTATGATGTGCTCGCAAACGATTCCGGAGAGCCAATGCCACTGATGGAAGAGTATCTGTTGACGCCACGTGAATTGAGCGATGCAATGCAGAAAGCGTTCATTCTTCGACAAGGAAAGAAAGCCCCAAAGAATCTTGAAATCAAAAACCTCTGGCTGCTTCCAAGCGATATTCATCTCTCTGGTGCTGAAATTGAATTGTCTCACAAAATTGGACGTGAAACACGGCTTCGCGAGGGTCTTGAACCCATTATCGATGAATTTGATTACATCATTATCGATACGCCTCCATCGCTTGGTTTGCTTTCAATCAATGCCATGTGCGCTGCGAATTGGGTCATGGTTCCTGTCCAAGCCGAGTACTACGCCCTTGAAGGATTCAGCATGCTCATGAATTCCATCAAGATGATCCAAAAGCGAATTAATCGAAATCTGAAAATTTTCGGTGTTGCCATGACCATGGTTGATGCTCGATCAAAACTCAGCCGTCACGTTTGCACAGAAGTATCCCGAAAGATTCCAAACAAGGTGTTCAACACCACCATTCGTCGTTTGGTCAAGGTTGCTGAAGCGCCTTGGAGTGGAGCGCCGACCGTTCTTCTCAATGAGCCTCGAGCCAGTGGCGCAGGTGCAGGTTCACTCGAATATTGGACTCTGGCCAAAGAATTCCACAATCGTGTCCAAGAAATGCGACGCGAATTTGGAATAAAAGAGCATCCAAAACTGCTCTCGAGTCGCCGATAAGGGTCTGAAAATCAACACGCATCCCTTCGTTTCGCGCGGTTGGGTTAAGTAGGGAAGGGAGTCATTGACATTTGGGATGCACAAATGACTGGAGAAGGAATGACCTCGGTGAGTGTAAGTTACGAAGTTCGACGACAATTGAATACCATGCGTACAGTAAGTGGACATAAGAGCGTGAATACGCTGCTTGAGGACCTTATTCGAGCACATAAGATGGCTCGTATGCGTGGAGAACTCGACGCATTGCAAGAACACTTGCAACGTATTGCTGACGTTAACGTCGATCACCTCGTGAGCCGATTGAACATGGCTCCATTCGAGGTTTGAGGTGAACAAAATGATGGCATGGCGCCCATCTGGCTATCTCTTCAACACGAAACAACTCATTCGAGCTTTGTTTGATGATTCGACGGATGAAGCAAAACTGCTCATTGCTGCAGCCGCTGGTGAAGTTGAATTGTTCGCCAAAAACAAATCTTGGAACGCAGTCCTATGGCTTATCATGAACGTTCTCAAAGAAGATGGAAAACCCATCTATACCGGCAATGAACTCGGCGACCTTCGTTCCAGCCTACCGATTGTTTGGCGATGATCACTCGTTGCCATACTTGGCAAGATACTCGTGACCGTACCACTTCCACTGGTCCATAGTCCAACCTTCTGGTAGTCCAGATGCTGGAAGCGGTGGTGCCTCTGCAGGTGCTTCTTGAGCAGCTTCTGGAGCGGTTTCAACAGGTTCTGGTTCTGCACCCATTGAAGCAATCGATTCAATCGATTCATCCCCTGAGAACATCTCTTCTGAGGATGATGGTTCATCCATTGCTTCAACTTCGAACCCGGTTTCTTCGTTCTCCTGCATATCCAATGGTTTGACATCATCATCCCAGAGCGAGTCGGATTCAACTCCACCTGTTGCTGATGAACCAGCAGTTCCTTCGAGTGCTTCGCTCATTGCAGCAGAACTTGGCAATGCACCTCCATACTCTTTGGTCTCACTTGTCAACTTTCGTCGTGACATGATCATGCCCACGACAACTATGACTGCAGTGAGGCCGCCAAAGATGATTCCACCATAGAGCAATGCATCACCCATAGCATCGCTCTCGTACCATTCTCCTTCCGATGTTGAACTCGTTGGGTCGCTCGTATTCCAACTGTTGAAACTCATTGGAGTTTCATTCGCAGCGATTTGATCAGCAACGTACTGAACATAACTCGGTGTTCTCCAACCCTGACATACTTCACGAACATCCGTAAAGTCGAGATTACAGTGATCTTGTTCGGTCTGTACACGTCGATCATTGTCGTTGTAATCCGCATTCGCGCCGACTCCGTCTAGATCAATGTCAAGGTGTTCATCTGCGAATTCATCCATACCGTTGGATTCGGAAGCATCAGCCCATCCGTCATCATCTTTGTCTTCACATCCATGCGATGGAAGTTCTGTGTTTTGTTGAGGGTTTTCAGGATCTGGGAGCCATGCACGGGTTGAAGTTCCGGCCTTTGTAGGGCACTTGTCAGGATTGTTGCCCAGTGCATTGTCTCCGTACCCATCACCATCGCCATCCACCCACTGTGTTCCATCAGATGGGAGTGCATCTGCACCTTGGACAAATGTCCAGTTTTCATCAGGGTCTGAGTAACCGTCCAGATCACTGTCTGGGCAACCGTAGCGGTCTTGTGTAGAGAATCCATTGATGCTTGGACAACCATCCGGTGTTGTTCCTGTTGGGTTGTCACCGTAGCCGTCACGATCGGTATCGAACCATTGTGTGGCATCCAAAGGATATGCATCGCCATCGACACCATCGCTATTGTCTCCATAACCGTCACCATCCGAATCGATGGTCTGATCACCGTTCTCAGGGAACATATCGGTGTTGTCACCTACGCCGTCGCCGTCCGAATCGATGGATTCGTCAGCTTGGTTCGGGAATTCATCCGTGTTGTCACCAACACCGTCACCATCAGAGTCCGCTGTTTCAGACGCATCGGATGGAAAAGCATCCAATGCATCGGTGACTCCATCGCCATCACTGTCGATGTCGAAAAGGTGAACCCTTGTCGAAGACGAGAATCCTGATACAATGTAGATTTCACCGTTCGATCCTTTCAAAGAACCAATGACCTTACCGCTTGTATCGTAAGTGCTAATTTCAGTGAAAGATGATGTCGAAACTTCAATCACTTCACCAGACTGTGTACCGACGTGATAGGTTGCAAAATCCATTTGCTTGAGGTAGACAATTTGTGGTGAGGAGGAGATGGTCATGACCTCATAGGTGTAGTCGGTAAGGTTGTACCGATAGAAGTCCCCGCCGGCCGTTCCGACCAGAAGACGGCCGTTTGCATCCAGTTCAATGACATTCACTGCCGATGTCATATCGGTCAGTTGTTGAATCAAAGTACCAGAGTTCGATGTGACTTTCACTCGATTGTCATAGCCACCTGTCAAAATTGTACCTGTGGGTGTGATGAGCATGGTGTTCATTCCACTTGCGTGAGCGTTGGTAGCAACACCTGAAGGTGCCCCATTGGTCCATTCATCAGCACGACGTTGTCCAGCAAAATAACCGAGCCAGATGTCACCATCGTTATCCCAGTCAACTGCATTGACTGGATTGCTTGTATTGAGGTATTGTGTAATGATCTGTTGAGCGATTTGGACGATAACTACGCCAGAGTTGTGAGCGACTGCAATGAGATTCTCACCGGAGTCAATCGTCGCTGAATTGGCGGTAACGTTGAGATCAAGCCCCCATACTTCTGTATGTTGGCCCGCTTCAAACGCGTTCACGGTCAATTGACCGCTACCGGTTACCATCATAATTTTTCCATCATTCATCTGTTCCCATGCAACGACTTTTTCGCTGATGTTTTCTGTTTGTCCAGCATCGACAAGATTCGCAGATACTGGTACAATTGGAAGCAAGAGGTGAGTCAGAAGCAAGCACAAAACAATGCTAGCCGTGGTTCGCATGGTCCTGCGACACTGTTGTGAATTATCAAACAGACGCTTCTTTGTCCAATCAAGATTCATCCGAAGATGGATTCACGCCCTTACTCGAACTTGGAGGCGGTCCACGCTTTTTCTTTGGAACCATTTGACGAACTGGCGTGATGGTGGCTGTCTTGACTTCCTTCGGTTGTGCTGAGAGTGGTGTCAAGCGCTGAACTGGGCGGAGCATTGCAGTTTCAGAAGCCTCTTCCTCTTCCATGGTATCCTTTGCAACGACTTTCAGTGCCGTCAATGTACCTTGAACCGGTCGAAGTGTGGCTGTTTCAGTCTCAGCCTCGACGACGTCTTCGACGACTTCTTCCATGACCTCTTCAACTTCGGTTAGGTCTCGCTTGGAGATTCGTGCCTCATCATCACTGGTTCCAAATTGACCATCATCACCAGGCGTGATGCTGACTTCAACGGCACCAACAGGAACGACGATCTCTTCAGCAGGGAGTTCTTGTGTCGGTTGAACGACTGGAACTGGTGTCTGTGGTTGAAGTGGCATACGGACCTGGCGCTCGATTGGCTTCGGAAGTGCCTGTCCTGGCTGTGCAGAACCGATTGGAGCCTTGACAGGTCGCAGTGTAGGTGCTTGACCGAGTGGCTTGGCACCACCCATTGGAGCACGCATTCCACCCATGCCCATTCCTTGACCTTCCATGCCTCCTCCAAGGGTTCGAGTCATACCGCTCATGGCAGGAGCACGAGCGCCGAGTGTGGATGGGTCCTGACCCATTGGCATCGATGCAGGCGCTTGACCTGAGATGGATTGCATCCACTTCTGTCGCTTCTCTGCACGAGTATCGGTCTGTTGAAGGTCAGCGAACTCTTGTTCTCGGCTTTGCAATTCAGCTTCAGAACTATCGATTTCTCCTTGAATCTGTGATGTGATGGCATCCCGCATCTTGGTCTCGGCCATTTCACGGAAGGAATCCATCTTCTCAGCAAGGCTGTTGAGACGGTCACGTACTTCAGCACGCTTGAGACCAAGTTGGGCCTCAATTTCAGCTCGAATGGATGCTTCTCGCTTGCGAACATCGATGAGTGCCTTGTTGCGCATAATCTCCTCACGCTTGTCGAGTTGACGCTCGAGTTGAACAGCAATCTCCTCTTGCTTTCGAGTACGGAATGCTGCCAGACGCTCTTCCATATCGACTTCGAGTTCGAGCGCTGTCTCTTCCTTGAGCAGGTCGAGATCGGTTTCAAACGTCAAACGCTCGTTACGCAATTGTGCATCCAATTCAGCCATAATGGCCTTTCGAGCAGCAGTTTCACGTGATTGGAATTCGATTTCAAGACGCTCTGCCCAATCGGTTCGCTTTGCTTCGTATTGTTCCTCGAGTTGTCCACGGAGTTCGGTTTCACGCTCAAAGCGGAAACGAGCAAGTCGGTTTTGGATTTCTGCTTCACGAGTGTTTCGATACGAGGTGAACTCCTCATCAGAGCGTCGTGCAAGTTCTGCCTCAAGTTCGGTCTTAAGCACCTTGGAGATGTCATCGACTGCCTTCGAGAAGGTGATATCGTATTTTTCCTTGAGGCGACCCTTACGCTCGCTGAGTCGTTCGGAATATGTCGCCTCGATTTGCTTCTGAATTTCGACGCGCAGTTCATCTCGACGGCGCGCAATAGCAAGTTCAACGTCTTCGCGCATGTGCTCTTCGAGGTCATCTGTTTCTTGGCGAAGTTGAACCTCAAGTTCCTGTTGCAATTGTTGAGCAATGTCTTCCTCAAGACGAAGACTTCGACGATCGTATTCTGCACGTAGACGGGCTTCACGGTGTTGAAGGCGGTTGCGGAGTTGTTGTTCAAGGCGAGTACGAATGCCACGTCGGAGTTGCTCCTCTCGCTCGGCTAAGCGAGCGTTATGACCCTCTTCCAACATTTCAACTTCCTTGTTTTCCATTTCAATGAATCGTGTTTCCATCTCCTTTTCGATATCCGCCTCAAGTTCGCGAATCTTTCTCTGAAGACGTTGATTGTATTCGAGGGCAAGACGTTCCTTTTGCAGAGCAAGGCGTCGGCGATGTTCGTCTTGGAGTTGAACTTCGATGGATTGCTTGATAGTCTCCTTGTGCTCTTCGAGACGACGATCGTGCTCGTGCTCGAGTTGATTTTGAAGGTTGGAGATTTCCCTACTCAATCGAAGATCGAGTTGTTCTCGCATGCGTGTTTCTTCTGAAGCCAGGGCTGAACGTTCCATTTCAGCCAATTCAACTTCCATTTCGGAACGCATTTCCTTTTCGAGTGCATCCAATGTGAGTTCATGTTGAACTGCAAGGTCATTCGCAATTGCATCTTGCATGGCGGATACTCGCTCTGAGATGGCTTGTTGGCGAAGTCGGCGTTCTCGACGAATGTCGGCCCGCATGCGTTCTTCCTGACGGAAGCGAGCGCTGGTCAGGAGGGCTTGATCGGTGGAGACTGCTTGTGTGGAGGTGAATTGGCTACGTAGAGCGGCAAGGCTCAGACGGTCTGCGTTGGCTCGCTTCTTTCGAGCTGCGTCCAAAGCATCATCCTGCCTGCTCTCGCTAGCACTCATAACTTCCCATCCGGATGTGTATCGACCTTTCTTCCTACATAAGGTGCGCGACGCTGGCCATGAATGAAACGTCTGTTTCAACGGCAAAAAACAGTTCGCGTATCACTCTTCTCCAGCATCAGGATTGTGTACAGGAGGTTGTGGTTTGACCAGATAATACACTGCAAAGAGTCCGGATACCAAAAACAACCAGCCAGCGGCTGCGAGTTCGCTCCCAAGGTCCAGAGGATTCTGAGAGACGCCGGTTCGAATCATAGCATAGAGGATGGCGGTGAGCAGACAAATCATTTGCAAAATTGAGAGTTTAAGATCGAGTCCATATTTTAGTTTTGATAATCGACGCTCACCAATCATCAAGCCTCCGGAAACGAACATAATAGGCAGAATAAACATATCAAGCCCTGGAGTGGCTGAACAATCCGCCTTTTCACCGATGCCATAAACACAGACGGACACGTTGGTCAAATCCGGTCCGAAGTTGAGAAATGGCTGCAACCAAATGAATCCTGCCGCACTCATCAGAAGAAGGGCGTTTCCTGGCGATGAGAGTCCATGGAAGTAGGGTAAATCACTCGCCTCTTCGTATTGAAACCGTGCAAGTCGTAACATTCCAGTTGCAATGACCCAACAGCCTGCAATTCCGAGAGAAATCGTCCAAATCGGTGCGGCTTCACCCCATCGACCGAACATAATGAACATCATCAGAGCGGGAGCAACACAGAAGGAAAGACAGTCGGACATGATGTCCAGCGATCCCCCAAGCAATTTTCTCTTGGAATACCTTCGTGCAATTGGCCCATCAATGATGTCACCAATGGCTGAAAGGAAGATACAGAGCATGGATGCCCAGATGTATTTTGACTTCAATCCATCTCCGTAGGGTTTGCTCATGTCCTCTACGGCGAGAATAAGGAACATGATTGAAGCAGTCCCGAACATGGCATTTCCCAGTGTGATGTAATCCGCAAGTCCGGTAAGATTGAAGGTGGACTTCATTTTATCAACTCAGAAACTCACTTTGAACGCTGTTTCACAAGCAGGACAATTAATTGTTCGCTGGCCTGGTCGTTGTTTCATTCGCAATCCACGATTACACGATGGACATTCGATTTCAACTCTGATGATCTTTGCTGTGAGAGTGAATTGTGTCTCACAGCCTCCGCACCGCAATTCTGCAGGTCGTTCATCAATCCCTGCAATGAGAACTTTCGAACAAGAAGGGCACGAAATCCGTTCCTTCATCCATTGTGTCCGGGTTGGTTCGTGGTCGGTTCGAACGTTGGCTCCACAAAGTTCGCATTGTATTTCACCAAGAGCAGAGGGTAACAAACCGTTGCATTTTGGACATGAGAGGGGTGGCGGTGCGATTCTAGACTCGACCGTGAATTCTTCGTCCATGATAGTCCATCTCGTCTTTGATTTTGGATTGTTCGCCTACTTAAGGAACGTTTTGTTCATTCCTTATCGTCCTTTTTGGTTCCCACAAGAATGATTTTTCCTGGTAGAAAATTCCACGGTAGGTCCAATGGAATGTTGTACTCTTGAGCAAGTTTCTGAACCAATTGTTTGGCTCCGACCTGTCCACGAGAGTCGTTGAGATCAATGGAATGAACGTGGGTCAATTTCGCCAGTTCTTCAATTGGAGACGGAGTTCCTTCTGAAGATGTCCCCATCGAAGGGAGAGGGACTTCCTTGACCATTCTCCACCATCGGGCACGGCCAACATCGCGATGATTCTCGATGAGCCCAACCTTCACCAAACGCTTGAGGTGGTGATAGAGATTGTAGCGATCGACGTTTAGTGCGGCTTGAAGTTGAACCGTACTCATCTCATCGGATTGGGAAAGCGCTTGGTAAGCACCCTGACGAGTTGGATGGGTCAATGCTGCTACCAACGGGTCTGTCCTCACTCTGCTCATCGGCTCACCGGTTTGGACTCACCCATGCTTAGGTTTCAATATATCCTCTCAACTTCGAATTTCACGCAGTTGTTTTCGGCCGGTCTGAAGTGCAACCAAAGTGGCTTCCCACATGGCGATGAAAGTGTTCTTGACCAAGGCCAGGGTTCCGGTACCCTCTGCAAGCCGGGCTCCATTGAGAATCACAAGAATAACCGATGCCTCGTGAACCAGTACACCGACCCACAAGGCATCATAAAAGCCGTTGATGACCGCATAAACCAACGTTATAGTGACAAGAATGGAAAAGGAAAGGTTCTGACGGAAGTTGCGTTCAGTACGCCGAGCCAATTTGAGAAGGTCAGCAAGCATTCGCGGATCATCGCCTGGAATCATCACGTCAGCAGCCTCTACGTTAACCGATTCTCCGGAACCAACGGCAACGCCAACATCGGCAACAGCCAGTGCAGCCGCATCGTTGAATCCATCACCGACCATCATTGTCACTTTGATGTCTGAACGATGACGTACGACGTCGACCTTGTCTTCAGGTGATTGATTGCCAAAGGCATCGGTTTTTGAAAGACCAACGGACGATGCAAACCGGTCGACTGCACCTTGCTGATCGCCGGAGAGAATCTGAACGTGAATGCCCATTTTGTGCAGTTCAGGAATCAATTCATCGGCACCTTGACGGGTATCGTCATGGATGAACGTGAACAGGGCAACGCACTTCCCACCCTTCGCAAGCACAGAGGCTCCATGGCCTTGTGACTCGGCGAGTTCAACTTCCTCTTTCAGATCATCAGGGATGTCGATTCCATATCCCGAGAGGGCGTCTGGACGAAGCATGAGCACTTCCTCCTTGCTTCGCATCCCTTGAATTCCAGCATTGACATCTTTGATTTTCTTGACTTCAACGGGTTGTATGTTCTGTTCTTCAGCAAACTCTCGTAGTGCCTCAGCATACGGGTGGGATGAGCGGGCTTCAATCCCTGCAGCTAGAGCAACAGATGCTTCGCGCCGACGACCTTTCGCCATCACAATTTTGCCAATGGACGGTTTTCCTGAGGTGAGGGTCCCGGTCTTATCCAAAAACACGTGATTAACCCTCGCCAGTCGTTCTAGGACATTCCCTCCACGTGCAATGGCCCCCATGTGGGCTGAATTCGCCAAGGCAGCAGCGTGAGGAACTGGTGCAGCCAAAAGCAATGCACAAGGACAAGCAACGACCCAAAGCAAGAGAACGATTTTCCAGTTATCAGGATACAAAAACCAGTAGACACCGAAGGCGCCAAACAGCACTACTGGAACCCATATGGCTGTAAATCGCTCAATCGATGCTTGCAAACGAGGAGGTTCATCTCTGAAGGTATGGACCGCTTCGATCAATTCGAACAACTGTGTTTGGTCGCCAACAGCCTCGACTCTGAGAATGACCGGGCCGCGGGCAAGGACGAGGCCTGCTTGGACAAAGTCTCCCTCCTCAACATCAACAGGAACCGATTCTCCGGTTAACGGTGCTTTATTCAAAGCCCCACGACCTTCGACAATACGCCCATCAGCAGGGACGAGTTCACCGCTTCGAATCTCGATAAGATCGCCTTTTGAAAGGAGGTCGATTGGAATCTGTTCCGGTTCTGAGTCAACGTGCCCATTTGATGGTGTCATGGAAGGAACCATCGTTGACGGGGCAACTATTTGGATGGCCGAAGGCGTGAATGTCTTCTTTTCTGGAACTCTTCGAGCAACTCTTGGGAGTCGGTCAAGTCCACCTTGCATTGCTTCTCTGGCTTTCATCAACGCATCGCCCTCAAGGTGTGCGGTGAGTGCGACGAGGATGGCAACGATAAGGGCCTCTTCCCACATCATCAATCCACACGCACCGATGACGGCCAAACTGGTGAGAACTTGGAATCCAAGTTGTCGATTAATGATGCTTGCAAACGCCTCCCTGAACATCTGATAACTCGAAACGATAATGCCAGGAATTGCAATCGCTGCTGGAATCCAACCTTCAATACCGATTAATTCGAGGATGATGATGAGAAACAAAAGAGGTAGTGCAAACGCAGCACCAAGAAGCCGGAATTGATCCGGACGGAGTCGATTCGACGTCGTAGCCACATATTTTGGCTGAGAGCCACAGACGAACTCGATGGCCTCATCGCGCTTCCTCAGAAGGTCTTGATCACCGCTCGTTACCATTTGCAACAGAATTCGGCCATCCTTTTCGATGTCAGCATCAAGGATACCTGGTTGAAGACGGAACAATTTCTTCAATTCCCGAAGTGTTGTATTGTTGCGTTTGGCAACGTTGGCTGCTTTGATGCCTTTGAGATGGTGATGTTCGGTATCTGGTGCGTGACCTAGTGAACGTAGAACATTGGAAACTTCAGAGAGAGCTCCTTTCTCCAGATCGACCGACAGTTTGACCTCGCCGCTTGTTGCAGAGACCACAGGAGAAGAAACTTGAGGCATGAGGTTCAATGCCTTCGTAGCTTTACTTGCACAATCAGGGCAGTCCATACCGATCAGTGGCCACTCAACGGTGTAATCGCCTGTGGCTTGCATGACAATTTCTGCGTCAAGGATTTCAACTGAAACGGGCTTTTGCTCTTCTTCGGTAGGCGAAGGAGAGGCCTTGACGGGTTTGGATGGGGGTTCCACCAAATCATCCTCGAGGGAAAAAAACACGTCGCCGTCGCCTTCCCCCATGGCAATTCCCTCGTGTTCCTGTTTGATTAAGGCTGTCATGGAATGATTTCAGCGAAGTGAGAATCTTCTTGAAACATGAGCGATTCGTTCCATCATGGAGTGGCTTCCGCCGGGATGGTGTCCTCGTGTTGTCGCTTTCGACATCGATGGAACCTTGACCGACGAGAACAAGCGTTTGGACATGCATGCTGTCGAAGCATTACGGCGACTCGAAGATGCTGGCATTCCCGTGATTCTAGCAACAGGAAATGTACGTGCAATCACCTATGGCCTGTGGCGATTTATTGGCTTGAGCGGTCCAATGTGTTGTGAGAATGGGGGTGTGTTGTGGCATCCTGATTGGGACGAACCTCTGGTTCGAGCATCGGGCGATGAAGCAAAAAATGCTGCAAAATGGCTTGAATCACAACATCCTGAAATCGATTCGAATGGAATTCAAACCAACGCATGGAGAGAGAGCGAGTGGTGTTTGTTCGCAGATGAAGATCTTGAATTGGTGACTTCATCCATGGAAGGAAGCGATTGGTCCAATCTCGATGTTGTACGAACTGGCTTTGCCATTCACTTGATGGAACCACATCTCTCGAAGGGTAGCGGCCTTGAGTTGATCTTGAAGCGTATGGGCCTCGAGGCATCGGATCTCCTGTCCGTGGGCGATGCTCCCAATGATTTGACCATGTTTGCGATGTCAGGTTGGTCTGTTGCTGTAGGGACACCGTTTGCAGACGTCCGAGATGCTGCCGACGTCGTTTCTCCGTATCCGAACAGTGCGACCATTGCTCCGCTTGTCGATGCTGTACTTGCGGTTCATTCGGCTCAAGAACTATGACTTGGTTTGAAGTCGTTGTGGCATGGTCGCTTATGTGGTCGATTCAAATTGCTTCATTCACATGGGGGGAATGGCTTCAACAAGCATCCTCAACGATTTGAAATCAGCCCTGAAAACGATGCACGTCACCAAAGGCGTTCATGGGGAAATCCAAAACGTTCGTTACCAACGATGGAAGCAAAAACCCAACCTCTTGAATCATATCAAACCGTTGTTGACCACGCATGAAGTGTCCGACGACCAAATTCGTGGATTGGGTGCAAAGATCGGTGAGAAAGCCTCACCGCAAGATGTTGACCTTTCGCTTATGGTCCTAGCTCATGACATGCAGCGAGACGGTCATCACGTCATTCTCGTGACAGACGATTTCAAAATGGCAAAGGCTACAGAAGAACATCAACTTGCAAGCGAAGTATGCCCTCCCTCGACCTTCTTTGAACGACTGTCAACCATCGCAAAAGGAAAGCATGCTTCCGAATTGCGTCGACTCGGACGAAGAATTCGTGCTGCAGAAATGCAGTATGCCATCAGTCGAAGAAACGAATACGACGTTCAAGCCAAGATCACTTGGATGGTCGATTCATTGCTTTCCAGTGCGCCATCTAAGCCTGTGAAAGCACCGGTTCAAACCAGTGGGAATTCAAACGTAAACCTCCTCGATGCGCTGCATCGGATGATCAACGGTGAGGAGATTAAAACAAGTCTACGAAAGAAATTGACTCCTCTAAAATCGAGTTGTCAAGCCATAATGGAATTGGAGCATCATGTCGCTCAATTGAAGCAGAAACTTTCGAGAGAATCCCTCGATGAGATCATTGTCGAAACACAATCCATGATTGCTGATTGTTTGGAAAATGCAGGTATTGACCTCGCACCGTTGGACCGTGAACTCGTCGATGTTGCTCATCGATTCCATTCACGAATCCTTGTTCGTGCGGAAATGGCCCTCGCCATTATGAAGCGAATGAAAGGGGATGCAGTTGGTTCACATCTTCACCTCTCAACCGCTTTGTTTCAAGCCACACACGTTGATGATGACACGATTGAAGCAAGGATTCTTGCTCGCTTGGCCGTTCTTGCTCTTTCAACGAACAAGTTTGACAAGGCCATTCGCCTCTCAACATCTGCGCTTGGTCTCGATACACTAAGCGTGCCCATGAAACTCAAGCAGCACATCGTCCAAGCGATGGGGTTGTATTTGGCTGAACAATCCTCTGAAGAGACATTAAAGCAAGCCCAATCGATGGTCCAAGATGATGTTGCTATGGCTGCCCAAGCACTCACCGAACTTGGAGAATCCTTCCTGGCTTTGAATCGTCCCGACTTTGCTATCGAACTGTTTGATGAAGCGCTTGAATGCGTTTCATCTGAACAGAAAATGAGCGAGGAACTAGGCGAGTTAATTCTCCTTGCTCATCGGGCTATGGAGGATGATGATGACAACGAAATTGAGGGCTTGCGCCAAATCTTGGACCAGATTCATCAACAAACGGTTGAGCAAGAAAAGCAAGTCGAAAACGTCGTTGAACAAATCAGCAAGCGCCAAGAGGATTCCAATGAGTTGGTCGTTTCCAACGATTGGCAGGAGTCCAGTGCAGTCCTCAACGATGAACGGCCACTCTACATCTCAAATGTGGTTGGAGATTCTACGGAAGAGCAACTGATACTCGCTCAACATCCCTCCTTAGGTAGCGTTGGCATTTGGTTGCCTGCAAAAGCCGATGCACCTCAACCTGGAGCTAAGATTACCTTGACCAACGGTCGAGTCAAGATCGCAGAACCTCCGAAGGATGTTGCTGAATCCTATGCGATTCGTGCACTCATCGCCATTGAATTCCCGGAAAGTTTGGTCTTCCAATCGTTAACAAGCGATGCGCAAGAAGAACTCGAAGACCTGTGAAATCGTGGTGCCGGGGGCAGGATTCGAACCTGCGAAGCATTACGCAGAGGATCTTGAGTCCACCCCCTTTGACCGCTCGGGAACCCCGGCACTTATGCTCCGCTCGATGGTCTTCTTCTTGACTATTCCTCTTGTTCAACATCATCCAAACCGGAGGGCCGTGGTGGAGGAAGGTCCTCTTCTTCGTACTCTTCGTATTCATCGTAAAGAGATTTTATTCGTTGTTTCCGCATGAGGATCGATGCAATGACAGCTCCAGCTGCAAGGAGAACAAGAAGCACATTGAGTCCCAGTTCAGAATTTGAGGATTTGTCATCCATATCTTCAGTCAAGACGTCAGCCATTGGAACTGGTATCAACAATGGGTCCTCATCCAATTGAATCACCATACCCAAGCGCCCCGTAGTCCATGCTTCAACAGTCCAAACTACGCTGCCTTGCTCGTCTGGTTCAAGGAAGAAGGTCGTGTTTTCAAGCACCAATCCGTCCGCATCCATAAGAGCGACATCGGTCGAACCGTTGAGGAATCCAAGATTTTCCAAAGTGAATTCAATGGTGATCATCTCTCCAAGAACGGGCCGATATGGTGTTGCTTCAATTGAGACTGGGGTCGGTTCATAGGCCATCCAAACGATGTAAACATCCAATGGCATCAATTCAGTACCTTGCCCTGACAGGAGATTTCCCGCTCGATCATGATGTGAGAACCAGACGCTAAGCCGGTCGCTCTTTTCGAACGCAGCGCCTTGTGATTCGATATCAAGCGTGGTTGAGAAGGAGGCGATGTTCCCTGTTGTTCCTTCATGGACCATTGGGATTGATGCCAATGAATCGGGGACGACGATTCCTCCGCGGACAAAGCACCAATGCAATTGAACACCTTGTTTGGGGACTCCGAAGTCATCCTGAATGGAAATCTGAATTGGAATATCGTTGATTTGTAAGGAATCCAGATTCGTCAACAGACCTGGTTCAAGTGAGACTGTAGGAGATTGCGAGTCAAGAATCAATTCAATGAGGATTTGATTTTGAACATCAAACACTGTGCCGGTCATTTCTATCTTCAACTCACCCTCGCCTTGAGGGAGTGTCGTTTGGTTCACAACCAAACGGTGGCGGCTCAATCCTTGACTGTCGACGAATTCTGGTGTAACGAGATGTCGAATACCGAACGAAGAGATGTTGTAATGCATACGCGTATCGAATGGAATGTTCAGTGCTTGTTGTTGCGTTTCATGGTGTATAACGATCACATCAACGTCAGCGAAATCGTTTGGATGTAGCGAAAGCAGACCATCCTCAAGGATTCCAAACGGTGCAATTCGGTCGAACACGGAATCAATTTGCAACTCAAGTCGAGTGTGCGTTGACCAGTTTGCAACCGTCAGATACGTACCACCCAAGCCAACATCTTGAGCTTCATCGATGACTTTGATGGATGGCGTAAAGGCACCTCCGCTCCATTGATGCATGGCATCCCAACGAAGTTTGAAGGCGACATCTACGGACCATCGCATGGTCAACTCATCCTTGCTCGTATTGATGGTTGGAGGTGCGACAAAGCAGGTAACATCGGCAGTGATGTCATGGAATCGTGGGGCATAGTTGATCCAACATTCTTCATGGAGGGAATTCATCAGGCCGATGTTGATTGAATCAAGGCTCTCAATGCCGTTTCCATCGATCAGGTCGAACTGGAAGTGATGTTCTTGTCCAGGGAACAAGTTGTCGTTGATTGTGTCCAATGTGATGGTGTTCATGTCGAGAAGCGTTGCCTGGCGTGGTTGCACGAGGATGGTTGCAGCATCGTTTGCTTCTCCAAAAGATCCACCCGATTGCAAGGCATTTCCTGCGAGATCGTACCCCTTGACAACGATGCTCAACCGACCTTGTGATGCACCTGGACGAAGAATACCGTCGACATCGACCAATGGGAGGTCGACTTCAGCTTGCAATGCGCCACGATTGACAGTGGCTGTCATCATCTGATATTCGCTTTCTTCCATGATGCCATTGCCGTTGACATCGTCCTGATCTTCGGACCACGTGTAGACTGTCAGCGGTGTTTCCAAACCTTCTGCATCCTCGACGTACAATCGCAATGGAACGTCACGATCTGGAAGCCAAACGTGGTTGTCAGCTGGTTGCAATCCGCTCGGATCAAGAATCTCCAATTCAATCACATCAGGAGGATTCTTATCGTACATCAACTCAAAGAACGTCGATTGTGCAGTTTGGTCGAGCGATGTCGTCAAGCTAAGACCAGAAGGTCCACATCGAGTGATGAGGATTCGTGCTTCCAATCGTGTATTACTCGGCAAGTCCTCAGCATCAGGAATGGACAAGGGAATGGTAAATCGACCCTGACTATCAACGGTTGACGTATTGGAAATGGTCCAAACGACTGGGTCTCCGTTCCACGTATCTGGACCATTCGGGTTCAATGGTGGTATGGCATGAAGTTCAATTGTGACTTCAGCATCATCTTCTCCAACCCACGCATCAGCAATACCTTGGTATCGAACCTGTCCTTGAACGGTGAAAGAGGTTCCAGGATTGACGTGCAACGGCCATAATGGATTGGTCCAATCGTGCAAAGGTCGTCCGCGTTGATCGTATGCAACGACATTGAAAGCCTCCAAATCGTTCTCTACGTCGTTGTATGGCGTGTTGTCCGAGTAAATCAACGGGCCCGTCTCCAATCCGTTTTCATCGATGGATGAGACGAACCAGTGCAAGTCATCGATGTCGTCGTTCAACCATGAGCTCTTGAAGACCCATGTGATTGTGCATTCACTCTGTTCGCATGTCGCATTGGATGTAGGTTGAAGGGTTGCATAACCCGCTCCTGCTGTTTGAATGAAACGAGGTGTTGAATCAAGGCGATCGACTTCAACACTGATGCGTATTGATGCTTCATCATCACTTGAGCCAATGGAGAGCGTTACACGCTCCAGAGCTGGTGCGTCCATCGTCGGATGCGTTGGAATCACACGTTCGTGATTGGTTGTAATGCTACGAAGTGTGTTCGGTAACCAACGAGAGCCTGGTGCATCGATGACCGAATCAACGAGGTCGGGTTGACTTTCAACTTCAAGATCAATGCGGACACTTCCACGCTCTGTTTGAATACGGAACGGTAGATCGAGCAAGGCTCTGTCGTCTCCCGAATAGGACGCATTGAGCGCTTGATTGAGAAGGGATTCGTTAAGTCCAAACTTCAGTTTTTCTTGCTTTGGAAGAGCGAGGACATCGTATGCTGCGAGTTCGGTTGGATTCGATGTGGAGATGTTGTAGATGGCATGCCCCCAGATCCATTCGTTGGATAGGTCGGTTGAAATCGGTTCGAAGTATGGGCAGGTGTTTTCGATTGCAATGTAACTCGTTGTATTCGCAGGAAGCGTTGAAAGTACACTTGCTCCAAGATACACGTCCGTCTGTTGAGGTCCTGAACGTGCTTGGAGCGTGAATGAACCCTCGAACAATGGGCACACGTTTGGAATGCCCCAAGCGGACATCGGCAATGCGATGAAGTGACGGAAGCCATAGGCCGTCGAACTGGACGTATTGACATACAAGTGACCGTCTTGAGTTGCATCGATGATGTTCGTACCGTTGACGATTGAATCAAACATCCCTTGGACACCGAAGTTCGAATCATCACCGGTTGGTGGCCAATCGATGGCAACAAGTTGGTTTTGTCCAATGGTTACGTGAGGTCCTTTGGGAGGAAGAAGACATTGCGGTTCAAGGACAAGTGCCATGAATGCTTCTCCTGAGTTCAGCGTAAAGGACCAAGGGGCGTACAATTCTTTCTCAGAATTGACATTGAATTGATCAATCTTGACAGAGGGTGCTCCTTGGAAATACTGGCTTGAACTCTGAGTAAATGAGAAGGAGTACAACGACAGATTTCCGCCAATATGGTACAAGGTCACAGCATCATAGACGCAACCTGGACTGTGGATGAATTCTACTGTTGTACCGGTTGTTGCTTGCAAGAAGCCATCTTGTGTCACATTGAAATCGCTCATTTCGCTGTTGTATTTCTGATGGTATCGGCCAAAACTTTGCACAACGCCAAGCCCCAACCGTTCGACGGTTGGTGTCAGGTACGGGTTGTCTGAGACCATATGGGCCACAATTTGAACCGAAGGGTGCTCAATTGGATTCAAATCTACCGAGAAGGGCATGATGCGTTGTTCGTATTCTGGTATGAGGTCACCATTCGCATCCAAGAGGCTGAACCGAAGCGTCGTATTCGCAGGTTCGTGAGCTAGCCCATCGAGATGACCGTAGCCGAAAACAGGATGTGGCGTAATGCTTGGTGAAACCCAATCGCCTTCCAATTCAAACACGGCTACATCAATACCGGCATCATCGACATACCAGCCATCGCGTTCAACAAACTGATCGGAGAAGAACGAGAAACGAAGACGAACGGATTGGCCTGAAAGATTGGAAATGTCGGCTGTTTTCAATTCAAAGGGACGAAATGCACCACTTCCGCAACCGCCCGTCACCTGTGAACCATCGAGGAGTCCTTCGCCATAGAACGGTGAATTCGTATTGACAGTGGAGATGCGGTCATGGAAACCTCCCGGATCGGCTGGAAGATACCACCAATTGAGCCCACCATCGGTCGAAAGCGAAACAGCTCCACCGTCCCATGCGGCTTCGGTACAAATCCATTGACGGAAGGACAGTTGAGCCGTAACATTGTCCGGAAGAATGTATTCTGGTGAGATCAGATGGGCAAAGGAATTCGCAGCGTATTGTCCGTTCAACTGAATGCCTACGCCGTGTTGTCCAGAATGCCATTGCGATGGTCCAAAGGTGGTGTTTCCAAGCATACCGTACGACCATCCAACCCCTCGGAAGTTTTCGATGGACCAACCCTCCGGCATCATGTGAGCATCTTCGAAGGAGTCCACATCGGTCACTGGACCGTTTACACCCATGGTTGAAACCCATTGCCACTGATTCGGAGCGCTGACATTGTCCAACCAACCTTCTGTTGAACCGTTTTGGTAGGTTGGTTGGGTTGTGAAGTTGCTGAGAACACGAATGACATGATTGGCTGTATTTGCTCCTGAATGCAACTGCACATCATCGATCATGATGCCTTCCCAACCGTTCGCTGGTGCACCTCCGCCATGATTGACAATGGCATCGGTTTGAACATTGAACTTGAGCAGAGCACTGGATGCATTGGCATGGGACGAAGCCGTAGCAGGCACAGGATAGAACATTGGAAGCCATCCAAAGGATTCATCGTTGTAAATGACGCCTTGGTGTACCACCCCATTTCCAGGCAATCCGGGAAGAGGCGTAAGCAAGACCCAAGTAACACCCTGATCCATGGAATACCAGATGGTCATGCCATCGTTGGTTCCACCTTCAATGTCCCAATTGGAACGGACCTCAAGTTCGATTGGATTGGTAAGGCCGGAGAAATCGATAGGCATCACGAATGTTCCATCCGCGTTTGGAGCGTAGTCTCCGCTTAGATTTCCATGGAACCAAGCACCGGGCTCATCGCCTTGATTGTGCCATGTGACGTTATCGATGAACCATCCATCGCGTTGATCACTTGAGGCTCCAATGGCGATGCAAAGGCGGAAACGCATTGTTTCGCTGCTGGCAATGTTCGCAAGTTGGCCCAATTCGAAACGTGAAGTACGCCATTGTTCGTCATCTCCGGACCATATCGATGTAAGAGGCTGGACCATGCTGTGATGACTCGCAGTTACCGAATCAGAATATCCACCGTTTGGGACGAGTTGTTGCCAAGAGGATTGATTGTCGAGAGTATATTCGACCCATGCGGCATCATCACTTGCCAACGAGCGCCAATGATCAAACGTCAACGACATGTTCCTGATGAATTCAGGAGTTTGATAGTAGGGAGAGATAATGCATCCAGAAGCGTTCACATCGGTTGTCAAATAAGCGAGGGAATGGTTTCCATCTCTCGGACTTGGCCCAGTTTGGAGTGATGAAAGATTCTCAACACCCCATACTTCCCCATCTTGGCCCATCGTTAACCAACCAGTAGGAACCATCTTGGTCGCTTCAAAATCTGTGAGTGAACCGACAGAAGAATCGGTTGCAAGCGATAGTTGACCGCCATGAGCCAGTGATGAGGTAAGGTTGTGTGTTCCATTGGCCCATGCGTTGGGAAGGCCAGCTCCGAAATAGGTTCCATTCTCCTCAATGGTTTCCCAAACGGGGTCGATGGAGAGGAAACCGGAGGTAATGCTGTGATTGGCTGGGACTTGAATCGATGAAATGTTGGCATCGACCGTCGTTTCGTTCGTACCGGGTTGGAATGTAACTGGACCATAGGTTACGGTTCGTGATTGGACATAGGTTGAAGGCCCAACGAGGACAAGCAACAGCACAAGGAAGACCGCAGAAACGTGCTTCTTGGGTTGTTTCACCTATCTCACCTCGCTCCGCGAGGTGAGCCATTTGGTTTGAAGCCTCGTCTTTGTTGATTAAGTCTGGACAAGAGAGTTCAAAGACCCAAACACCGAGGCTATGATGATGTCGAGCGACAACCTCCTCACGCCTGAACAGGCCCGTGAGATTCAGGAGCAGTTGTTCGCTACTTATCGGCAACAAACCAGCCGTCACGTACCCGTTCATCTTCCACGCAAAGACTTCTGGGAGATGGTCAAGCGGTTGTTGACCACGCTTGATTTACAGATTCATGATATGATCCGCAAACATGGTGCCGATCTACGCGTCCAGAACGAGCAAAAGCGACAAGCCAACGTACGTCATATCGCTTCTGAGTTAGCACGACGTCGAATGGTTGCCATGATGACACACGTTTCATCACAATCGCTTCGAATGGCAACCAACGTTAGCGATGTGGCAACGCCGTTACCACCCATCGATTGGCAAAAAGCAGATGCTGCTGAACGCGCTCTTTACAATGCAATTGAAAAAGAAATGGACAAATTCAAGATGACCATTGGATGGAGAGAAATGCAGGATGGACTGCGTGGAGAAATGGAATTCATCGAACCAACGCACAAGCCTGGTACGATGCAATTGGATGATTTTACCGAAGAGGCATTGACCGATCGTGCTCCACCGGCATTGGTGTTTGAGGATGAAACGCCTGAGCCAATGGATACCTTCGATGTCGATGAGGAGGATCGAATTGCAGCTCTAGAGTGGGATGCGTACGAAGCTGCTCAAGACCCTTCAGAACATGAGACCGAGGAGCCACCTATGCCACTACCCGATGCACCAGCTCCCTCAAAGGAAGGTCGTCACAGTGCTGCAATGGAGTTGGCTCCTTCTGCCACGCCCACCATTACCGATGATTGGATGAGTGACGATGAACCTGCGTCAGAAGAAGAATCGAAAATTCGCATTCGAATCGTTCAATCGTTTGACGATCCTATTGCAACAGCGGACGGTTCGGAACTGGTTCTCCACATTGGAGACGTTCACAACTTGGACGAAACTATGGCACAATGGCTCATTGAATCGGGCGTAGCTGAAGCTGCACCGTTGTAGGTCCGAGCATCGTTGATGCTCATTTCATTCGATTGTTCGAACGCTTCAGTTGACTGTGCGCATTGAAAGTTCAATGGTAACAGAGTCTGGAATGTCGATCTTTGCGACCAGGCGGAGAGCACTCTCGTCCTTACCGGAGTTGATGTGCATTTCCAACAAACGCTTGTGAACACGAAGTTCCCAGTGATCGTAGGTTTCGCTTCCTTCACCATCAGGTGCACGTCGGACAGGAACGACCAGACGTCGTGTTGGTAGAGGAATTGGCCCTCGTAGCTTGGTATCGCTTTGGTCACAGATGGTTCGGATATGGCCTGCTACTCGATCAATGTCTGAGTGGTTGTTTCCAGTCAACTTGATGACGGTAACGGCTGCCATAGTCTACTCCTCCACTTCCAAATCAATGAGTGTGATTCACTCACTTTTTCTCGATCTTGAGACAAACACCAGCTGCGACGGTCTTACCCATGTCACGGATAGCGAATCGGGACAACTCAGGGAAGGTGTCCATTTGCTCAATTGACATTGGCTTGGTCGGTTGGAAACGAATCAAACATGCATCGCCGTTCTTGAGGAACGATGGGTTTGCTTCCTTACCAGCCTTGTTGGTCTTCTCAAGAAGTTCTTGGAAGCGAACAGCGACCTGAGCGGTGTGTGCGTGGAATACAGGAGTGTATCCTACGGAGACAGCCTTTGGAATGTCCATAAGTTGGATTTGACCGACGAAGGTCTCATCGTGACGAACGAAGGTTGGCTCGTTGTCAGAGTATCCAGCGACGTCACCACGGCGGATGTCAACAGCTGCGAGACCACGAACGTTGAAACCAACGTTGTCGCCTGGCTCAGCCTTGTCGACCATTGTGTGGTGCATCTCGATGGATTTGACCTCAGCGGACTTCTGGGACGGGTTGAAGACAACGGTCTTACCTGTGTTCAGAGTTCCAGTTTCGATCTTACCGACTGGGACTGTTCCGATACCAGAAATCTTGTAGACGTCTTGGATAGGAAGTCGAAGTGGCTTGTCGATTGGCTTGTTTGGCATTGCTGCAGCGTCAATCGCCTCAAAGAGGGTCGGTCCGTTGTACCATGGGCACTTGTCGGACTTGTTGAAGACGTTGTCACCGTTAAGGGACGAAGCAGGAATCATTGGGATGTTGTCGATTTGAGAACCAAATCCAGCCATCTTGAGAAGTGCTGTGACTTCTGCAACAGCTGCCTTGTACTTGTCCTCGGACCAGTCGACACCAGAGATGTCCATCTTGTTAACGTGGACAATCAATTCCTTGACACCAAGAACCTTAGCGAGGAAAGCGTGTTCCTTGGTTTGTGCGTTGACACCGTCGTTTGCAGCACAGAGGAGAACCGCTGTATCAGCTTGCGAAGCACCAGTGATCATGTTCTTGACGAAATCTCGGTGACCTGGAGCGTCGATAACGGTCCAGTAGTACTTAGGGGTAAAGAACTCCTTGTGAGCGACGTCGATGGTGATACCACGTTCTCGCTCTTCCTTTAGACCGTCCATGACATACGCAAGACCGAATCCGGCCTTACCTGCCTCAGCGGCGAGTTTTTCGTTCTTCTCGATAACGTGCTCTTCGATGTGACCTGAGTCGAGGAGGAGACGACCGACAGTGGTCGACTTTCCGTGGTCGACGTGCCCTACGAAGACGATGTTACGGTGTGGCTTGCTCTTATCTTCCCATTGTGATGGCATACTAAATTACTCCTTAGCATCCCTGCGACAAACAACCCCTATTTGAAAGAAGCGGTAATATTTGGCTGCTTAATTGTTGCGAACAGTGCTTGAGTGTCGCGGTTTTACTTGTAAATTAAAAGCAACATGTAACGGTCGACTTGTTGTGTATAGGTCTGATTGTTTGACACCATCATCGTCCAATCACCGTCGCCATACGTCGAATCTGCTTCTGAATCGGTAAAGATGTAAGAGGACAGTGTTTGTTCGATGCAATGCTTCTCAGAATCGCAGTTTGAATCACGAGAATCGTACTGCGCATCGTCACTTGGTTCTGTAGATGTTGCCTCATCACCTTCCTCGTTGAATGATACGAGATCGATTTTCCCGACACAACTCGCGCCGGGTAGGCAAGGCTCGTCTTTTGCAGGATACATCAACTTTCCAACAACCTTTCGAACGGTGTTTCCGGCATCGTTATCGTAGTGAACTTTGAAATCAAAATCCAACTGGTTTGGATCCGATGAAGTCTTTCGACCGATTTCGAAATCCAACCACGAAGCTCCGTAGGATACATGGACCTTGATGTCTTCCGAATCGGTCAATCCTTTCCCGTTGGTAATGGTCA
>Ga0255759_10000841_pt1 | contig 27763 bp, 30 predicted proteins | sample 101ome_20_FD_179959 | JGI IMG/M metagenome (GOLD analysis project Ga0255759, IMG submission 179959) | Coastal salt marsh microbial communities from the Groves Creek Marsh, Skidaway Island, Georgia - 101404AT metaG (version 2) | ecosystem: Environmental > Aquatic > Marine > Intertidal zone >...
AAAACAAAAAAAGGAAGGTATTATAATGGGATATCCCCTAACACAAGGAATAAGCATCGCTAGAGAGGTCACACACCCACAACCTCTGGCACCCGCAAAGCGCTTGGGTAAACAGCCCTGGGATAAACCAAGCCCCTTGAATAGTATGGTTGTTAAGAATCCGCTTCTTGAATGGGTGACACAACAAACCCCAAGAAACCCGATCCGACGATTAAAAGACATTGAGCTTGTAAAGCTTAATTTTGTTGGTGGTGGAGATAGTGTAAAAAAATCTTTTGTTCAATTATTAGAAAATTATGCCCAAAGTAATAATATTACATACAATAAAACCAACAATGATGATCAAACAATTCAATCCATTCTGATGGGTATCCCAGAAGGTGCACCATTACCCGATTGGCTAACTGCATGTACTGCAAAAAGCCCTGGCGAATCAAAATTAAAAGGATTGCTAGCATCAAAATCACATAGCTTACTCGAAATGTCTGGAAAATCACAAGCCGAGTTTGAAGAATATTTAAAAAGAGAAACTGGTCTTGAACTAGAAGAAATACAGGAATTAATGCTATCAGAAAGATTTCTTGTTCCCACGTATGTTGCGCACACAGGATCTAGTATAAGATATGATACAACATATGCTCCAGAAGTTGGCTATACACATGCATTGATACGATTAATAGATTTGACAGATAGTCAACCCCTGGCAATGAAAAGCTCAAGTATCGAAAATCTTTTTAAATCACTGTGTCCAAATCATACGCCAAAAATAAAGACACTATTAGACATGTATAAGAAGGAAGATGGAAACAACTACTTTGCAATACATAGCTATCGCAACGGAATCACTCGTAGCGGCGGCCGTCTGTTTCGTTATACACATGATGATGCGAAGACATGGGCAATAAAAACCAACAGTAACTACATGCTCGACTTTATGATTCAATCTGGTTACCCCTTAACAAAAAACGATTTTGATGTTGTTTTATCCGCTCCAACCGCGAACCGCTACGCATGGAAGAAGCTTAAAGAGGAATTTAATATATCCGATACCGATGCATTAGAAATAATTAAAAAACACCTCTCATCACAGAGCAATCAGCCCTCTATTCAGCCTCAATCATTATCCGCTATTGAGTTATACATAGACGAAACTATCAATGTTGCAGAAGCAAACAAACTAATTACTCGGGCAGAAAGAGAAGCAATCAAAAAACAAGTGGATGAAAACAGTGATCGCATTCATTTACTGATATTTAGCAGTATTGCAGTCGGTTCTATTACCGCTGGTTTTGCCGCTATTATATATTCTTTAAAACAAATGAAAAAAACGCAAAATGCCCATGGCAACGATATTGCCAAACTTAATGAACTTAGGGAAAGACTTATACAAGCGGAATACACTGATCTAGAGCTACAACCCACAAATTTCGGAAGAACACTCTAATTCAGACTTACATCAACTCCTTAATCATCATCACAGCCGCTAGACTTGCAGTAAACATGGCAAATGCCCGTTGCCGGTTAACCCGCAGTTTGGCCGGAAGATACAGCGTTGAAACCCCCATCCCAGTAACCGTACAGGCAATAAAATAGCCCAGCATAGGCATCTCGAGCACAATGCCTGATTGCCAATCCCCCATAAACCCAATTAACGATTTTAACGCAACAATAAATAACGATGATCCCACCGCCATCGCCATAGGGATTCGCATTAGCAACACCAAAGCGGGGACAATCAAAAACCCGCCCCCAGCACCCAACAAACCCGTAATAAACCCAACCCCCACCCCTTCCACAAGAATCAGCGCCACAGGATGCGAGACACTCGCAGATGAATACTCAGACTCTGTTCGATACATCATCACAGCCGAGACAAGCATCAGGACAGAAAAAATGACCATAATGCCCGTATCCCGATGAACCCCCCACACATAATCTGGTATCTTGGGCACAAGATACGCCCGAGTCGCATAGGTGGTTATAATGGAGGGAATCGCAAATAGCGTCGCGGATCGGATCGCCACCTGCCGATACTGAATAACCGCACCAATCAGCGCCGTGATACCCACAATCAACAACGAATACCCCGTTGCCACAATCGGTGCCACCCCCAAGCCATAGACCAATAAAGGAACCGTCAAAATAGACCCCCCACTCCCCATGGCCCCCAGCGTTATCCCCATTAAAAACGCACCCAAGTAGCCAATTAGTGCCACCCAATCGCTCCGCTATTGGGTCTCTTTCATCTGTTTCCACACCGTCAATGCACGCCCCCCAGATTTGCAAAACCCCACAATAGGGGTTGGCAATTCCGCATAATGCTTGGCAAAGTCTGCGACTGTGGCATCTGGAATAGCCGCCATCGAAGCAACGGGCAATTGAATAAACGTTAAGCCTTTTTGCGTGGCATACGCCGCCAAGTCCGCAGCCACGGGCTGATCCGGGCTTTCATGATCCGGACGAAAGCATACGATAGACCGAAACCCACGGGCACTGGCATCGTCAATCACGGCCGGGGTCAATTGACCCGTTACAAAATACTTAGAGGTAACTTTGCGAAACACCCCTTGGTCTCGGTTGAGTTGATTAATCGGCACTTTGATAAACTGGATACCGCCCGGCGATGGATCCCCAAAACTCCCCAATCGAGCGTTGGTTTGAATGGCCGGAATAATAAGCTTGGGAACCGCTTTTCCATAATCCCGAGTCTCTCGAAACTCAACAAATTCCGCCTCGGATACCCCTGCATGAATCATGCGATTGTTTTTTTTCTGCTCTCCAACAGTAGTCTGATACATTGGATCCACCCCCGCTTCTGGATAATCGTGACACAGATAAATTCGAGTCGCATCCGGAAAGGCATACAACCGCTGGATAGACGCATACAACTGGGCCGCACTTCCACCCGGGAAATCACACCGAGCCGTCCCAGCGTACGGCGCAAAAATAGTATCCCCCACAAACAGATTCGTGTCATTAACCACATACGTCAAACACGCTGGGGTATGTCCCGGCGTATGCAACACCCGAACACCCACCGTCCCAATCGTAAAGGTGTCGCCATCTGCAAATAAACCGTCAAACTGCTCCCCAGTTAAGGGGGTATCGGACTGGTTTTCAAAAATACCGACCCAAAACTTGAGCACATCCACAATATGCGCCCCGATCCCCGTTTTACCCCCAATTTTTCCTTTTAAATAATACGCCGCACTGACATGGTCCGCATGAATATGGGTTTCAATAATCCAGTCATTCACCAGGTTGTGGGTCTGAATATAGTCGATAATTTGATCCGCCGAATGGGTACGCGCAGTACCACTGTATGGATCGTAATCCATGACACTATCAATCACCGCACAATGCTGAGTAGCCATATCCACAACCACATAACTAAACGTCGACGTCGCAGTATCAAAAAATGGTACGACTTGCATGCCCGTATCCGGAGTCATCGGGCCCGATTCCACGGCAGTTTAGCCAACACTTTCGCCATCCCGCACCAGCCAGACAATCCCGCTATCAACAACCCCGTCCCCATCCCCACCGACATCGCTATCCAATACGGATGATGAACCTGCGCCAGTACCCATCCCGATACCACCCCAGTGCCCACCACCATCTGAACTTGCTGCATAATGGTAAACCGGATCACCCGACGGGTATGCACCGCCCCCCCTTGGGCTTGCCAAGCTCGAATCCCACCGGATAACACATACACCGATTTGGTTGACGCTTGAATCGCCTGCGCAGCCTGAGCCGCTCGCATACCCGATAAACAATAGACAACCACTCTCGACGCATCCAGCGCATCCACACCCTGCGGATCAATCGTACTCAGGGGCATATGAATCGCCCCGGGGATGGCCGATGCCAAAAACTCACCCGATTCACGCACGTCAATAATGGCCACATCGGAATTGTCCAATAAGGGCTTGCAGTCATCAGTCGTTATCAATTGCATGCTTTCATATTATGTTTGGATTAATACTAAAGTGTATTATATAATGAAAACTGAAAATTATAAACTATGGAGTATAGTCAATGACACAACCATCAAAAAAACCAACTCAATTCTGTCGGCCCTCCCGTGAGGAAGCCGAGCAAGCGGTTGAAACATTAATTCGATATGCCGGTGACGACCCCACCCGTGAGGGCCTCCTAGAAACCCCCCAACGCGTTGTGAACGCCTACGCTGAATTTTTCTCCGGCTACACCAAAGATGCCGAGTCTGTTCTCAGAAAAACATTCGAAGAAGTAGAAAATTACGACGAAATGGTGATTGTTAAAAATATTGACCTGGAGTCGCATTGTGAGCATCACATGGTGCCAATTATTGGGCAAGCCCACGTGGCCTATATTCCCAACAATCGTGTAGTTGGAATTAGCAAATTGGCTCGTGTGGTGGACATTTACGCCAAACGCTTGCAAACCCAAGAAACCATGACGGCTTTAATTGCCAATACCATTCAGTCTGTCTTGGAGCCCAAGGGGGTTGCTGTTGTCATCGATGCGGGGCATCAATGCATGTCCACACGCGGGGTTCAGAAACGCAACAGCTCAACGGTAACCAGTCGCATGCTGGGGCTATTTCGGTCCGATTCACGCACGCGTGCTGAGTTCATGCAACTGATTAAGTGATCCTTGCCAACCCTAGCCGCACCGTTAATTTTAGGCTCTGAATCCCCATCTCGAGCGGCTGTTTTAGCCCAAACGGGGTTTTTGTTTACGCAAGTGGCGGCACATGTGGATGAGTCGGACCTGAAACAACGCATGGCGGGGCACCCCCCTGAGGCTGTGGCCCTGGCCCTGGCGAATGCCAAAGGAGCGGTGGTCTCTGCGCACTATCCCGACGCCATTGTGATTGCCGCAGATCAACTCTGTGTGGTGGATGATCAATGGTTATCCAAACCCATGACCGCAGACGGCGCTGCGCAACACCTGACTCGATTGGCCAATCGATCCCACCACATGATTAATGGTATGGTTTTGTATCGACAGGGGACGCCCTTGTGGGAAAGCACACAGACCTGCACCCTGCATATGCGGGCCTTAACCGACGCTGAAATCCGCCGCTATGTTCAAGACGATGAACCCTATTTTAGCTGCGGCGGTTATAAGTTTGAATCCTTGGGGGTCCATTTGTTTTCTACAGTCGATGGAACCAGCGACGCCATTCAAGGCCTACCCCTATTGCCACTCCTAGACGCCATGCGAACGCATCAGTTGTATCATGTTTAAGATACCAGCTTCTCGCACACTCCTTTACCGAACGACAGCAACCACCGCTAAAATGCATGGAACCTGTCCCGCTTCAATCAAGAGTCTTAAAGCCATCAAAACTGCACAAGACCGACTTAAAAAAACCCAAGAAAATGAAGACAAAAATGTTTTCATGCGAACCATGGCTTATGAATTTTGTAAACACACCAACAATCGTGAGACTCAAAGTAAAATTGAAGCCATCGCCAAGGAACACCCCGATTTTTGGATTCCGTACCAGTCATTCGAAAACTACATCCTTACTGTGTTTCTGTTAGAAAGTAATACTCAATAACCCCACGGGTATCATACCCGAATTAACCCATGAATGAAACCCAAAACCTAACAGAATTGCTGGGAATATAGTGAAGGATAAAGCAGCAGTAGTAACAGTAAACCCTGAGTTTATGTAATGAAGCTTTTTAGGAATTAAAACGATATTATTTTATAAAATTGGTTTTTTTGCTATTAAACTATTGACATTTTTGTTAATAGTTGTTAAAATAAATATCGTATTTACATTTATTATTTAAAAATATAGAGGGGCGAAGTTATGATATCACCTGTAGGGCCAAGTAGTGGAATAAAAAATATTAAGATTAAAGAGATGTTTCCTGGGCATACCAAAGCGGGGATGGAAGCGGTGACGCAGAATTTTAATTTGAAGTATGCGAGTTTGAAATTGAGGGCTGATCGTGAGGTGGGGATGGCAGCGGTGAAGAATAATGGGTATGCGTTGGAGTATGCGAGTTTGGAATTGAGGGCTGATCGTGAGGTGGTGATGGAAGCGGTGAAGCAGGATGGGGGTGCATTGCTGTTTGCAAGTGAGAAATTACAAGCAGATGAAGATGTTGTGATGGAAGCTGTAATTAATGATGGGAATGCGTTGGTGAAAGCGAGTAGGAACTTGCGAGCGAATCGACAAATAATCTTAGCAGCTATTACTCAAAACCCAGACGCTATTATGTATGCAGAGTATCATGATTATATAACAGATGAACACTTCAACATACTCAACTCATTTTTTTACATCACAGATGTTAATGAAACACAAAAGCGGCTTGATATTTTTGAATATCACTATAAGCAACACCCAGAAACCAGAGTGCCAATCTACAATGAAAACAAGATACATAAATCAGAAGATGGGATTCAAAACATTAAAGCCGTTGTAAAAGAACTAATACAACGATCAGAGAAAGACGATATAACTAATACAACATTTAGAATTATTGTTGATGTTAAGAAACCGGATAGTGCAGATGCACTATTGTTAGACAAATTGAAACCCGGTTTATTTCCCGTGTTGTCATTATAAAGATTACAGCTTTACTGGCGAGGGTTAATTGGATTATCGAGCTGAATAACCCCACGGGTATCATACCCATTGCGGTTTAGCACGGCCATTGCATCTTGCATGCGATCCTCAGACACGGTGGGTGTCCGCGAGAGCACCCACGCATACTTTTGCTTGGCATCCCCCACTACCGCCACCGTATAATCCGCATCTATCGCCAACACCCAATACGCACCCCATATGGGGCGAATCCCCAAAATACGAAAAAAACTAACTTCTAATTTTCCCGGTTGATTGGGATCCGGTTGCCGGGCAATACCCCGAGCCACTTTGCGCTTGCCGTTCGCCATCTCGCACTGATTTTCCACCGATAACCGCCCCGAATCCAAACGCTCATACCGTGCCATCGCCGCCTGAACACAGGCCTTTTGAAACCGATTGGGCATCCGTGCCACTTCATACCACGTGCCCTGATATCGGTTTAAATCTAGATCTGAAACCGCACTGGCAGCAGCCACAACACACCCACTAACGGCCAATAGAATAGCCACAAATAATCGGATCATGACTCGTATCATACCCGAATTAACCCATGAATGAAACCCAAAACCTGATACACTAATAACCATGCGAAATGTATACTGCGACTACCTACCCCCCGACGCCTTTCAACGCATTGCACCCACACCGGTAAAAAACCCCGAGGTTGTGCTGTTTAACTCCGACTTAGCCCAGCAACTGGGGCTTGGTCACTGGGAACAGCGGCCCGATATACTCAGTGGCAATACGGTCCCCGAGGGGGCCACCCCCATTGCTTTGGGCTATGCCGGGCATCAATTTGGGCATTGGGTCCCCCAATTGGGCGATGGCCGCGCGGTTCTATTGGGGCAAGTCCAGCACCCCGATGGGCATTGGCTGGACATTCAACTCAAGGGCGCTGGGCAAACCCAGTATTCTCGCCAAGGGGACGGCCGTTGCCCCTTGGGTGCAGCATTGCGCGAATACATCATCAGCGAAGCGATGCATGCCCGAACAATTCCAACCACCCGAACCTTGGCCGTAATCCGAACGGGGGAGCCCGTGTACCGAGACACCAAACAGCCCGGGGGCATTGTGGTCCGAGTGGCCCGTAGCCACATTCGTGTGGGATCGTTTGAGTATTGGGCGGCCCATTGGCCGGCGGCGTTTGACGGGATTGTCCATGGCGCAATCCACCACCTAGCCCCAGACTGTGCCGAATCGGACACCCCTATTGTCGATTTTTTTAGCCGTGTGTGTACCCAACAAGGGGCCTTAATTGCCCAATGGATGGCCGCCGGCTTCGTCCACGGCGTCATGAATACGGACAACATGAGCCTATCCGGCGAAACAATTGACTTTGGCCCTTGTGCCTTTATTGATACGGACTACCCCGGACCCGTGTTTAGCAGCATTGATCGGTATGGTCGCTATGCGTATGACCAACAATACCGGATTGGGGAGTGGAACTTGACCCAATTGGGGCATACCTTATCCGCGGCGATCCCAACACACACCCAAACGGCCTGGCTGCAAACGGGCTTAGCCCAATATCAAAGTGAATACAGCCGCATGACACACCAATTGGCGGATCAACCCCCGGCCGAACACCCCCGAAACCATTGGGTTGAAGCCGCAATTAATCAAGCGGTTCAACACGATAATTGGGCGTTTTTGCACGCCCTAAACGCCCAATTAAGCACCCCGCACACCCCAATCCCCACGTTTGTTCAACACGCCCAGTCTATGGCCCCAATTGATGGGTACTTTACTGTGTGTGGGACATAACCCGGTTATCGTGACACATACCGATTGATGGATTGGCTGTTCTCAACCTGTTCCAACATAAACGCCAAGACCTGTTGATATACCCCATCGCCGGTAGAATCGTCTTCAATACCCGCATCGATATTGGGATTGTCATTGATCTCAATCACATAAACATCCCTATCTACAGCTTTTAAATCAACCCCATACAACCCGTTGCCAATTGCATGCGAGGCTTGGACCGCCGTTCGAATGATGTGTTTGGGCACCGCATCCACCGGCACCGTTTCATGATTGCCCGACACATCATCCCCCTGCCAATTGTAAATTTGCCAATGGCCCGCTGCCATGTAATATTTGCAGGCAAATATGGGTTGATTGTTAATAATGCCAATGCGCCAATCGTAGGGCGTGGGCAAAAACTCTTGCGCAATAACCAAATCACTGTGTTTAAACAAAGACTGAAGAATGGAGTCACACTCATCGCGCGTGTGCACCAAAAACACCCCCTTTGAAAACGACGATTCTGGCAACTTTAGAACCATCGGAGTCGTGGTCCATTGAACACCCGATTGCCTATAATCTGATTTGGATAAAATCCAGGTTTTGGGCAATCGAAGTCCCAATTTGGTTAAACGCTCATGCAAATAAACCTTGTTGGAGCACAATAAAATCGACCACGGATCATCCACCACCACCAATCCCTCCGTATACGCTTGGCGCGACATGGCATACGTATGGTGATCCAAGGCGGTGGTTTCCCGAATAAACAACGCATCAAACTCACAGAGCCGACGCCGATCCCGCTTGGTGATAAACTCCACATAAAACCCCATCCGCTCCCCCACCGTCTTAAACTGATTCAGAGCCGCTTGGCACGATGGCGGCGTTTCATCATCGGGGTTGATTAAAATAGCCAGATCGTATTTGTACTTTTTGAGCTGTACGCGCTGATAATTTCTTCTGTTGACATACGTCTTCAGCCCCGCAGCAAAAACATCGGGCCATGCGCGCATGGCATGCTGGACCGAAAGACACTTGAGTTTTTTTAACGTCCACTCCCCATCGTACACCAATTCAATCGACATCAAGGGCCACTCAAATAAGGCAAACAAATGACGGGCCAACTTTGCAAACCGCTTGTCGGTCGCCAATCCAAATAAAATCGTTATCCCACACGGCTCCGGATCCGCATGCCCCACACAGGTATCCAGCAACGCATGAATTTCAAATAATAATGCAGCTTGAACATTCCGATTGGCATAGTCTTTAATGGTCACGGCCGATGGCATCACCCGATGGCCCCGAGCCGATGCCAACAGCGAAACATAATACCCCATCGAATGCGTCTTGTACGTAGCGCTTAAATTAATGACATGATAGACATTGGAATTAATAAACTGGGGGTTTAAGAAGTAATCATTGGTTGAATACACTGCAATGGGCGATACCGCCGTCAACGCTTTTTGACACGTATCCGTAATAATAACCATCCGATCCTGATACTGAAACTGCCCATGAACCCACACCATGCGCACCGCCGGCAACTCCGGGCCATAGTAATGGGGCACCGTTTTTAAAACCGAAAACCCAAACGACGCATACCAGCGGATTAACCGCTCGTTTGCCGCATCGGCTTCAAGAATTACCCGGGGATAATGATTCGCTTTAGCATACGCCAATGTATCCTGAAGCAACGCCCGACCCACCCCCAGCGTTTGATGGGGCGGCAGTACGGCAACCGAATAAATTCGAATCGTGTTTTTATACACAATTTGCACCAGGGCCCCCATACAGGTATCCGACCCGGGTTGATACGCAATGCGAACCCGTTGCTTTAAACTCAGCACACTGTGCTTTAAACTAGCCTTGGAACTTCTGAAGGTGGGCGCAAATGCCTGATGTTCCAAGTGATATAAAAATTCAAGGTCGGCACTGTGGCCGTCTCGAATATCTAGGGCTGTTTGGGTTGGCATTCATTCACCGATTGATCCATGTTGTATTTTTTTCTAGACGATTCTTCACCGGCATCTACGCATCCACATCGAGACCCAGGTATTGACAGTCATCGTTAGTATAGCCCATCGCTAGAATCATTGACTAGCGTTCAGTTTAATTCGATTTTTTAAAGTCACAATCAGGGTCCAAACGACCCACTGAATCGGTAGGCATCACCCCCATGCAATGGTATGATAAATACCATGAGTCCAGCCAGCCAATCCCCTAGTTCACCAATCAGTCCCCAGTGTATTGAGTCGTTAATTTACGTGGTCCGAGATCAGAAAATCATGCTGGATCGCGATCTGGCTAACTTGTACGGCGTCACCAACAAACGACTGAGTGAACAAGTGCGTCGCAATCGGACTAAATTCCCCCATGACTTTATGTTTGAGCTCACCGCCAGCGACATTGAAGCCGTGCAGGCGCAACATGCGGCCGCAAATATATCCACAAAATCTCGGCATGCCCCGCGTGCCTTTACCGAACATGGCGTATTGATGATTGCGAATGTGCTGAACAGCGAACGAGCCAATCAAATGAGCATCCAAATTGTACGCGCCTTTACCCACTTGCGAAAATTAATCTCAAACCACACCGAAATCATGCTAAAACTGCATACAATCGAAACCCAATTGCTGGAAAATGACCAATTCAAGACCAGCGTATACCATGACATCAAACACCTCTACGACGCCGTGTGGCATTTGTTTGAACGCGATACGCAATCCCAACAAAAAGAATTTGGCTTTCGAGCTAGCTAGTCGACATCTGGCTATTTATATGCCAAAATAAAATTTTTAAACTGCAGTGAGACGCTAGTACCAAAAGCCAAAGCACCAACACTATGATGGGAGAAAATAATGACAAATAAACTACATGGAACACCACCAGTTTCGCCAAGAACACGTATTGTATCGAGAATAAATACACTGTCTACCGACGGAATGTCACAACAAAGTAACGATACAATCCATACAACTGTCGTCGACTATATCATGCCTGATTACACTGCATACCGTGACGAATGCCCTGATGCAGCCCAAGTCAATGCCTACATCAATGAGGCCCTAATTCATTGGATTTTAGACAATAGTCATAAATTTGGCAAAAGAACAGTATCAGCTGACAAAATAGTGAGTCTTTTGAATAGTCAATACAACACTGCCAAAGAATCGAAAAACATGTATGAACAAAGCAAACAAAAGACAAAAGCTTCACAACAAGAAACAAGTAGTTCGTCAACTCATAGCAACTATAAGCAAGCTATACGTGTAGTATCAGACTTATACACAAGCATTGAGGATCAATTTGAACAGCAGTTTTATGATTGCATAGATGAAGACTCTTCTGATTACCCAAATGAAGTGTTTCATGATTGCCAAGATCCCTTGACTGAGATCGGAACACACCTTGAAACAATGAGTAAAAAACAGGTATCCACGATATCCACAGTATCGCTGAACCATTTTATTGATGAACTGGTTGATTATATCTGCAATCAAGATTCTCATGTAAACCCTGATAAATTACGCGCTAAACTCCATTACTTTTATGAAATTTTTGGCTATGCCAACTATCCACATGGACTACATCAAGAAATTATTGATAAAATTATGCTTACTAAACAACCTCACAAACAACCTCACAATCCCCACCAATTGTCCGAAAAAGTGCATGACCTGCTGCCAGACCTGCCAGGCAAACCTGAAAAAAATGAATTAGACGTTTTGTTTAAATCAAAAAAAGTACGTACACAATTGGAAAATTTGCAACGCCATGTCATCGCTACTGATATTAAACTTGACGATAACGGTATTTTTGAATTACCTGAAGATTGGATTAATTGTATCGATACCATCAAAGAACTCGTTTCTCAAATGCCTTTAGACATAATAAAACAGTTATCCAGATTATCAGATGATCGTATTCGCGACATCGTTGACTTTAGCCTTGTAAAAGAGTCTGGCATAAGTCGTAATCAATTGAGTGTTGTACTCGCCATCTTTCACAATGTTTTTGGACATATAACCCCAGAATCAGAACAGTTCTCATTATACGAGGAAGAATTAATTCGAGCTATGGCGGAAATCCAACGCTTTCCTAAAAAAAATACAGCTACAATAAGGGAATTGGATGATGCTTCAGCGCAATTTTGCACGATTTTGGGCAATACAATAGAAAAACAAAGATTGATTACACTAGGCGAGCATACAAGACCCCTTCCGAACAATAATAACTTGGCAAAGTTTTTTGAGAATAAATACGGTAAGAATAAGACAAAAAAATAAACGCAAGCCCTAAAACTGCCCTCTTTACAATTTATCGTGAATCAGTCATAATTGAATCTGTGAAATCCTCATTCCGTGAAACACTGATTCGGTGGGTTCTTCGATGTATCTCAGCGTATCTGCTGTGGTTCGGTTTTCGTCTATACGGCAGTTTTATGTACACGGTAAGTGGCGGAGCAATTCACGATTCCGACATTATAAAGGCCGTCGGATTGGGGTTAATTTTCAGCACCCCCTTATTTGTGTCTACATTTCCAAGCCAGCGATTTTTTCACCAGTTCATGATTGGTTTAATCAGCATTATGACAATCTTTTATCTTGGCATGGTCATTACAAAGCCCGTGGTTCCCTATCTCATTGGCACATTGGGCTATAGTCTTGGGCTCTTGTATTTAGTAAAAATAAAATCAACCCATCAACCAACCCCATAAGCTATTCAACCGATTTTACCCGTGCTATACTTAATCCACGAAATTACATGAACCCAAATACTAAACACGTGATTGGCTGCGACGAATGGTTTTCATTGTCTGAACTCGGAATTCCGGCCATTAAAGCCCGCATTGATTCTGGGGCCAAAACATCCGCAATTCATGCGTATAACATTCAAACCTACCGCAAAGACAATGCTTTGTGGGTCAACTTTGAAGTCCATCCGTTGACGAATGATCGCCGGACAATTGTTCGATGCGATGCCGAAGTTGTGGACCGACGGGTTGTGAAAAGCTCCTCCGGGATCAGCGAAAAGCGGTATGTGATCAAAACCGTTGTGGCATTGGGCGATGCGCACTGGGATATTGAACTGACACTCACCAACCGCGATGCGATGGGATACCGCATGCTCTTGGGGCGTGAAGGAATGAAAGACCGATTTATCATTGACCCATCACAACCCTGCATCAATGGCGACATTGCACCAGAAACCATTCAAAACCTGTATGTTAAATCCAAAAAATCACCCCTCGGATTAAAAATCGGAGTTCTGGCCAGCAACCCCAATTTGTATTCGAACGAGCGCATTATGGCCGCTGGTGAGGAACGCGGGCATGACATGCAATTTCTCAATATCAAACAATGCTTTATGAAATTGGATGCCGAAAACCCAGAGGTCCACAACCGAGGGGGCAACTGCATTACTGGCTTGGATGCCGTTATTCCCCGAATACGCCCGAGCATTACCTTTTATGGGGCCGCATTAACCCGGCATTTTGAAAGCATGGGCGTATACACATTAAATTCATCCCAGGCCATTACACAATCCAGAGATAAGTTGTTTAGCTTGCAATTATTACTCAAAAATGGTCTTGAAATTCCAACCACCGGGTTTGCCCACTCCCCGATTGATACGGACAACCTCATTGACATGGTGGGCAGTGCCCCGTTAATCATCAAACTTCTGGAAGGCACTCAGGGCACCGGTGTGGTATTAGCGGAAACCAAAAAAGCAGCGGAAAGTGTCATCAACGCCTTCAAATCCCTCAAAGCCAACTTATTGGTTCAAGAGTTTATTAAAGAAGCAGAAAGCAAAGATATCCGATGCTTTGTTGTCAATGGCAAAGTGGTGGCCAGTATTATGCGAGAAGCCCAGCCCGGCGAATTCAGAGCCAATGTTCATAAAGGGGCCTCAACAAAGAGCATAAAAATCACCCCCGAAGAGCGCCGCATGGCCATTAAAACCACCAAAGTCCTCGGCTTGGATGTGGCCGGGGTGGACTTGATCCGATCCAACAAAGGCCCGTTACTGCTGGAAGTGAACTCTTCCCCAGGGTTGGAGGGTATTGAGGACGCAACGGGCAAAGATATCGCCCGAGATATTATTATTGCAATTGAAAAAAAACTGGGCTGGACCATTCCATCGGTTTAACGAGTGGCTCAATGTTTAGGGGGGTGCACAACGGGGCATTACCTGTGTATATGAAAAGCCAATTGAGTCGTATGTTTAAAGCTTCCCATGCACATTGTATTAATTGATACTGATACCGAAAGCACCCTAATTTTATCCAGCAGTCTAAAACGGCGTGGGTATCACGTTGACACATTCACAAGCTACATGGAACCCAGCCAACAATTATGTCACGATACAGCATACCTATTTTTAATTGATCCACAAACTTTAGAAAATACGGGGCACAATGACTTAGAAAAACTGGCTAAACAATTTGCTCAATCCCCCATTATTATTCTATCATCGGACGACTCCCTGGATGCACTTGAACTTGCCATTCACATAAATGTAGCACACTATATTGTAAAACCATTTGACCTCACCGACGTCCTGACCACCATACAAAAAACTATAGCAATCGCCGTAAACCAAAAACACAACCGATTATGAACCCCAACACACTAAAGCCCTCCGACATATCGCCACAAATTGTGCGGCTTTTGCCCGAAGAATTTATTCGAAAACATACCGTCTTACCCATAAAATTGGATAACGACCGTTTAGAAGTTGCCTGCTGTGAAAACAAAAACAATCTTTCCGTACTCAGTGAAATACACCTAATCACGGGGTTTGAAGTCAAACAATGCTTGTTCACCGAGTTCCATATTCAAGAATTAATCGATGCCTTGTTCAGCGTTGAAAAAAGCACCAAACAAATCTTAGCCGACATGCGCATCAAAGAAAAAAAGGAAACCCACGCGCTATCTCAATCTCAAGAAATCACAGAAACCCGGACTATTTCAACAGACCAACCCATTATTAAACTATTAAATAATATTATTGAAAGTGCCATTGTCAAAAACGCATCCGACATCCACATAGAACCCCAAGAGCCTGAAATGCGAATTCGATACCGTGTTGACGGTATCTTACAAACACTATTAACAATACCCAAACACGTTGAACCAACATTAATATCGCGAACAAAAATTATTGCCGATTTAGACATTACGGAAAAACGCCGCCCCCAAGATGGGCATTACGCCCATCCATTTAAAGGCGAACACTACGATATTCGCGTATCCTGTGTGCCCACGGTCAAAGGCGAAAAAATTGTGTTGCGAATTTTAGATAAATCTCGCATGAGTCTAGGCCTCACCGATTTAGGGTTTTCTACCACCCATGCCAATCGTTTAAATGAGCTGGTTCACATTCCCTACGGCATGTTGCTGGTTACCGGACCCACAGGTAGCGGAAAAACCACATCCCTGTACTCGCTGCTCAATTGTTTGGATCGAAACAATCACAATATCGTCACGGCCGAAGACCCTGTTGAATACCGATTATCTGGCATCAACCAAACACAAATTAACAGCAAAATTGGGCTAACATTTGCCCAAGCATTGCGGTCATTTTTACGACAAGATCCCAATGTCATTATGGTGGGTGAAATTCGTGATTACGAAACCGCTGAAATTGGCATTCAAGCCGCCTTAACTGGTCACATGGTCTTAAGCACCTTGCATACCAACGATGCCGCATCCGCAGTCACACGGCTCAACGATATGGGAGTCGAACCGTTTCTAATTGCCTCCACCGTGGTGGGGGTTATTGCCCAACGATTGGCTCGAAAAGTCTGTGTTGATTGCCAAGGCAACGGATGTGACAAATGCCAAAACAGCGGACAACGGGGCCGTACTGTTGTATACGAATTATTGGAAATCAACGAAAAAATTCGTCAATTAATTTTAAAAAATGCCAGCGCATCGGAAATAAAAGCCGTAATGATCGAAGACAACATGATGACGTTTGAAGACTGTGGCCATGAAAAAATAAGGAGTGGAGTATGCCATACTCAAGAAATAAAATCCGTAATTGGTCTGGATTATTAGACTCCAAAATCTCACCGGCAGATGTGGTTGGCATGACTCAGCAACTCGCATTTATGATTGAAGAAGGGCTGACGCTCACCAAGGCGTTGCATACGTTGCATGATCAAGAAACAAACGCCAAACTCAAACACTTGATTCAGGACATCATTACTCAGGTTGAATCGGGAGTTCCATTTTCTGAAGCCTGCAACACCCACGTGGACACACTCAATCAATTTTTTGTTAGCATGATGCACGCCGGAGAACAAGGCATGGGGCTTCCCACTGTACTGCGTCGCGTCGCAACACATCTGGAAAAAGAAAATGAACAACGAAAAAAATTAAAACAAGTATTCACCTACCCCATTGTTATTTGTAGTTTTTGCGGCATTATTATCAGTTGCTTAATTATTTTTATCATCCCAGTTTTTGCCAAAGTCTATACACAACTGGGCGCATCCCTCCCATTGCCCACACAACTGTTAATCGCAATCAGTCACTTTGTACGCACACAATGGTTACTCTTGTTGATGGGAATCAGCGCAATTACCTTGGGGCTGATGCATCCCAAAAGCCAAGTATTACGAAAAAACGTCCAGCATAAACTGATAATGGCTATTCCGTTATTGGGGGAGGTTAGCCGCAAGGCATCCATTTGCAAATTTATCCGTACCTTTTCATCATTACTGGTATGCCATGTCTTAATTTCAGACGCGCTGAGCATCACCGAACACATTGTGTCCGATTCAGAAATCTCAAAAAAAACCAACCAAATTAAAGAAAAAATAGAATCCGGAGAAAGCATCACACAAACCATGAAAGAAAGCCAACTATTTTCACCAATGATTATACAAATGATCAACGTGGGCGAAGAAGGGGGCAATGTTGGCGAACTGTTGGAAAAATGCGCAACAGCACTTGAGCACGACGTTGACGCTGTAGCCAAAAAGGCCCTTATCATTATTGAGCCAACCTTGACCCTAGGTGTTGCTGTTATTGTTGGATTTATTGCGTTGGCTATCTATTTGCCCATGTTTGACATGATGGGTCATGTGCAATAAACAGGGCGTTTAAACCACCGTGTTTAACAAAACTAAAAACCGGGAATAACAAGCTTAGTATTTAATTTAATGGTCATTTAGAAAAATAATCAAATTAAAAAAAAGGAGCGTATTATGAAACAAAACAAAGGATTTACATTAATCGAAATTATGATTGTTGTCGTGATTATTGGGATTTTAGCCGCCGTTGCTATCCCACGCTTTGTGCAAACATCAAAAGACGCAAAAATAAAAGCCTGCTCAGCAAACATTGCAAATATTAATGCCCAATGGGAAACGAAAGCCATACAAACTGGTGATCATGGCGCCCTAAGCGCCTTATTGGCAGACACCACGTACTTTCCAGATGGGGCCCCCGATTGCCCATTAGGAACCGGATACGCCGATAATGATGCCAACAATCGGGTCGATGCGCACACACATTAATCCATTTAACCGTGGCTTTAGCCTAATTGAACTGGGTATTGTTGCAGCCATCATCGCAATTATGGCTACCTTACTCTTTCCACGATTCAATTCGGATTTACTGGCCAACAAACGCGTGGAAACAGCAGTCCGTCAACTCAAAACGGACTTGCTGTTGACCCGTCAACTTGCAACCAATGCAAAAACAGTGCATCAACTCACCATTGACCGCGCCTCCAACACCTACACCATTCACAGTCCTAGCCTCAACCCAGACACCGCCATGAGTACCATACGAACCCTGAATAATGGCTTAACGATTAGCGGTGATTTAACCCATTCCTTTACCAGCAGTGGCGCATTAAGCAACGGAACCAGTACTTGGGTACAAGTAAGTCAAGCTGGACAGGCTTGGCGCATTGATATTAATGGACGAACTGGGCACTGCCTGATATCAAAACAATAATCATGAATAAAGGATTTAGTTTGATCGAACTTGTTGTGTCTATGGCCATTATGCTGCCAATGCTCATCTTAATACTTAATTTAGTCCCTAGCATGAATCGAGTCTATCATACCGCCCATGCGATTACGGTTAGCAGCCAATTGGGGGCTCAGGTCATGGACGCCATTGTTTGGCAAAGCCGAAAAACTGCGACGGACTTTAACCAAAATTTCACCCAATTGGCCATGCCGTTTGAAGCCCCATTTTCACAGTTCAAGCACACCATCGCCGATACCAATACCCCCGAAATCAAAACCATCGCTATTACGGTTTGGAAAGATTTAGACAACAACGGAAGTCTCGACAGCGATGAACCCAGTTTTACCCACAAGCGAAGCATCGTGTTTTACAAAGGGCTATAGCATGAACCGACCGCATGGATTTACGATTATTGAACTGATGCTCGCACTCGCCATCACCAGCATTATCACCGCCGCATCGGTGCCGTATTTTCATACGATGAACCAAAATTGGACGGCCACACAACAATCCGTTGATAGCACCCAGGAATCACGACTGGCCTTATCAATTATGGAAAAAGAATTAAAACAAGCGGATCGAATCAACAGTCTTTCAAGCACCGCACTATATTTTGTCAAAAGCAATGGGAATACCACCGGATTTCTAGTCTCTGACCAGGGCACTAACCGGGTGTTAAGTCAAGAATTAAACGGCGAAAACCAGCCCTTAACTGGGGCCATTGATAGCCTACTATTTGAAGGATTAGCCGCCGATGGAACCCCCACAATGATTCCATCAAAATTAAAAGCAATTCGCATCACCTTAAGCATTAACAACCAAACCATGCAAACGCAAGTAACCTTCCCGAAAGACTTTATTTCAACCCTATATTATGGCATTTCTTCCGGAAACAACCTTGACTTAGATGGGTCCGGCACCATACACGGAAATATCCATGCCAACAATACCATTCAAAAAGCCATCGGAAACAGCATTACCATTGTGGGAGACGAAACCGACAGCACCACCATCCTTCCCGTTCCCCTACCAACCGTGGACATTGACACTATATTGGCACTCTACACTGACTTATCTGCATACAAAGCCATGGCGGACACCGTTATCATCGGCGACCATACCTTTGCGCAAAATCAAACTTACAGTGGGTTTTATTATATTGAGAGCGGAACGGCCAATATTGAGAAAAATGTTGTCATTGAAGGCACAGTGGTAGCCGAAGGAAGTATAATTATTAACGGACACAATGTGATTGTTACGGCATCGGGATCCAACCCGGCATTGGTCGCCGGGAATGATTTGCTTCATACCAGTACGATCGGGGACGATTTTACCACAACTGGGGTTATCGTTGCGGGCCGCGATATTCTTATGACAACCAAAGACGTGATTGGCCAGGGCAATGACTTGTATCAGTTCACCTATGTTGCCGGTCGAATGATTGATATTGATTCGCGGTATTTATTGGCCAATGGGGGCATCGTTGCGGGCAATACCCTGGTCTTGAATCAAACCCAAGTCTTATCAATCAGCACATCGGCATTAACACCCATTTTAACCAGTGGTCATGATTTATCTTTAACGTCGGGTGGCACATCAACCTCACTGACTGGGCTAGTGTATTCTGGGAACAACTTTTTTAGCGAAAAGAGCACACTCCTCCTAAACGGCACCCTTATTGCTGAGCACGACATTCAACTAAACGGGGATGTTGCGATTACCAACAACCCCGATGATTTGAACCAGCCCCCCATTCATTTTATGGAGATTGAGTATGCGCAATGATCAAGGATCCGTTCTGGTTATGACCACATTTGCCATTGCACTATTCAGCATCTTATTAACCGGCATGATGGTGCTATTAAGCTCTGAAATTCAACTCGCATCTCAGGATGCGTGGGCCCGGCAGGCCGGATTTGTTGCTGAAACGGCCATCGCCGAATCCATGTATCAGCTAACCGTAAATGACACATGGGATACGGGATTTAACCATGAGCCCTTTGGCGACAACCAGTATTATTCCGCCTCCATCATCAACACGCCGCCACAGGTTACCATTCGAGCAATCGGCATCGCCAACGGCGTCTCTCGAGAGATCGAAGCCGTTATTGCCATTGTCAAAGAAACAAGCCCCAATCAATTTGCACTGCGTGTAGACAGCTGGGAGGAATTGGAATGACGTTTATGCATACTATACGGTTGTTTTTAAAAAATAACATCTACTTTGAAAAAAAGACAGTAGACCCAAAACTTTGCATCATGCTGAGCAACCAGACTCTATTCATGATTGAACTGCATAAAAAAAACTCAAACTATCTCATTCATACCGTTATTCAAGAGCCACTGCCAGAATCTTGGTTTGAAGACAATCAGCTTGTGAATGACACTGAATTTGGCAACAGACTCAAGAAAATTTACTCAGACCATCCGTTTAAAACAAAAAAAGTAGTCTTAATTAGTGACTCGCCGACGATTATCATGCGAATTATGACGGTTCCAAAAACCAATGCCCAAGGCATTAATGAATACATTCATAAACAGCTATCCAGCTATACGCTGTTTTCCGGACATGAATTATACAAAAACTGGAAAATACTGGATACTGTTGAGGTTCACCAAGAGCCCCACTACCGAGTCATTGTACTGGCGTGCAAACAGGATACGTTTACCCGTTGGGAAGCCATTATGAAACACGCGCAGTTGTCGTTATTTGGCATTAGCACCCACACCGCCGGGCTGGTTCACCAGTTGTCGCACTATGATGATGACGAAGACAAACTAATCATCTGCGCTGAACCCCAACAAACCAGTTACATTGTCTGGACAGATCGTTCTCTGAAAACCATTCATTATGACCCAACCCCTCTGAGTAACCACATGGATACAGACACGCCCACTGAACCGATTGATTCGGTCATTCAATTGCTTCATGCAGACACGAACGCCTGTCCGATTTATTTTTATGCCCCGCTGTTCGATGAACCACACCGAACGGCTATTGAACCCTTCATCCACCGAAGTGGTGGGGCTCTGTTAAACGAATCCTCATTGTTAGCCGATTGTGTCCTGAACAACAGCGATGAACAGCTCATCAAAAAAGTACTGCCGGCTATCGGTGTTGGAAAAATGACGGAAGCGGATTTGTTAATTGTTGACTCCGCCTACGGCACCCCGTATTACAAAGTGCTATTGCACTATCTTTTGATATCATTGAGCATTGCAACAATCATGATGCTCAGTATTTTTTTCATTTTTCACCACCAATCTAAGGGATTAACCGAAGAGATTCAACTGGTCAAACATGAACTGATTACAACCAACAAAGAATTTGAAGTTGTCCGAAACATAGATATCAGTATTAATCTAATGAAAAAACTTATACTCGCTAGACGAAAATTAATTGCCGATGGCCATCCCTTTAACGCCGAGCTTTTTTATGCCAATTTATCCACATTGATTCCCGACGACACCCGCATTCAATCCTTTCAAATGAATGAAAAAGGGGTCATCATCATCCAGGGTGAAGCGCTGCGATCCGATGCGGTATTTAAATTGCTACAAAATCTAAAAACCTCCCCGTTTTTGGATACGGCAAAATTAAACAAAGTTGAAAACAATGATACGCATGCTATTGTCGAATTTACGATTACAACCCAGCGACAGGAACCCCAATGATACACATTAAAGAACAATTGTTGCACCAGATTAATCAAATCCCAAAACGGTACAAATATCTCATTGGGATCACGATTGGTTTAGTGTCGACCTACATCATGTATTTATTGATATTGGCCCCCTATTTAAACAATTATATGGCAATAAAAAATGAATTAAATGCCCATCAGAATTTATTAACGAATAAAACACTGCGAACACAGGCTATTCGCAAACTTACGGATGCGCAACGCGAATATGAAACCTTGTTAAATAAAGCCAGCGAATCATTTTTTACAGAAAACGAGGCGGACCTGTTTATCAAAACACTGCCTCAGATTATCCGAGGGTTCAACAATCAAATTATTTCACTCAAACCCATTCGAATGGACCCAAACACTATCCGTCATCGGCTGTTATTAACGTGGATCCAGACACTGCCCAAGCATGAGCAAGCTTCGGCTATTGATTACATTAAAGCCAATCAAGAAGCAATTGATGCTGGGGATCAAAAAAATTATCATATTCAGGAAATCAGCAAGCGAATTCGAAGCAAAAGTTACGAATCCGTTCGCCGCGTGTGGATGCAAGGCACCGACAATGAATTTGCATTGCATCGCATGGAAAAAATCGAATTGCACGTGAAAATACGCGGGTCGTATCCCGGATTTTTATCAGCTCTGCAATGGCTCAATGAACAGGGAAAATTGCTGCACATTAACCGGATTCATAACCATGCAGACGCAACCAGTTCGGCCATTATTCATACCGATATTGAACTTAGTTTTTATGTAATCAAGGCGTTGACACTATGATACAGTGGTTCATCATTCTACTAATAACCATAGGCATCTGCTCATTCAACAGTCAGGCCAATACCAAATACACCACCATTCGCAACCCATTTGCCTATGGTCAATCCAAACCCGTGGTTGTCAAGAAAATCCACCCCCCCACTTCGCCCAAAATTCAAACCAAACAAACAGAAAAAAAACAGCTAAAACTCAGGGGCATTATCCAAACAAGCCAAGGCTACAGCGCATTAATCAACCAAACCAGCGTAACCACTGGTGACATTGTGGAGGGTTGGACGGTTGTCACCATCACGGCAACCAGCGTCCAACTCAAAAATGGTGATACTGAAAAAACACTGCATTTGTAAGCCATTTCGTTAAAATGTGTAAAGTTATAAAAAAATGGGTATTTCAACAAGGAAGGAACGCACGATGAATCACTCACTACGAATACTATTGCTCATTCTTGCACTAACAGCCAGTATTGGTTATGCCCGTGACTTAGTTCCCAGTGGCAATCAACTATCGTTAACGGTAAATGGAGCCACGTTGCCAGCGGTGTTGAATCTATTTGAACAAAGTACCGACTACACCGTTAGCCACCCTCGAGCGATACAAGACACCTCGATATCCGCGAAAATTATCAACCTTCCGCCTTTGGATGCTTTGGATCAACTGCTAAAGGACCAAGCGTATGATTACATCCAAAACGGAACGCATATTATGGTTTATCACAAATCCGATCAACAGGTCCGACCCTTTACGTTTAGCATTCAACACCTTCGGGTGAACGATGTCAGTCCATTAGTCAAAACACTATTGCGCGACTCGGAAACACTGGCTACCAGCGATGCCTTGAATGCCATTTCGGTCAACGCACGGCCCGAAACAATCCGCAACATTCAAAAATTGCTCAAGCAGGTTGATGCCCCGCCCAAACAAGTACTGGTTCGCGCTAAAATTATTGAAATTAAACAAGGCTTCGGCGACAAAGACAACAAAAACACCATTGGGGTGGATTGGCTAATCAAAAACAACGGAAACGCACAAGAAAGCATTCGTCTAAACAACGGCAATTTAAGTGCTGCAGCTGCACCAATTGGCATGTTTGCGCAAGTTATTGGGCAGGATATTGAAGCTTTTTTCACCGCCATTGAACAAACCACGGGTGTGGAACTGTTGGCCTCCCCTTGGGTCACAGCGCTCAACCACCACCCCTCTGAATTATTAATTGGAAACAAGTTTGGATACAAAACCAGCGTCACAACGCAGACGGGCACTCAAGAAAATATTCAATTTTTAGAAGTGGGCATAAAGCTAAAATTTGTTCCCCATGTCAGTGACGATGGATATATACGCATGAGCTTATCCCCATCCATTAGTGAAGGTCAAATTTTTAACAACTTACCGCAAGAAGACACCACAGAAACAAACAGTGAAGTCATTGTCAAAGATGGCCAGACCATTGTTATTGGCGGCCTGACCAAATCATCCGATACCAAAATTCAAAAAGGGGTTCCGATACTCTCCCGCATACCCCTGCTGGGGCTGTTATTTCGACGCACCGAAGTTGTTAGTGAAAAACGCGACATCATGATCGTCATCACCCCAACGGTAATCACCCCGGAGTTTCTGGAATCGATTCAAAACGACGCGGACACCTTAGAAAAACAACTGTCAATAAGTCCTAAGGCTACGGAAGCGTCCTGAATTTTCAAAACCGCCCCATACTAGTATACTACCGTGTATGGGCATCCCCATATCGCATATTATACTCACGGTTATTGGGCTGCTATTGGGCAGTTTTTTAAATATGTTAATTTACCGTCTCCCGAGGGATATGAACTGGATCACCGATCGCTCACGATGCCCGGCCTGCACACAACCGCTGTCTGCACTGGACTTGATACCGATACTCAGCTACTGCATAACGAAGGGGCGCTGCCGGCAATGCCAATCCCGCATCCCCATGCGCTATATCTGGGTTGAACTTCTTACACCCGGAGCCCTATGGCTTGCCTATTTTCAATACCCAGGATTCACCGTGCCCTTTATAAAACTCAGTCTCTTTTATATCCTGTGCATTGCTATTTTTTTTACCGATCTTGAAACCTATATTATTCCCAATCCACTGTCGTATTCCCTGATTGGCTTGGGCCTTGTTGAGGGTGTTATTGGCCATCAACTTCCGGACCGAATGATCGCCGCTACCCTCGGGTTTGGGATTTATTACGGCATTGGCAAGCTGGCGAAAGTATACTATAAAAAAGAGGCCATGGGCGGTGGGGATCTAAAATTAGCCGCGGGTATCGGTGCCCTGTGGGGCACACAATCCGTATTGCTTTGCCTATACTTGAGTTTTTTTGTTGCCGCAGCGGTTGCGATTCCACTGCTACTCCTTAAGATTAAATCCCGGCACGACCCCATGCCCTTTGGCCCCGCTATTGTGATCGCCAGCCTCATTGCCATCCACTACGGCGACCCCATTATTCACTGGTGGCTTTGAGCCCACCGATGGAATTGGAATGCCCCCTAGGCACTTAATACCCCACCCCTAAATCCCCTAGGCCCCTAAATGCCCAGGCCCCCTAAATCCCCCTAAAGGGGGACTTGTGATACGGATAATCTCAATAGAAATGAATTGGGTGTGACGTTTAGACGACACCATAGCATTGGGTCAAGTTTAGATAAAGTAATTTCTAAAATCCAAATACACCCAAGTCCCCTTTAGGGGATTTAGGGGCCTGGGCAATTCAATTGACCTTCGCGTCAAAAGTCCCCCTTTAGGGGGATTTAGGGGGCCTAGGGGGATCGTACAGAAAACATGCACCGATGTGGGGTATGATTAGCGGTTGCGATAGCCCTAAACAGCTGAGGTGTTTTAGAGTTACCCTAAATTATTGGAAGCGACACCATCGGGATTAGACATTGGCGTTTTTAAACCATCAATAGAAGCAACTGTATAACCAGGATATACACCTCTACTAATTTTAGCTACAAAACCTTCTCTGCTCATAACGCTGGATCGAATAAGATCTAAGAACACTTCATTACGGCCCGTTTTACTTTCCTTAAGTACAACCACAGGTTTTTCACGATCAATATATTGCTCAACTTCACTATATTTACGGGAATCTTCAGATTGGTTAGTGGTAATAATGAGCGCTCCCTTGTTTAAAGCTTCCTTAATTAATTCAGCAAGCTTTTTTCGAGACTTTGTCTGCTCGCCATACTTCCGACCCACAGCGTTATTCCAAAGGTCCATATTTTTTTCTTCTTTAGGCTGGTCACGAACGATGTCCCCTTTTAGCTCGTTTAACTGACCCAATATATTGGCTCTAAAGGAGCCATACTTTTGTGTCATAACACCACTAACATAGGCATGACGGAAGGCATCAACATCGTTGTTATGGACCTTAATCTGCCCCTTCTCATCTCGTTCAAATGGGTGAATATTTTCTTCGAAATAGTCATAAGCTTCTTGAGTAGCTGCTACTTTTAAAGCGAAGACTTCATCGTTGAATTTTGAAATAGGGTCTGTCATTTTGAACCCCTTATTATGGTAAATTCGAATGTATCATTCATTTTGATTATATCCCCTGGGTAGTATTGCTTCTCAATTGGCGGGTTCTTACGAGAAAAACTCAAATATCGATATTTGCCAAACAATTTTGATGGTTTACCTTGGATAATTGTTGTTATTTGGCTGTCATTGATGAACACGAGTGCCCAAGCACCGTCCTGTTGCAAATCTGCATTATAGTTGCTGAGGGACTGAATGGCGTCACCTATTTTTATTTTTGGATTGATTGCTCCATAGGAACCCACCCATATAACCTCTGTCCATTTAAATTGAGTTAGCTGTTTAATCTTCACGTTGAGTTGATTCTGTTTATGACTATTTATAAGCATCCTAAAAAAATAGGATTCCTCCGGTGTGAGACTGGGGCTATAAGCGACACCAACTATCACGCATAAAAAAATTCCCAAAACTGCATAGATAAATTGTTTAGCCATTATCTTTAGACTTAATTTTCGACATTAAACTATCTAAAGAAGACTCCTGCCGAAAACACTTCAGATTACGAAGAGAAAAACAAAGCCATAAAAAAGTAGCAACTGCGCTTACTATCAAAATAGCGTCCCAAATTGATGCTGAGAAAAGAAATGTATTTTTAAACTCCGACGTTAATTTAGTCACCAAGAGTGTACCAAATAACGATGTTGGCGTTATCCAAGCTTTTTCACTTCCTACTTTATGTAAGTGCTTTAGTAAGATGTTTTCTAATTTGTCAGAGGTAATTTCTATATAATCAGACTTTATATTTTGGCATCTTTGATGTATAAATTCTAACCCATTACCCTTATCATCTGTGTCATATGTCGCTTTCTTATCTTTTTCAACCATTATCATTTGCCTTTGGCAACAGTCCTAAAGCACCCAATGCGTGTTGTGTTATTGCGCCGCAGTTGTTGCAAGCCACTAAGACAACAGGAACGGATGCCCCCCCTAAAACAGTTGTGTTGAGGTCTTTGAAATCATTTTGGATAGAAATCTTAGAATATCCATCGAGTACAGAAAACGAACCCTCTCCACACCTCTGACATGGAAGCGTGGCTTTTTTGTCATTTAACTTTTGGACAATTTCTTTTTTACTTAAGTCCATTTAAATAGTATATATTTAAGTGTAAAAAATGTCTAAATTTTATCGCAAACGCTTATACCTATACCAGTTATCGTCATATTGATAAGTCTAGGCAAGGCGCTATCCTAAGTTATTTGCTGAACTTCCATCCGGTTTTGACATAGGCGTTAGTTCATTATGAATATTAGCCACACTGTACCCAGGATATTGCCCGGCATTAATTTGATTCACAAATGTGTCTTTGTCCATAACAGTTCCGTTGAGCAAATCCAAAAACCATTCGTTTCTACCCGTGTCTTTTTCTGAAAGAACGATAACAGATTTGTTTGGATC